>Ga0209699_100020_pt1 | contig 297062 bp, 292 predicted proteins | sample SynthPrep_1_END__FD_187204 | JGI IMG/M metagenome (GOLD analysis project Ga0209699, IMG submission 187204) | Synthetic microbial communities from Ohio, USA - SynthPrep_1_END_DS7_MetaG (SPAdes) (version 2) | ecosystem: Engineered > Bioreactor > Aerobic > Activated sludge | place: USA: Ohio...
CGTTGGCTTTGTTGGAAGGGTTTGGTCCGGCCAATACGAAGGCCTTCCACTACCAACTGGACCACCTGGGTACGCCGCAGGAACTGACCAACGCGCAAGGCAAAATCGTCTGGTCCGCCCACTACCTTGCCTACGGGAAAATCACCCGGCTAGACGTGAGCACCGTCGATAATCCGCTGCGTTTTCAGGGGCAGTATTTCGACCGTGAAAGCGGGCTGCATTACAACCGGCATCGCTACTACAATCCAGATAATGGCCGCTACCTGACGCCCGACCCGGTGAAGTTGGCCGGTGGGTTGAACGGGTATTTGTATGTGCCCAACCCAACGGGGTGGGTGGATCCGTTGGGGTTGAATACTTGCCCGGGCGGACGTGAATGTAAGCCAAAAAATGGCATTGACGACCCGTCGTTAAAGGCGTTCGCAAAAAAAAATGAGCCCGAGCCGCCAGCACCAGACGAAGATGAAAAGTACCTTTTTCGTGGAGATAAAATTCATCCAGACGTAGTATTCAAAGAGGGATTCAAAAGCAAAGGAGACAGTGAGGATCTTCTTCTACACGCTTTTGACAGTGACGACCCTCCAAGCAACTACATTAGTACGTCTCCATCTAGAGCTATAGGAATCGAATTCGCAACAAGCTATAAAACCAAGAAAGGCTACTTATACGTTCTTAAAAGCATAGCTGGACATGATTTAAATATAGAGCTAGGAAAAGCAGCCCCTTACCCAAAAGAGAAAGAGTTCGCCATCCACCAAAAAATAGATCCAGAAGATATAATGGGCGTCACGCCCATGAAGTCTAACGGGGGCTATGTAGGCTACTCAATCCCAAATCCGAACAGGAAATAGAATGATCACAAAAAAAATAAGCGTCAGAATCGAAAATACACTTACGAAAGCGATCGTAAAGTACGATTCCGAAAAACTCACAATGACATTTTCGGAGGCTGACAATCATAAAAAAATCTATCAGGGAAAAGACATCTATGTTTGCCTTGCAAAAATAAGATCAGATTTCCCTCATATAACATTTTTATGCAAGGGGGCAAAAATAAATGTCATGCCTTCTAGAATGGCATCACAAATGTCTTCAGGGCTTGTCGCATACGAAATGACGCTGGGCAAACAAGCCTCAAACGAAGACATAGTTCATATATTTGATTATGAAGAGAACAATCTTACAAACAACCCTCAAGACCAAATTGATTTCTTTAAGCAGTGGCTGGCATCTTTAGGTGCAGAGGACTATGAAAAATTTAACTAATACTAACCACCTGACTAAACAGGACGATTTTATCTAATCAGAAGTCAATACTGCGATAGATCCGCACCTTCAATCACAAAAAACCAACAGCAAAAACCAACGTATTCCACTCCTCATATGCAAGACCAAGCAAATGGCGACCTACCCTAGCTAGAGAACCCACGAGCCAACAACATCGCCACCATCAACAACAACACCGCCGTGACCTTCTGCAACAGCACGCGCTTGCGCGGCGACTCAAGCACATGCTTGATGCGCTGGCCGAAGTAGCAGTACAGGCAGCCACTGGCGAATTGCAGGATCAGGAATGTCAGGCCGAGGATGGCGATGTCACCGGCGGCGCTGTTCTGTCCGACGGCGGCAAACTGCGGGAATACCGCACTGAACAGGATGATTGCCTTGGGGTTGGACAAACCGGTGAGCAAGCCCTTGCCGAACAGGTCACGGGGCGTTTCCGGCCTTGGCCCGGCGGTGTTGATCTGCACGCCACTGCTGGTCCATTGCTTGTAGGCCAGGTAGAGAATATAGGCCACGCCCACCAGTTGGATGCCCTGGGTAATCAGCGGGTAACCCTTGATCAACTCGGAAAAGCCCACGGCAAAGATCAGGATCGAAATCAGGTACGACACGCTGGCACCGAACTGGGCCGGCAAGGAATGGCGCAAGCCATCCTTCAGCCCCAGGCTCAGCAGCAGCAAGGTCATAGGGCCGGGGCTGAAGGCCAGAGTGGCGCACAGCACCAGGAAATACAGGAAGGACGACAGCGTAAGGGCAGTGACCATGGTGGGTAATTTCACGACGGGGAGGAATGTTGCGCAGTCTAGGGCGCAGATCCGGTGCCGGGCAGGTAAACTCGGCGGTTATTTACGCAGGCTTTACCGGCAAAGTGACCGGCAAACTTTTAGGACATCACGATGCCCCTTCCGCAGATCCACTTCCACGACCACGCCCCCAAGGTCCAGCAGATCGTCGAGGCCTTCGCCCATGCTATCGAGCAAGGCGAACTGGCCGCCGGCAGCAAACTGCCGTCGGTGCGTGAGCTGGGAGCGCAGTTGGGTGTCGGAAAATTTACGGTCAATGAAGCCCTGGACCGCCTGCGTGGCCAACATCTGCTGACCTCGCGCCAGGGCCGTGGGCACTTTGTCGCCCAGCGCCAGACGCAGCCGTCGTCCAGCAACTGGGTAGACCTGCTGCCCCAGGATTTGCTCAGTGTGCTGCGCCGCCCCATGCTGACCGGCCAGGGCGAGCTGCGCCCCGGTGGCGGCCACCTACCCGAAGACTGGCTCGACTCCGAGGCCTTGCGCCAGGCCCTGCGCAGTGTGGTGCGGGCCCCGTCCCTGCGCGTGGCCGGCATGGGCACGCCGGCGGGTTTCCTGCCGCTGCGCCAGGCCCTGCAACAAAAACTGCAGGGCGATGGCCTGGCGGTGCCGGTGGAACAGATCATCACCACACCCAGCACCCTACAAGGCCTGGACATGTTGATGCGCCTGCTGGCGCGCCCCGGCGACACGGTGCTGCTGGATGCACCGTGCTATTTCAACTTCCACGCCAACCTGGCGTTGCATGGGGTCAAGGTGGTGACACTGCCGCGCGGCCCGGAGGGGTTCGACCTGGCGGCCCTGGAGCAGTTGCTCGCCGAAGAACGGCCCAGCCTGTATGTGACCACCAGCATCCTGCACAACCCCACCGGCCATTCCTTCAGCGCGGCCCAGGCCTTTGGGCTGCTGCAACTGATGCGCCAGTATCACTGCCATATCATCGAGGACGACCTCTACGGCGACCTGCACCCCAACCCGCCGCCCCGCCTGGCGGCACTGGCCGGGTTGGAGCAGGTGACCTACCTGGCGGGTTTCTCGAAAACCCTCAGCGCCAATACCCGGGTCAGCTATGTGGTGGCCGCGCCGCAATTGGCGGCCAACCTGACCAATATGAAGTTGATGAGCGGCGGCGTGACCTCGGAGCTGTTCGAGCAACTGGTCTACCGCCTGCTCAGTGAAGGCAGCTATGCCCGGCACCGCAAGCGCATGGTGCAACGCCTGTTGGAAGCGGGCACCCGGGTGGAGCAATGGCTGCGCCGCTGTGGCTGTGAACTGCCCATGGGCTATGAAGCGGGGATGTTTATCTGGGCACGCCTGCCGGCCGGGGTCAATGGGGAACAACTGGCCGAGGCGGGGCTCAAGCGCGGCATGGTGTTGGCGCCGGGGGCGTTGTTTGGGTATGAGCCGGGCGTGGGGGATTTTATGCGGTTCAATGTGGCGCATTGTGATGACCCACGGGTCCGGCAAGCCATCGAGCAATTGTTGCGCTGATCCCATGTGGGAGCTTGCTCGCGAAAGCAGTGGGTCAGTCAACATCAATGTTTTCTGGGCCGACGTCTTCGCGAGCAAGCCCGCTCCCACATTTGATCTTCGCTGCTTTGAGCATTGCGTTCGCTTAACTGATCGGCATTAGGGCAAGCCCACTCCCACATGGGCTCGGTCGAGTGCACACAAAAACGCAACACTGTACCGCTTCAAATGTGATGGTCGCTGCTGCCCAGGGTTTATATAGTCCAGACCAACAGCCACCCGCCATGAGCCCCAGGGCCCATCACCAGGAAGCGCTCAATGACCGACCTTCACGACCTCACGGCCGCGCAATTGCTGGCAAGCTTCGCCAGCCGCCAGCTCTCCCCCATCGACTACTACGACCACCTGCTCGGCCATATCGACCGCTGGGAGCCGCAGATCCGTGCCCTGTATGCCTTCGATCCCGAGCAGGTGCGCCGGCAAGCCCAGGCCTCCACCGAGCGTTGGAACAAAGGCCAGCCCAATGGCGTGCTCGATGGCGTGCCCGTGACCATCAAGGAACTGGTGGCCACCGAGGGCACGCCGATTCCCCTCGGCAGCGCCGCCACCCGCCTGACCCCGGCCCTCAGGGACGCCCCGCCCGCCGCGCGGATGCGGGAAGCCGGGGCTATTGTCCTGGCCAAGACCACTGTCCCGGATTTCGGCATGCTCTCCTCCGGCCTGTCGAGCTTCCATGGCATCACCCGCAACCCATGGAATACCGCCAACAACACCGGCGGTTCCAGCTCGGGCGCCGCCGCTGCGGCCGCCGCCGGTTACGGGCCGCTGCATATCGGCACCGATATCGGCGGCTCGGTGCGCCTGCCCGCCGCCTGGTGCGGCCTGGTGGGGTTCAAGCCGACACTGGGGCGTATCCCGATTGACCCGTACTACACCGGCCGCACCGCCGGGCCCATGACCCGCACGGTAGACGACTGCGTGCTGATGATGCAGCACCTGGCCCGCCCCGACGCCCGCGACGCCACCAGCCTGCCGCCGCTGACCGGCGAGTGGAGCAACCAGCCGCTGTCGGTCAAGGGCCTGCGCGTCGGCCTGATGCTGGAGCCCGGTGCCGGCCTGCAACCGGAAGGTTTCGTGTGCGCCGCGGTGGAGCATGCCGCGCGCCTGTTCGAGGCCCATGGCGCCAAGGTCACGCTGATCCCGCCGATCATGGACCGCGCCCAGCTCGACGGCCTCGACCAGTTCTGGCGCGCCCGGCAATGGGGCGACTTGTCGGCCTTGAGCAGCGAGCAGTTCGATAAGGTCTTGCCGTACATCCGCGACTGGGCCGCACCCGGTGCCGATATCAGTGGCGTGCAGGCCGTGCAGGGCTTCAACCAGACCTTCGAGATGCGCCGCCGCACCGCCCAGGCCTTCAACGACCTGGACCTGATCCTCTCGCCCACCAACCAGGTCAACGCCTTCCCCGCCGAATGGCCGTCGCCGAGCAATGACCCGCAACTGCCGTTTGAACACATCGTGTTCACCGTGCCCTGGAATATGGGCGAGCAACCGGCGCTGTCGATCAACTGTGGTTTTGCCGCCGATGGCATGCCCATCGGCCTGCAGATGATCGCCCCCCGCTTTGCCGATATCTGGCTGCTGCAAATCGCAAAAACCTATGAGAGCTGGCGTGGCGCAATCCACCAATGGCCGAACCCGAACTGACCTTGACGCTGTAACTGAACTGCCCACCCACACGCCCGTTCCCCGGCCACAAGGCCGGGGTCTGGACGACCTATAACTAAAATCGAGGGGCTGGTATGCACACTGAACAATTGACTCGCGAGGGTCCCGAGCACACACCCGAAACGCCATCGCCGGACGCCGGTCGCAAGAGCATCTTCGCTGTGGTCTTGGGTAATGCCGTGGAGTTTTTCGACTTTGGGGTCTACGCGACCTTTGCGGTGATGATCGGCCATACGTTTTTCCCGTCCGACAGCGCCTTCGTCAGCTTGATGCTCTCGGTCACGGCCTTTGGCATCGGCTTTATCGTGCGGCCCCTGGGTGCGGTGCTGATTGGCGCCTACGCCGACCGCGTCGGGCGCAAGCCGGCGATGTTGCTGACCCTGGTGATGATGGCGGTGGGCACCGGCAGTATTGCGATATTGCCCGGCTACGAGACCATTGGGATCGCCGCGCCGATCCTGCTGGTGGTCACCCGCATGATCCAGGGCCTGGCCTGGGGCGGTGAAGCCGGCCCCGCCACCACCTATATCCTGGAAGCCGCGCCGCCGCACAAACGCGGCACCTATGCCTGCTGGCAAGTGGTGGCCCAGGGCGTCGCCGCCATGGCCGCCGGGTTGGTGGGTTATACCCTGACCCAAGTGATGTCCCCCGAAGACCTCAACAGCTGGGGCTGGCGCGTGCCGTTCGTGTTCGGCCTGCTGGTGTTGCCGATTGGGATCTACATCCGCCGCAACCTGGCCGAGACCTTCCACGGCCAGGGCGAAACCACCAGCACCGGCGATCTGGTGCGCGAAGTCTGCGGCAAGCATCGGCGCGCCCTGGTCCTGGGCCTGCTGATCCTCTCGGGCAGCACCATCACCCAGTACTTCCTCAACTACATGACCACCTTTGCCCTCACCGAGCTGAAGCTGCCCACCAGTATTTCCATGCTCTCGACCCTGGTGGCCGGTGCGGCCATGGCGGTGTGCGCCGTGGCCGGCGGCATGTTGTGCGACCGCTTCGGGCGCCGGGTGATCCTGATGACGCCCCGGGTGGTGCTGTTGCTGATCCTGTTCCCGGCCTTGCAATTGATGACCGAGCACCCCAGCCCCGCGACCTTCCTCCTGACCCTGGCGCTGCTCTCGGGCCTGCATGGCATGAGCGGCGCGGCGTTGATCGTGTTGTTGGTGGAGAGCTTCCCAAAATCCGTGCGCTCCACCGGTTTCTCCATCGTCTACGCCTTTGGTGTGGCGGCGTTTGGCGGCACCGCGCAGATCATCATCACCTGGCTGATCGGCACCACGGGCGACCCGATGTCACCGGTGTGGTACCTGCTGATCGCCAACCTGGTGTGCCTCAGCGCCGCCTGGTTCGCCAAGGAAACCCGGCCCGTGCTGCCCGGCACCCTGGCCCGCGAAACCCGGCTCACAGAAGCCCCGGTGCGCTGATTGATTTATCCCTGCTGTGGCAAGGCTGCTTGCCACAGGTACAGTGCCCGGCCTAAGCGGCCGCCTTACTCTTCTTTGTATGGGGATTGACCATGTATCCACGTCTTTTCCTGGCCGCCGCCCTGGCGTCCGGTACCCAGGCTTATGCTCAAGAAAACGCCCAGGCCAGCGCCCCCGGCTTTATCGAAGGCAGCAGCCTGGACCTGAACCTGCGTCACTACTATTCCAACCAGCACACCCAGCGCAGTACCTACCTGAGCATCAAGAAACCCGGCGGTATCGAACGCACCCGCGTGCGCGAGACCTGGGTGCAGACCGCCATGCTCAAGTACAGCTCCGGCTACACCCAGGGCGTGATTGGCGTGGGGGTGGATGTAGGCGTCTTCAGCGCGGTCAACCTGCAGCGCGGGCATGGCAAGGTGGCCAATGGCGGCGACCGCGTGCTGGTGGACAGCGACGGCGATGCGCTCCCCACCTGGAGCCGGCTGGGGGTGGGCGATGTGCGGTTGCGCCTGTCCAACACCGAACTCAAGGTCGGGCGCTTGATGACCGACAACCCGATCCTGCGCTACAAGGACAACCGCGCCCTGCCGTCCAGCTTCCAGGGCGTGGGCCTGTACAGCAACGAGCGGGACTGGCTGTCGGTGCAGGGCGGCAGTTTCGACCGGGCCATCCCGCGCACCGGCACCGGCGCCGAGCGCCTGACCACCACCTTCGGCAACCGCGCCTACAGCGGCGCGCGCATCAGTTACCTGGGGGCCACGCTCAAGCCGGGCTACGGCCTGGAAGCCAGCCTCTACGGCTCACGCTTCGAGGACATGTGGGACCAGTACTACCTGGGGCTGACCCACCGTATCGGCGACAAAAATACGCTGGCCCTCAAGACCGCCCTGCACTACTACCACACCGAGGACTCCGGCCAGCAGCGCCTGGGCTACATCGACAACGACGCCGCCAGCCTGGCCGTGACCGCCAACCACCAGGCCCACAGCCTGACCCTGGCCTGGCAACAGGTGTTGGGCAACGAGTACTTCGACTATGTGTGGGAATCCACCGGCAACTACATGGCCAACTCGTTGTACTCGGACTACAACGGCCCCAACGAAAAATCCTGGCAACTGCGCTACGACATCGACCTGGCGGCCTATGGCGTGCCCGGCCTGACGGCCAGCCTGTGGCACGCCAAGGGCTGGGGCATCGATGGCACGCACTATGAAGGCGATCGCAACGGCCGCAACACTGGCTACAACGTGCGTGGCCTGGATAACGCCAAGCACAACGAAAACGGCTTGATGCTGGCGTATGTGGTGCAGTCCGGGAAGCTGAAAAACAGCGTACTGCGCACCATCGTCTACAACCACCGCGCCAGTGGCGGGCAGATCGACGGCAGCTACGACGAGTTCAGGATCGTCGGTAACTTTCCCATCAACCTGTTCTGACACCCGCCTGTCGGCACCAGCAAGTGCCGACAGGTAATCTTCAGAATTCTTACACCCTGTATGCGACTGCTCCGGCATTGGTTCGCCGCCGACCTTGGTAAAAAACCAGTCCCTATGGACGGTTACCCAGGAACGCGGATGAAACCTTTGAAAGCAGCAGCGCTTTGCCTCATCAGTGGGTGGATGATGCTCATGAGTTCACCCGGCCAGGCCACGCCGCCGGGTATCGAATGGCTGGTCGATTGCCCGCGCCTGCCCGGGCGGGCTCTTGACCAGGAGGTGGTGGCGCGCACCCAGTGCGGCATCGTCACCGTGCCCCTGGACCATCAGGCCCCCAGCGCACGCACCCATCGTCTGACCATCACCCGGGTCGGTGCCCAGCAGCCCCTGGAACGCCGGGGCGTGATCTTCGTGCGGCCGGCCACGGCACAGGCAGATTTGCGCGGGGTGTTCGCGGTGCATCTGGCGACGGTGTGGAAGTACTACAACAACGAGGCGTACCGCACGCTGACACGCTTCTACGATGTGATTGAGCTAAGCCCGCGCAATGGGCCGGCCAGCGAGCAAGCGGCCTGGGACATGGAGTTCGTGCGCCAGCAACTGGGTGAGCCACGGATCAGCTTCCTGGGCATCGCCCAGGGCAATGCCCTCGGGGCCGGGTACGCCCAATTGTTTACCGACCGCGTCGAGCGCATGGTGCTGATCGAGCCCGATGGCACCGCCGCCCAGGCCTCCGCGACACTGCCCGCCACCCTACGGCTCAAGGGCCCGTATCTACAGAGCACCACCACGGATGCCAGCCAGTGCGTAAACCGCTGGGCCGGCACCTACCTGGCCCATGGCAGGCAGCCGCCAGCGTCGGCCCGTTGCCTGGCCGACTAATCCACCAGCGCGCAACGCTGCATCGCGCTGGCCAGCATCTCCTGGCACTTGAGCACCGCCACCGAGCGCGGTCGGTTGCGGTAGCCGCACAGGTCGATGCGAATCCGCCCCAGGTGCTCATCGGCAATCGGCACCGCGACCAGGCCATCGCCCAGGTCGCGGGCCTCGGCATCCACCTGGGGCAGGATCAACACCGCTGCCCGTTGCCGGGCCAGGCTTTTCTGCACTTCCAGGGAACTGGTGGTAAACACCGGCTGGATCGTCACCCCACGCTTTTTCGCCGCCGCTTCCAGGGCCTGGCGCACGCCGTACGCCGAGTCGGGGATGGCCAGGGGTTGGCCTTCCAGCTCGCGCAGCTCAATGCTGTCGCGCAGGGCAAAGGGGTGTTCGGCGCTGACCAGCACGCGGTGCCACAACTCGCATTGCGCGGTGACTTCCACATCGGCGCGCTCCTGCAGATAGAACGCCAGGCCCAGGTCGGCCTCGCCACTGCACAGTGCATCCAGGGTGGCCGAGGCGCTGGCAATCACGATATTGAACGTGACCTTGGGGTGCGCCCGGTAGAACGCCGCGAGCACCGGCGCCAACACCGTGGAAACGATACTTTCTGACACATGGATGCTGATGTTACCCGCCACCTGGCTTTGCCGGCTGGCGATCACATCGCGCACCTGGTCGAGGCCGCGCAGGGTGCTGGTGACCTGTTCGGCCAGGCACTCGCCCTCCACCGTCAGGCGGATACCACGCGGGCCGCGCTCAATCAGGGCGGCGCCAAAGAAGTGTTCCAGGTGTTCGATCTGCCGGCTGACGGCAGTGGGCGTGACGTACAAACGCTCGGCCGCCTTACGCAACGAGGCGCAGCGCGCCACCTCGTGAAAATACCGCAAGGCTCGTAATTGCATGCTCGGGTGCTCCTGCACAAAGACTGGACCCACATAGCACGCAATTACTGCGCCAGGCTCAAATTTTATGAGCACGACACCTCAACTGTGGGAGCTGGCTTGCTCGCGATGGTGGTGGGTCAATCAACTATTTATTAATTGCCCCACCGCCATCGCGAGCAAGCCCGCTCCCACATGGGCCCTCTATAGGCACTAGTAACGCGCAGGTGGTTTACGACCTGTTTCCACTGAAAACGACCCCTGCCGTTGACGTCCCGCCCCAACCCCTATTAAGTGCTATTTATCCGCATTAATACGATAAATTAAAAACCATGCTCAGCCGCCCCCTGCGACGCAAACGCCAGAAGCTTTCCGATGTGATTGTCGAGTCGGTCAAGCGCTCGATCGTCACCGATGCCTTGAAGCCCGGCGACCGCTTGCCCACCGAGCGCGAGCTGATGGAGAGCTTCCAGTGCTCCAAGGGCTCGGCCCGCGAAGCGCTCAAGGCCCTGGAAGTCGAAGGCCTGGTCAACACCCGCACTGGCCCCACCGGGGGCGCCTACCTGAACCAGGCCGGCACGGAGCCGGCCAGCCGCGCCTTGCGCAACTACCTGCACTTCCAGCACCTGGATGGCGAGCAGGTGTACCAGTTGCGCAAAGTGATCGAGGTGGAGCTGGCGGTGTCGGTGCTGGGGCGCCTGAGCGAAGACGACTATCGCGCCCTGCAAGACAACGTGGACTTTTGCAGCGCCCCGGAAGACAGCGAAGCCGGCCAGCGTGAGCAACGCCTGGCGGAACTGGAGTTCCACAACTTGCTGGCCAGGGCCTGCCCCAACCCGCTGCTGAGTTTTATGGCGCAGTTCCTCAACGACCTGCTGCGCGACCTGGTGGTGCTGAAAAAGGCCTACAAGCCCAAGCGCAAGCAATTCGACGCGGCCAACCTGGACTATCACAAGCAACTGCTGAGCGCGTTTCGTGCCAACGATGAAGCGGCAGTGCGCAGCCTGATGCATGAACATATGTGCGACGCCGAACACCATATGACCGCGCTGGAGGGCCAGGTCAGCCCGCATTTTTTGCTGGAGTTCGATCACTCCTGAACACACCACAAATCCCTGTAGGAGCTGGCTTGCCTGCTCCTACAGTTTTGACCGTGTTTGACTTCAATAAAAAAGGCCTGCCCACAGGCCATGCTCCACCGTATCGCCATTGCCACTCCTGCCAATAACTAAACCAGGGAGTCACCCCATGCAGCGTCGTACGTTGTTGAAAGCCAGCCTCACCGCCGCCGCCGCGCTCAGCCTTCCGCTGGGCGTGCGCGGTGCATTCGCCGCCGAACCGTTTACCTTTTACGGCCTCAAGTCCATGTCTGGCGCGTTTGCCAGTTATGGCAAATTTGCCGACATGGGTTCACGCCTGGCCGTGGCGCAGTACCCAGACTTGTTGGGGCGCCCGTTGAACTACAAGGTGATCGACACCGAAGGCAACGCCGGCAAGGCGGTGCGTAAGGTCCAGGAGGCAATCGGCCAGGACGGCGCGCGGTTCTTCCAGGGCTGTACCCTGTCGTCCTCGGCGCTGGCAGTGGCCAAGGAAGTGGACAAGGTGGGCGGAGTGTTCATGACCCCGGTGGGCGCCGACGAAGTCACCGGCAAGGACTGCAACGGCGCGACCTTCCGCTGGTCGGTGCCCACCTATGGCGCGATCCGCGAAACCCTGGTGCCGCTGATCAAGCTGTTGCCCGAGGCCAAGCGCTGGTACACCATCACCCCGCAATACGTGTTCGGCGAAGCCCTGCTCGAAGGCGCCAAGAGCGTACTGGCCGAGAGCGGCCTGGAGCACGTGGGCAACAGCTATCACTCCTTGCAGGAGCAGGAGTTCTCCGGCTACCTGACCAACGCCATCGCCGCCCGGCCCGACGTGCTGGTGTTGCTCAACTTCGGCAGCCAGTCCTCCAACACCCTGCGCCAGGCCGTCAATTTCGGCATCAAGGAGCGCATGAAAGTGCTGCTGGTGTGGTCCGCCGGCCTCGACCAGTTCCAGGAACTGGGCAGCGATGTGCTCGAAGGCGTGTACCTCGGCGCGCAGTACTGGCACCAGGTCGATACCCCGCTCAACCGCGAACTGGTCAAGCTGACCCAGGCCAAATACGGGATCAACCCCACCTACCCGCTGGCCGCCGACTACATCAGCACCAAGGTCATGCTCGACACCATCAAGGCCACCGGCAGCTTCGACGGCCCCACCGTGGCCAAGGCCATGCAGGGCCTGAGCTACGACGGCCCGACCGGCAAGGAAACGATCCGCGCCGGCGACCACCAGGTGATCAAGGATTACTACCTGCTGGTGGGCAAGGCCACGGGCGACATGGCCGACAAGGATGACCTGGCCAAGGTCCTCAGCGCCGGCCAGTCGTTCCCACCGGTAGAAGCCACGGGCTGCACGCTCGGCTGATCCGCCCACGTTCACCGGTCACACACGACAGGGCCGTTGACCGCGGCTGCCTGTTGGAGGATTCCTGCATGCTCAATCTTTACCTGTTCCAGATTCTCAACGGCCTGGGCCTGGGGATGATCTACTTCCTGATTGCGGTCGGGCTGACGATCATTTTCGGCCTGCTGAACTTCGTCAACTTCGCCCACGGCGCGTTTTTTCTGCTGGGGGCGTACATCTGCTACACCGCCGTCAGCCTCACCGGCAGCTTCTGGCTGGCCCTGCTGATCGCGCCCCTGGTGGTGGCCGCGCTGGCATGGCTGATCGAGCGATTATTGATCCAGCGCATCTACCACCTGCCACACATGTTCCAGATCCTCGTGACCCTGGGCATCGCGCTGATCATCCAGGAAGCCAGCGTGATGATCTGGGGCCCGGTGGGCAAGAGCGTTGCCGTGCCAGAACTGCTGCGCGGGGTGCTGGTGGTCGGCGACTTCGTGTACCCCTACTACCGCCTGTTTTTGATTGTGTTCTCAGGGCTGGTGGGCCTGGGCCTGTGGCTGCTGCTGGAGCGCACGCGCTTTGGCGCCCTGGTGCGGGCCGGCAGTGAAAGCACCGAGACCGTGTCGCTGCTGGGCACCAATATTTTCCGCCTGTTCTCCATGACCTTCGCCCTCGGCGTGGCCCTGGCCGGGGTCGCCGGGGTGCTGTTTGCCCCGTTGCGTGGCGCCCAGCCCTTCGTCGGCCCGGAAATCCTCGGCATTGCCTTTGTGGTGGTGGTGATCGGCGGCATGGGCTCGTTCAGCGGCGCCCTGGTGGGCGGTTTGCTGGTGGGCGTGGTGCAAAGCCTGATGACCACCCTGTGGCCCCAAGGCGCAAGCCTGATGATCTACGGCGCCATGGCCGTGGTGATTCTGGTGCGCCCTTACGGCCTGTTCGGGAGAGCCTGAGATGAGCGAGAAAAATCCCCTGCCGTTTGCCAAGACCCAATCCAAGGCCATGTTGCTGTGGGTGCTGGCGGTGTTGATCGGCCTGCCGTTGATATTGCCCTCGGCGACCCTGGCCACCGAGATCCTGATCTTTGCCCTCGCCGCCCTGGCCTGCAACCTGTTGCTGGGCTACACCGGGCTGCTGTCGTTCGGCCAGGGTATCTTCTTCGGCGCCGGCGCCTATTGCGCCGCCTTGCTGATGATCCACCTGCAACTGGGCCTGTTCAGCGCGCTGCTCGGCGCGGCCCTGGTCGGCGGGTTCCTGGCGTTCCTGGTGGGCGCCCTGGCGATCCGCCGCACCGGTATCTACTTCGTGATGCTGACGTTGGCCTTCAGCCAGATGGCCTACTTCCTGGCCTACACCCTGAGCGACTGGACCGGCGGCGACAACGGCCTGCTCAGTGTGCCGCGCCCGCAAATCCGTCTCGGTGACACGGTGCTGCTGTCCCTGGCCGACGCCCGGGTGTTCTACGGGTTCGTCGCGGTGCTGTTCCTGCTGATCTTTATCGGCGCACGCCGGGTCATCGCCTCGCCATTCGGCAGCACGCTGATGGCGATCCGCGAAAACGAAACCCGCGCCTCGGCCATCGGCTACGACACGCGCCACTTCAAGATCCTGGTGTTTGTGCTGTCTGGCGCGGTTACCGGGATTGCCGGGGCGCTATACGCGATGCTGCTGCACTTTGTGCCGCTGTCCAATATCGACCTGGTGATGTCGGAGAACATCCTGATCATGACCATTGTCGGCGGCACCGGCTCGCTGTTCGGCTCGTTGCTGGGGGCCGGTGCCATTGTGTTGCTGGGGGACTTTCTCTCCGACCTGTGGCCGCGCTGGCTGATGCTGCTGGGGGTGATCCTGATCCTGGTGGTGATCTTTATGCGCGGCGGCTTGTGGGGCGGCCTGTCGTCGTTGTTTGAACGTGTGCGGGGTAGCCGCAAGGCCGCCGTCGCGACCAAGGAGGAGCTGCTATGAGCATCCTGCTGGAAACCAAAGACCTGGAACTGGCCTACGGCGCCTTCCATGCTGTCAACGGCGTCAACCTCAAGGTCGAAGCCGGCACCATCCACACCATTATCGGCCCCAACGGCGCCGGCAAGACCAGCCTGTTTCACTGCCTGACCGGCGAGCGCCAGGCCACCGCAGGCGCAATTCACTTCGACGGCCAGAACCTGATGCGCAAACCGGCCCACGGCCGTGTCGGCCTGGGCATGGCGCGTTCGTTCCAGCTCACCAGCCTGTTCCAGAACCTCAGCGTGCGCGAAAACCTGCGCCTGGCCGCCCAGGGCCGTGACGGCGCACGCGCCCTGAACTTCTGGCGCCGCGTGGACAGCAAACGTGAACACCTGGAGATGGCCGACCAGGTCCTGGAGCGTCTGCAACTTACCGCCCGCGCCGAGACCCTGGCCGGCGAGCTGTCCCACGGTCAGCAACGGGTGCTGGAGGTGGGCATGTCGATCTGCTCCAAGCCCAAGCTGTTGATGCTCGACGAGCCCACGTCGGGCATGGGCATCGACGATATTCCGATCATGACCCAATTGATCAGCGACCTGGGCCGCGACCATACGGTGCTGCTGATCGAGCACAACATGAGCATCGTCATGTCCATCAGCCAGCGCATCACCGTGATGAGCCACGGGCAGATCCTGGTCGAGGGCACACCGGAATTCGTGCGCGCCGACGAGCGCGTGCGTAGTGCTTACCTGGGGGAGGCCGCCTGATGCTGACCGTCGACAATATCCATTCCTACTACGACAAGAGCCACGTCCTCGAGGGCGTGTCCCTGACTGTCAATCCCGGCGAACTGGTGACCCTGCTCGGCCGTAACGGCGCCGGCAAGACCACCACCCTGCGCAGCATCCTGGGGATTATCTGCCCGCGCCAGGGGCAGATTCACTTCAACGGCCAACCGCTGGTGGGGCAGAAGATTTTTGAAATAGCGCGCCAGGGATTAGCGCTGGTGCCGGAGAACCGCGGGATCTTCCGCCTGCTCACGGTGGAGGAAAACCTGCGCATCGCCGTGCGCAAGACCAGCCGCTGGCAGCTGGAAGACGTATACGCGATGTTCCCGCGCCTCAAGGAACGGCGCAAAAACGCCGGGCATGCGCTGTCCGGTGGCGAGCAGCAGATGCTCGCTATCGCCCGTGCTCTGCTCAACGATCCCAAGCTGCTGATCCTCGACGAACCCACCGAAGGCCTGGCCCCGGTGATCGTCGACGAACTGGTGAAGATCCTGCGCAAGATCAAGGACGACGGCCTGCCAGTGCTGCTGGTGGAACAGAACCTGCTGGTCTGCGACAAGCTTGCCGACCGCCACTACGTGCTCGAACAGGGCCGCGTGGTCTACGAAGGCAGCGCCGAGGCCTTTCGCGCCGACCCGACGATCAAGAACCGCTACCTGGCCCTGAGTGCCTGACCGGAGACTGCTGATGAATAGTTTTGCGCAACTGCTGCCGAGCAACGCCCTGCTGGTCAACCGCGACCGCCTGTGGCAATCCTTGATGGACCTGGCCCAGCTCGGCGCCACAGCCAAGGGCGGCGTGTGCCGTCTGGCCCTGACCGACCTCGACCGCCAGGCCCGCGACCTGTTTGTGCAGTGGTGCACGGCGGCCGGGTGCAGGGTCAGTGTGGATGCCATCGGCAATATCTTCGCGCGCCGCGCCGGACTTAACCCGGACCTGCCACCGGTGATGACCGGCAGCCATATCGACACCCAGCCCACCGGCGGCAAGTTCGACGGCTGCTATGGGGTGATGGCCGGCCTGGAAGTGATCCGCACCCTGAATGACTTGGGGGTGGAAACCCAGGCGCCGATTGAAGTGGTGGTGTGGACCAACGAGGAAGGCTCGCGCTTCCCGCCGTGCATGATGGGCTCCGGGGTATTTGCCGGTAAGTTCGACCTGCAGGAGACCCTCGACAAGCAGGACGAGCAAGGCCTGTCAGTGGGCGCCGAGCTGCAGCGCATTGGCTACGCCGGCCCGCGCGCGGTACTCGGGCACCCGGTGGGGGCCTATTTCGAGGCACATATTGAACAGGGCCCGGTGCTGGAAGACCAGGCCATCACCCTTGGCGTGGTCATGGGCTGCCTGGGCCAGAAGTGGTTCGACCTGACCTTCACCGGCGTTGAAGCCCACGCCGGCCCCACGCCCATGCGCCTGCGCAAGGACGCCCTGGTGGGTGCCGCGCAGGTGGTCAGCGCGGTCAACCGGATTGCCCATGAGCAACAACCCCATGCCTGCGGAACCGTGGGCTGCCTGACCCTGCACCCGGGCTCGCGCAACGTGATTCCCGGCCAGGTGCAGATGACCATCGACCTGCGCCATCTGCATGCCGACAAGCTGCAAGCGATGGTCGATGAAGTGCGTGAGGTGATCGAGGCCACGGCCAAGCAACATGGCCTGAGCTATGAACTGACACCCACCGCCGACTTCCCGCCGCTGGACTTTCATCCCTCTTGCGTCAACGCCGTGCGCGATGCGGCCAGTGTGCTGGGCTTGAGCCATATGGATATCGTCAGCGGCGCCGGGCACGATGCGATTTTTGTCGCCGAACGGGGCCCGGCCGGGATGATTTTTGTGCCGTGCGAAGGCGGCATCAGCCACAACGAAATCGAAAACGCCGCGCCGGATGACCTGGCCGCCGGCTGCGCGGTGTTGCTGCGGGCCATGGTCAATGCCGCGCAACAGGGAGGTGAAGCAGCATGACGGAGATCGCCCACCTGACGGCCGTGGAACTGCTGGCGCGCTACCGGGATAAAAGCCTGTCGCCGCTGGAAGTGACCGAAGACACCTTGCTGCGCATCGAGCGCTACAACCCGCTGGTCAACGCCTACTGCCATGTCGACCCCGAGGGCGCCTTGAACGCCGCCCGGGCTTCGGAACAACGCTGGTTCAAGGGCCAGCCTTGCGGCGCATTGGACGGCGTGCCGGCGTCGATCAAGGATTTGACCCTGACGGCCGGCATGCCCACGCGCAAGGGCTCACGCACCTCATCCGCCGCCGGGCCGTGGGACGTCGATGCGCCGTTTTCGGCATTTATGCGCAAGGCCGGTGCGGTGTTGCTGGGCAAGACCACCACCCCGGAATTCGGCTGGAAAGGCGTGACCGACAACCCGTTGTACGGCATCACCCGCAACCCCTGGGACACGCGCACCACAGCCGGTGGCTCGTCGGGCGGCGCGGGCGCGGCGGCGGCGCTGAACCTCGGGGTGTTGCACCAGGGCAGCGATGCTGGCGGCTCGATCCGCATTCCTTGCGCCTTTACCGGCACCTTTGGCATCAAGCCGACCTTTGGCTACGTGCCGCAATGGCCGGCCAGTTCCATGACGATCCTCTCGCACCTGGGGCCGATGACCCGCACCGTGGAAGATGCGGTGCTGATGCTACAAACCGTGGCCCACCCGGACGCCCGCGACGGCCTGATCGGCGCGCCACGCAACACGCCGTGGCTCACCCCGGGCAGCGACCTGAAGGGCCTGCGTATCGCCTACAGCCCGGACTTTGGCTACGTGAACGTCGATCCGCAGGTGGCCAAGGTGGTCGCGCAGGCAGTCGCGGGCCTGGTGCAACTGGGGGCGCAGGTGGAACAGATCGACCCGGGCTTCAGCGACCCGCTGGAGATATTCAGTACCCTGTGGTGTGCTGGCGCGGCGCGCCTGACCGGGCAGCTGACCGGCGCCCAGTGCGAGCTGCTCGACCCCGGCCTGCTGCGCATTGCGCAACAGGGCGAACGCCTCAGCCTGGACGACTTCAACGCGGCCCTGGAAGCACGGGCGGCACTGGTGGCGCGCATGGCGGCGTTCCATGAGCACTACGACCTCCTGGTCTCGCCGATGCTGCCGATCACCGCCTTTGACGCGGGGCACAACGTGCCACCGGGCTCGGGGCTGGGCGAGTGGATGGAGTGGACGCCGTTCAGCTATCCGTTCAACCTCACCCAACAACCGGCGGCCTCCGTGCCCTGCGGGCTGGCAGCCAATGGCTTGCCGGTGGGGTTGCATGTGGTGGGCGCGCGGTTTGCCGATGAGCAGGTGTTAAGGGTGTGCCAGGCGTATGCCCGGGCGTTTCCGACCCAGCACCTGCAAGCACCGAAAGACCTGGGCTGACACCCAATCCAATGTGGGAGCTGGCTTGCCTGCTCCCACACTCAATCGCATTTCACAGACTGATCTGCGATTGTCACACTACAATGTCCCTCCACCCCCTCCGGAGCCGACATGGACATCGAACTGGCACGCACTTTCCTGGAAATCACCCGCTGCGGCAGCCTGGCCGCCGCCGCCGAGAAACTGCACGTCACCCAGACCGCCATTACCGCACGTGTGCAAAAGCTCGAAAGCCAGCTCGACAGCACGCTGTTTGTGCGCAATCGCGCCGGGGCGCGCTTGACGGCGGATGGCGAGGCGTTTGTGGTGTATGCCAATCAACTGGTGCAAACCTGGGAAGCGGCGCGCCGCGACCTGCCGTTGCCCGAGGGCTACCGCAATGTGTTGCATATCGGCGGCGAAGTCAGCCTGTGCAACCCGCTGATGCTCGGCTGGGCCAAGGCCCTGCGTGAACACATCCCCAGCCATGCGCTGCGCACCGAAGTGCGTGACGGCGAATACCTGTTGCGCCAGTTGGAGTTGGGCGGGCTGGACGCCGCGCTGGTGTTCCAGCCGCAGTACTGGCCGGGATTGCAGGTGGAGCAGGTACTGGAAGAAAAACTGATCCTGGTGCGCCTGGCCGCCCACCCCGATCCCTATGTGTATATCGACTGGGGCCCGGGCTTTCGCCAGCAACATGACGCGGCCCTGCCGGACAAGGCCCGTGCCGCCGTGAGTTTCAACCTCGGGCCGCTGGCCTTGCAGTACATCCTGGAGAACGGCGGCAGCGGCTATTTCCGCACACGGGTGGTGCAGAGTTACCTCGAAAGCGGGGTGATGGAGCGCGTGCCCAAGGCCCCGGAGTTCAGTTTCCCGACTTACCTGGTGTACTCGCGCGAACGCGATTCGGCGATCCTGCAACAGGCCCTGGTGCTGCTGCGCGGGGTGGTCAAGGCCCAGAGCGACTGGTCGCAACGCTGGGATCCGGTGCTTTGAACCAGTGCTCATGTTAGCCTCCTGATGTTTTCTCCTGGTCCCACCTGCCAATGAACAAGAAAAAATCCGTCACCATCAGCGACATCGCCAAACGGGTCAATATGACCACCATCACGGTGTCGCGGGCGTTGAGCAAGCCCGACCTGGTCAAGCCCGCCACCCTGGCGCGGATCCTTGAGGTGGCGCGTGAGCTGGACTACGTGCCCAACGCCTTTGCCCGCGGGCTCAAGCGCAGTGAAAGCCTGATCATCGGGGTGATCACCGCATCGGTGGACAACCCGTTCTACAGCGAAATGATCAAGGCGATTTCCCGCGAGGCGAAGAAGCACGGCTACACCATCATGCTGGTGGACACCGACGAGCTGGAGGAACTGGAAAGCAAGGCCGTGGACACCCTGCTCGGTTATCGCGTGGCCGGGATCATCCTGTCGCCGGTCTCCGACGAGCCCGACTACCAGCCCGATTACCTGGAGCGCCTGGGCAACGGCAAGACCCCGGTGGTGCTGCTCGACCGCACGATCCACGACAGCCCGTTCAGCCGCGTGGTGCTGGACAACTACCACAGCGGGATCGAGGCCGCGCAGTACCTGTTGCGCCACAACCCGGCGCTCAAGCGCCTGCTGGTGCTGACCGGGCCTGAGCATTCGCGGATCACCGTGGAACGCCTCAAGGGCCTGCGCGAAGTACTGGCCGAGCATCCCCAAGTGCAGGTCCAAGTGCGCGCCGGCGACTACACCTTGATGCCCTCCTACCTGCACACCCTCGACTACCTGGCCGCCCACGCCGCGCCGGATGCGATCATGGGCTTCAACCAGTTGATCACCCTGGGCGCCCTGCGCGCCTTGCGCATGCACAATATCCCCCACGATAGCCTGACCATCTGCGGCATCGACCGCCTGCCCTTTGCCGACATCTTCGGCGTGCCGATTGCCTGCGTGGCCCACGATGCGTCGCTGGCCGGCAGCAGTGCGGTGCGCCTGTTGCTCGACCGCCTGCAAGACCCGTACAAGCCACGGGACAAGGTAGTGATCGCCGGCAAACTGGAGAACGGCTAGCGGCTGGTATAGCCGCCGTCGATGGGCAGGCTGACCCCGCTGATCATGCTCGCCGCCTCGCTCAACAGGAACAGCACCGGCAACGCCACTTCGTGCGGCTGGGCGAAGCGTCCCAAGGGTATCGCCGCGAGCGCCGGGTCGCGCTTGGCCGGGTCGGACCAGGCCTGTTGCGCCATCGGCGTGAGGGTCACGGTGGGGTTGACGCTATTGACCCGGATCCCGAAACGCCCCCATTCGGCACATTGCACGCGGGTGATCGCATCCAGCGCGGCCTTGGACGCGCAATAGCCGAGGTGATCGTCCAGCGCCACCAGCGAGGCCTGGCTGGAGACGTTGACGATACTGCCGGCGATGCCTGCCGCGATCATCGCCGCCGCCACCCGGCTGGCGACTTGCGCGGCGGCGCGGGCGTTGACGTTCATCACCTGGTCGAAAGCGGCGCTACTGATCGCTGCGGCCGGTTCCAGGCGCGAGATCCCGGCGCAATTGACCAGGCCGTGCATGGGTGGCAAGCCCTTGAGGGCCAGGTCCAGGGCGGGGCTGTTGGCGATGTCCAGGCACAGGGTTTCGCAGCCCAATTGCGCGAGTGCGTTGGCGTCACGGCCGATGGCGAAAACCTGAGCGCCGCTGGCGAGCAGTTGCAGGGCGATTTCCCGGCCAATGCCGCTGGTGGCGCCAGTGACGAGGATGCGCTGGTGGGTGAAGTCGAAGGTGGTGGTCATGGATTACGGTCTCGAATGCAATGGAGAACCCCTGTGGGAGCGGGCTTGCTCGCGATGGCGGAGTGTCAGTCGATCTATTTCTGGCTGAACCTGCGCTATCGCGAGCAAGCCCGCTCCCACATTTGGATAGGTGTTCACTTAGTGGCTTTGCAAGCTGTGCATGACGGGTTTCAGCGCGGGATAGAGCTGCAAGTAGTCCGCAAACGCCCGGTCATACGCCTGCACATTCTCAGCCCCAGGCTCAGCCCGCAGCTCCAACTGCACCCACCCCTGCGCCATCTGCCCCTCGTCCACCAACCCCACCGTATGCGCCGCCAACAACGCCGCACCCAATGCTGCCTCCACTTCCTGGACGATGGTGTACACCGAGTAACGGGTGACATCCGCGATGATCTGCATCCATAAATCCGAATGGCTCGCCCCGCCTACCACGATCAACCGTGGGTCCAGGGAATGGGCGCCGCGCATGCCCGCCTCGATATTGTGCCGCAGGGCAAAACTCACGCCTTCAAGCACCGCGCGGTACAGGTGGATGCGGCTGTGATACAGGTTCAGGCCAACAAAGCTGCCGCTGGCCTGGTCATCCCACACCGGGCTGCGCTCGCCCATCAGGTACGGCAAAAACAACAGCCCTTCACTGCCCGCCGGAATCTTGCGCGCGCTCTGTTCCAGCAGCCACAGGCTGTCCTGGCCGGTGTCCTGGGCCTGTTGCTCCTCGGCCTGGCAGAACTGCTCGCGAAACCAGCTGACCGAGGCCCCGGCGGTAATCGCGCCGCCAAAGATGTACAGGTCCCGCTGGCCGTTGTAGACATGGGGCATGCTGACCAGGCCATGGCGCGCATCCACCTGTTGGTTGAGGTAGCCCCAGCACATGCTGGTGCCGATCATCGCCACGTGGTTGCCCGGCCGGGTGACGCCGGCCGCCAGGGTCGCCATGGCCGCATCGACGCCACCGGCCAGCACCGGCATGCCCGCCGCCAGGCCCAGGCGTTGCGCCCATTCCGGCAGCAGGCCGCCCACCACTTCGCCCGAATACAACAAGCGCTCGGGCATCATCGCCAACGGGATATCCAGCGCCGCCAGCATCTCGGCCGACCAGCCGCGCGCGGCCACGTCGTAGACCCCGCCGATATTGCCGGCGCTGCTGTGATCCACTGCCACCTCCCCGGTCAGGCAGTAGTTGATATAGCTGTTGGGCGGCAGCAGGTAGCGGGTGTTGGCCCAGACGTCGGGCTGGTGCTGCTTGAGCCAGAGCATCTTGGTGAAGCCGTAGTAGCTGTCCACCGAGTTGCCGGTAATCGCGAACAGGCGCTCCAGGTCGACCTGCCCGCGCACCCAGGCCACCTGCTCGCCGGCGCGCCGGTCCATCCAGATCAGGCACGGATGCAGCGGTTTCATCGCGTCATCCACGGCGATTCCCGAGCCGCCGTACAGGCTGCTGATACACAGCGCCTTGACCTGTTCTTTGACGACCCCGGACTTGCCCATGCACCCGGCCACGCAGGCCTGCACCGCGTCCAGCCAGACCTGCGGCCACTGCTCGGCCCAGCGCACTTTTGGCGTATCCACGCGATAGCCCTGGCTGTGCTGGGCGATGATCCGCCCCTCGCTATCCACCAGCAGCGCCTTGGTGCTTTGGGTGCCAATGTCCACGCCAATCACGTATTTCATACTTATTGCCCCGGCTTGAGCAGCACCTTGATCGACTTCACCGAGTTGGCCAGGTCGAACGCTTCGGCCCAGTTATCCAGGGGGAAGTCATGGGTGACGATGCCCTTGGACGTCACCAGGCCGCGCTCGAACAGGTCGATGGCCACCGGGTAGCAATACGGCCCCAGGTGCGCGCCGCGGACGTCCAGCTCCTTGCGGTCGCCGATGATCGACCAGTCGGCGCTGGTCTCGGCGCCGAACACGCTGAACTCGACAAACCGCCCCAATTTACGGATCAGCTCCAGGCCCTGGGTCACGCCCGCCGGCACGCCGGTGGTCTCGATATACACGTCGCAGCCGTAGTGGTCGGTCAGGCCATTGATGATTGCGCGAGCGTCGTCGCGGGCGGGGTTGATCACTACATCGGCGCCGTATTGCTTCGCCAGCGCCAGGCGCTCGTCGACCATGTCGATCACCACCAGTTTTTTCGGGGTTTTCAGTGCGGCCACCTGGACCATGCACAGGCCCAGGGTGCCGGCGCCGGCAATCACCACCACGTCATCGAGTTGCAGGTCGCCACGGTTGACCGTATGGATCGCGCAGGCCATCGGCTCGATCAACGCTGAATCCTCCAGGGACACCGCCTCGGGAATCTTGTGCACGATGGCGGTCTTGGGGATGCGCATGTACTGGGCCATGCCGCCTTCGGCCACTTCGCGCTGGAAGCCGAAGATATTGTGCACCTCGCACATCCAGTACTTGCCGGACTTGCAGAAGCGGCACTTGCCGCAGGGCACGATCTGCTCGGCGATCACCTTGTCGCCGACCTGGACCTCGAAGTGCTCCTCGGCGCCCTCGCCCACTTGCTCCACATAGCCAAAAAACTCATGCCCCGGCACCACCGGCGCCTTGACCCACGGGTTGTCACCGCCCCAGAACATCGCCGCGCCCGAGTGGCATTTGCAGTCACTGGCGCAAATCCCGCAGGCGGCAATGCGGATCACCAGTTCATTGGGCCGCGCCTGGGGTTTGCTGATGCGTTCCAGGCGGTAGTCTTTGGGGCCGTGGCAGACGACGGCTTGCATTTGGGTGTGCTTGTCCATGAGGTACTGACCTTTATTGAAGCTGAAAGAACCCGTCGCGGCCACGGCGGCCGCGGTGCGGTGATGGTTGTTTTACTTGTGGCGCTGACGGCTGATAAAGATCGCCAGCAAAATAATTGCGCCCTTGATCACGCTCTGCACATAGGGCGAAACCCCGAGCATGTTCAGGCCATTGTTCAGCACGCCCAGCAGCATGGCGCCGAGCAAGGTGCCGACAATCACCCCGCGCCCACCGGCAATCGAGGCGCCGCCCAGGACCACCGCGGCAATCGCATCCAGCTCGAAACCGATGCCGGCGTTGGGTTGGCCGCTCATCAGGCGCGAGGTCAGCACCAGCCCGGCAATCGCTGCGGTCAAGCCGCTGATGCCATACACCAGCAATTTGAAACGCGCCGCGCGCACCCCGGACAGGCGCACCGCTTCTTCGTTGCCGCCAATGGCGTAGATGTAGCGACCGATGCGCGTGTGTTGCAGCAGCACATAGGCCACCAGGTAGGTGACCAGCATGATCAGGATCGGCACCTGGATCCCCAGCAGGCTGGCGCGACCAAAGAAGCCGAACCACTCCGGCAGCCCGGAAATCGGGTAGCCATCGGTGTACATCAGGCCAAAGCCACGGGCGATGCCCATGGTCGCCAGGGTGACAATGATCGGCGGCATATGCAGGTACGCCACGAACAGCCCGTTGCCGATGCCAAAGGCCACACCGATCAATAGCCCGGCGCCAATCGCCAGGCCCGGCGGCAGGCCTGCGACCATCAGCCCCGCAGTCAAGGTGCCGGACAAGGCCATCACCGGCCCCACCGACAAGTCGATACCACCGGTGAGGATCACGCAGGTCATGCCCACCGCGATGATCGCGTTGATCGACACCTGGCGGCCGATATTGGACAGGTTGCTGGCGGTGAGGAAGTTATCGCTGGCCACGATCATCACCGCCGTGACCACCAGCAGCCCGATAAACGGATAGAACGCCGGCGAACGCACCAGTCGTGCCAGGTTCGGCCGTAGCCCCTGGGTGCCTGCGCGGTTAATGGACGTATTCACTTGAGCCCCCTGTGGCATGGCGCATGACCTCTTGTGGGTTGACGGCGGACGCTTCCAGTACCTTGACAATGGCGCCCTTGTGGAACACAGCGACGCGATCGCACATGCCGATGATTTCCGGCAGTTCGGAAGAAATCATGATGATTGCGTAGCCTTGCTCGGTGAGCTTGCGCATCAGCGCGTAGATCTGTGCCTTGGCGCCGACATCGATGCCCCGGGTCGGCTCATCGAACACCAGCACATCGCAGTGATGGTTGATCCAGCGCGCAATCACCACTTTCTGCTGGTTGCCGCCGCTGAGGTTGAACACCCGGCTTTCGCCACTCGGCGCCTTGATCGACAGTTGCTGCATCAACGCTTCGACGCTGGCGCATTCCTTGTTTTTGTCGATCAGGCCGCTGGCGCCCTGGTATTTGTGCAGGTTGTTGAGGGAGATGTTTTCGCGAATGCTGAAATCGGTGATCAGGCCTTCGCTCTTGCGGCTTTCCGGCAACAGGCCGATCCCATGGGCCAGGGCCTGGGCCGGGTCGTCGAGGCTGATTTTGACGCCGCGCAGCCACACCTCCTTGGTCACTGACGCCAGTGCGCCCATCATCCCCAGCGCCAGCTCGGTGCGGCCCGACCCCACCAGCCCGGCAAAGCCGAGGATCTCGCCCTGGTGCAGGTGGAACTGGTTGTGGGGACCATTGCGTTGCAGCTGGATATCCCTGACCTCCAGCAGCAACGGCCCGCGCGCGGTGGTGGGTTTGGGCGGGAAACTGCATTCCAGCTTGCGGCCCACCATCATCTCCACCAGGCGGTCGATATCGCTGTCGGCCACGTCGGTGACGCCGGCATTGCCGCCGTCGCGCAACACGCTGATGCGGTCGCACACCTGGAAAATCTCCTCCAGGTGATGGGAGATAAAAATCACCGCCACGCCCTGGCGCTTGAGTTCGCGCATGATCCCAAACAGCAGCTCGGCCTCGCTCGGCGTCAGGGTGGCGGTGGGTTCGTCGAGCACCAACAAGCGCGCCTCCAGGGCCAGGGCCTTGGCAATCTCGACAAACTGCTGCTCGGCCACGCTCAGGTGCCGCACCGGGCATTGCAGGTCGATGCTCACCCCCAGGCGCTGGAACAAGGCCTGGGACGCCTCGTGCATATCGCGCTTGCGCAGCAGGCCGAAGCGGTTGTTCAGCTCATGGCCGAGGAAGATATTCTCCACGGCGGTGAGGTCGGGAATCAGGCTGAACTCCTGGAAGACAATGCCGATACCGGCGGCAATCGCATCGCGATACGTCGCAAAGTGCCGGGCCTGCCCATCGATCAGAATGCGCCCTTCATCCTGGTGCTCGACCCCGCCGAGGATTTTCATCAGGGTCGATTTGCCCGCGCCATTTTCCCCGAGCAAGGCATGAATCTCGCCGCGCTCCACTTGCAGGTTGATGGACTTGAGGGCTTGCACCCCGGGGTAGCGCTTACAGATATTTTCCAGTTGCAACAGACTGCTCATACCGCCGACCTCTCGTTCAGAAGGGAGCCCCGGGCCCCACGCGTGACGTGGGGCCTAGGCGGTTTACCAGCTGAAATCCTTGGCCTTGGCCTGGTCGATCAGGGCGATATCCACGGGGATGCTGGCGGGTACATGGGAGCCCCATTTTTTTGCCAGGGCGATGCCCAGCGCCAGACGGATCTGATCACGAGGGTACTGGGCCGAGGTGGCGATAAATTTGCTGCCCGGCTTGAGGATGGCCTTGATCGCTTCCGGCGCGCCGTCGACGCTGACCAGCTTGACATCCATGCCGCTGGCCTCGATGGCCGACAGGGCGCCGAGGGAACCATTGTCATTGACGCTGAAAATACCCTTGAGGGTGGGTTGGGCCTGGAGCATGTTTTCGGTCACGCTCAGGGCCTGGTCACGTTCCTGCTTGCCGTTCTGAATGCTGACGATCTTGATCTGCGGGTGCTTGGCCACGGCCTCCTTGCAACCGCGCACACGCTCCAGGATCGGCACCACGGCGATGCCGTCGAGGATTGCGATATTGCCCTGGTCACCGATGCTCTTGGCCAGGTATTCACAGGCCTGGAACCCGGCATCGAAGTTTTTTGAACCGACGAAGGAATCCAGCGGCCCGTCGGCCTGGGCATCCACGGCAACCACCACCACACCCGCGGCGTGGGCCGATTTGACGGCGGACTGCACGCCGACCGAATCCGTGGGGTTGATCAGCAGGATGTCGATGCCCTTTTGCAGCATGTCTTCGACGTCACTGACCTGCTTGGACACGTCGTGGCGGGCATCGGTGATGATCAATTGCGCACCGATGGTCGCCGCCGCTTCTTGCAGGGCGTCTTTCATGGTGACGAAGTACGGGTTGTTGATTTCCTGGAAGGACGCGCCGATGCGCATGGGGGCCGGTTTGGTCTCGGCCAGGGCGACGGTGGAGATGCTTAAAGCCAACAAACACAGGGTTTTGCGAAGCATTTTCATGGCGTGAGTCTCAGTTTTGTTTTTATTTTCAGAGCGAATGTTATCGTTAACATTTCGCCAGAAACTAACAAGGAAATGAGGTGGGCGCAAGCCCCTTGCGATATTCCCGATGGGGCGGGCTTGCTTGGGCTCAGCTCGCAAAATCCTCGGGCCGGGCTAAGCTCACTCACCAACAAAAAATACAACAGGCTACGCCATGACCCATCCCACCGAGGCCTTTCGCCAACGCTACCGCGCCGCTGTCCACCCACGCTACAACCCGTGGCTGCATGCCGGTTTTGTGCTGAGCTACGGTTTGTCCTGCATCCTCCTGGCCTGGGGCAGCACCCAGCACATCCAGGCCTGGGAATGGCTGACCATCCCCCTGACCCTGGTGTTCTTCAACCTGTGCATCTACCTCGTGCACCGCCACCTCGGCCATCGTAAACACGGTTTTTCCAAGCTGTTCTATGCACGCCACACCGGCGATCACCACAGTTTTTTCACCCCCGGCCATATGACCTACGACAGCCCCAGGGATTGGCGGGTGATCCTGTTTCCTGCCTGGCTGATCATTCTCCACAGCCTGGCCATCACCCTCCCCGCCTGGTGGCTGCTCAAGCAGCTCAACCCCAACGTGGCGGGGCTGTTCGCCGGGTGCATGATCCTGGGTTACCTGCTTTACGAAATCTTCCATGCCTGTGAACACTTGCCCCCTGCCCATCCCCTGGCCCGCCTGCCGTGGATCCGGCACATGCACCAGCTCCACGCGCTGCATCACCGCCGTGAGTTGATGCAGGGGCGCAACTTCAACATCGTGCTGCCGCTGATGGACTACCTGTTCGGCACACTGCACTGGGAGCCCGCCACGCCCCCCTCCCAAGAGCCTCGGAAAGCACCATGAGTCAAAAAATCCGTCACTGGCTGCTACTGGTATTGATCGCGGTCGTCGCCTTCCTGCTGTTGATGCCCACCCCGGTACAACCGGTCAATTGGACACCGCCCAAGGCCCCGTCGCTGCAGGAGGAGCCCTACCGCGAAAACCAGCGTCTGAAGGACATCCAGCGCATCGGCGCCCAAGGCATCGACGGGCCTGAAGCGTTGCTGGTGGATGCCAAGGGGTTTCTGATTACCGGGCTGCATGATGGGCGGATCATCCGCACCGCGCCCGACAGCCAGGCCCTGGAGGTGCTGGCCCAGACCGGGGGCCGGCCGCTCGGCCTGGCCCAACACCCGGACGGGCGCCTGATCATTGCCGATGGGATCAAGGGCCTGCTGGCCCTGGACGGCCAGCGCACACTGACCACCCTGAGCACCAGTGCCAATGGTCTGCCCTTCGGCTTTACCGATGATGTAACGGTGGATGCTGCCGGGCGCTACGCCTACTTCAGTGACGCGTCGAGCCGCTGGGGCTATGGCCAGGATGGTGAGGCAGTGATCGAGCATGGTGGCGATGGCCGGTTGTTGCGCTATGACTTTCGCAACGGCCAGACCGAGGTGTTGCTCGATCAGTTGCAATTTGCCAACGGCGTGGCGCTGGGGCCGGATGAAGACTATGTGCTGGTCAATGAAACCGGGGCTTATCGCATCAGTCGCTATTGGCTCAGGGGCGACAAGGCTGGCAGCCATGACCTGTTTATCGACAACCTGCCGGGGCTGCCGGACAACCTCAGCTTCAACGGCCGCGACCGCTTCTGGGTGGCCCTGTACTCCCCGCGCAACCCCTTGCTCGATGGCTTGGCCGGTTACCCGGCGGTACGCAAGATGGTGGTGCGAGCGCTGATGGTGGTGCCCAAGCCCGTGGAGCGCAAAGCCTTTGTGCTGGGGTTGGATGTGCATGGCCAGGTGGTCGCTAACTTGCAGGATGGCAGCGCGGGCAATTATTCGCCGGTGACCAGCGCGCGCGAGTCTGGCGACTGGCTGTACCTGGGTTCGTTGAAGAACACCAGCCTGGCGCGGCTGCCGCTGAAACTGGCGTTGAACCCGTAGGCACCGGCTGGCCAGCCAGCGCCTACGGGAATGGAGCGGTCAGCGCACGATGGTCTGGCTGCAGATATGCCCCAGGCTGACGTACTGCGTGATATTGCCGCCTACACCCACACCCGGGAACTCCTTGAGTTCAATGCGCCAGCCGCCCATGTTGAACCAGGTCCGCCAGTTGTACGTCTGGCCGGACGAACTGTCCGGGTAGACCACATTGAGATCGCCGGAGCAGGTGCCCAGGTCGACATTGCCGGATGCCGCACCGGTGATGCCGGTCTTGGCCTCGTAGTTGACCCAGTGGTACTGGTTGCTGTCATCAAAACGCTTATCGACCCTGAGCACCGGGGTCACGCCCCGCAGTGGCTCGCCGGTGCTGTCCGACCATTGGGTGCTCCAGCTCAGGCTGCGGGAGGCCTGGGTGGCCAGTTGCATGATCGAACTGGGGATACGCACCACGTTGTCGCCATTCACATTGCTCTGGTTCAGGCGCGGCGCCGACCCCAGGGTCAACTTGTATTGCGCCTTGGGGTTGAGAGCTACCGCCGGGTTGGCTCGCACCCGCACTTTGACGATGTAGCCAGGGGTCAGGCTTGGATAGGTGGATGTGTTGTTCGGCTGGATCACCACCCAGTTGTTGCCATCGAAACGCTCGAAGATCCACTGGTTGCGGGTGCCCTCGTCGTCATCGCCGAGGAACATGCCCACGCCCTGGCCACGCAGGGAGGTGAAGTCGAAGTAATCGACATCGTTGACGCTATCGAGGTTGCCGGTCACCTGGTTCAGTGCATCCGGCAGGGCGAATGCGCTTTGTGCGGTGTCGTTGGGCTCGAAGGCATCGATATTGCTGTCCACCGCCACGCCAAAACTGAATTGCGCATTGCTCGCGGTGTTGGCCACCATGTACCAGTAGTAATCGCCGGCAGGCATCACGCCGTTGAGGTATTCATCGGCGCTGCCTACGTTATCAGAGGTGCCCAGCGGCGTCAGGTTGCCCTGACCATCGTCGTGGAACAGGGTCAGCGACATATCGGTGCCGGCACTCTGGTTCAGCAGTTGGACCTGGATGCGCGCGCTTGTAGGCAGATTGAAGTGGTAGGCGATTTGCGCCCCGGTCTCGACCCCGGTGAGGGTGTAGAGGGTATTGATATCAAGCGTCGGGAACAACGGTGTAAAGGCCGCAATCGCTGCGCCCTGTAGTTCGCTTGGTTTTTGCAGACCGTCAACGACCGCCTCCACCGCCTCACTGTTCACTGCCGCCTTGCTTGCCACAGCCTTGGACTTGCCGACCTTGGCCGCCTTGAGTTTTTGCTTGAGTTCGGCCGACAGCTTCGACGACTCAACCTTGCCACCTGCCCTAAGCGCCTGATCGACCGCAGATTTGACCGCCTGGGCCGCGAGTTTTGCAGGGGCTTGCGCAGGGTATTGTTCGGCCAGGGCAAAGGCCGAAACAAAGCAGGAGGCCGCCATGGCCGCGCCCAGCATAAAGGCTTTTTTCGATTTCATTTTTTATCCATCCATAGTTAAAAAATTTGTGGCTTGGGTGCGCGGTGAAATCCGTTCACCTGGGATGGACTGTAGAAGATAACTGTATATATGTACAGTATATTTTTCGATTGAATGCAAGCAAAGCTACCCCCTGCGTCAAACGCGCCAAACCATCACAGCCAAGCAGGCCTTGCAACAAACCAAGGCAATTTTTTCACATCGCTTTCACTGGCCGACCACGCCCCGCCCCCTAAATTGCCCGGCAACGCAAACAGCTGTGCCTCAGGTGCCAGGGTGAAGAGTGTGGTTGACATGAATCGCCCAGAAGGGCCCCGGGCAAACACCTTCAAACAGTCATGGCTGCGTTTCATCGCGCTCCTTACCCTGTGCCTGGTGATCATGGGCGCGATGCTCTGGCCGACCTCGCCGCAGAACCTGAGCGTCGGCAATCGCCTGGTCACTTCAGGGGCCCTGGCGGCCTGGCGCAGTGGCAACCTGATTGTGCTGGTGCGCCATGAAGAACGCTGCGACCGCTCCAACAATCCCTGCCTGGGCCCTGCGGATGGCTTGACCCGCCCCGGCAGTGTCTCGGCCGCGGCAGTGGGTAGCGCATTCCAGACCCTGGGCATGTCCCACAGCGATGTATTGAGCAGCCCCACCACGCGCACGGTGCAAACCTCGCGGTTCATGTTCGGTGAAGCCCATGTGTTACCCGACCGCTTGACCTTGTGCGGCACGGCCCTTGTGCACGAACTGCCTGCCCACAAGATCGCCGGGCGCAACCTGTTGCTGGTCACCCACAGCGAATGCATCGGCGAGCTGGAACGGGTGCTGGGCTATCCCCATGCCGATGGCGCCGAATACGGCAGTTCGCTGTTTGTACAGGTGAGGGCTAACGGCAAGCTCAAGGTGCTGGGTGTACTGAACAGCCAGGACTGGGCCACCGCCCTTGGGCACCGTTAGTGGTCAGCTCATGATATCGCTGCGCCGCAGTTGTCCCTGCACCTGCAGCAGGAAGGTCGGTTCGTTGGGGTTCCCAGAAATCTGCAACGTGCTCATGTTCAACAGCGGATCATAGTCCACGATAGCTTCGCCGCTCGCCCCGGAAAAACGCCTGACAAACTGCAACGGTTTATCGCCCAATTGCGCTCTGAGACCTGACACATCGACCTGGTCTTGCCCACTGACAAAGTCGTGGATCCGGTCCGACGCCGCAGCGCTGGACTCGTTGGTTTTGCCGTAGACAAAGATGTCATTGCCTTCGCCCCCCCACAATGAGTCGGCCCCCTCGGCGCCGTAGAACACATCGTCGCCATCACCACCGTGCAACTCGTTATCCGCGGCGTTGCCCACCAGCCAGTCGTTGCCCGATCCGCCAATGGCATTCTCGATCGTCACGCCATAAGCAATGGCCACGTTGCCTTTAAGGCCCCCCACATCAGAAAACGTACCGGCCCCGAGGCTTATTTTCTGGTCCTGGCCATAGCCCGAAAAATCCAGGGTGTCGGTCCCGCCGCCATCCCAAATGGCAGCGACCATCTTGTCGCCATGACTCTTGATGCTCAGGAAGTCGCGATTCGTATTGGAGTTGAAGCCATAGGTGGTGTCGTCATTACGGGTCTTGAAATTTGCGCCATATTGGCGTTGGTAAGCCGTTATATCGTCCAGTTGCGGCGCCGATGAACGAAAACCGTCATGCCGCATATAGCCGGTACGCTCGCCCCGGTAACTCATGTTGGTATGGCTTTGCGAATCTTCATGGAAATCGAATTGGGCATGGGGAGCGCTGGCATCGTAGTGACCGGGATGCCGCAGCCCCATGGCGTGCCCCAGCTCATGGATAATCGTGTGCCGCCCCGCATCGCCAAGGGTCGCATTGACCATGTACTGATCGTCATCCGTGCTTAAAAACCACACTTCGCCACCACGGCTGCTGCCCGGCAGGACTGCAAAGGAGTAGCCGCTCTGGGGCTTGCCATTGCTGCCGATCATTTGCCCATAATTGCCGAGGGTAATGTGCCCCTCGCTGTTGGCTGTCTTCGGCCCTTCGCTGAACGTCACGTTCGCCACATCCGCAATGGACTCAAGGCTGCGCCTGATTTGTTGCCTTTGATTTTCGAGGATATGGGTGAACCCGGTCATTTTCTGCCAGACCGCCTTGGGGTCGGCAGGCGCGGGGCGAAATGTGTAGGAGACCTGGCGGATACCGTCACCGTTCTTGTCCGGCCAGCCCGAACTGGCACGCCATAGCGATTGGGCCGCCTCTTCAGTGGTCTTGGATGGCAAGCCATTGTGCAGGATACCGCCACCGCGATCATCGCGATGGCGAAACTGGTCAATCGTTCGGAACAGCGGGCTACCTTGCATTGCAGAGGTCGACATGGCGGTGGCTCCTTGAAGTTTCAGATCCGGGGCGCACGGTTGAGTACGCGCCGCAGACTGAACCTTGAAGGATCCGTACCCGCTGGGGTATCACGAACGGTCTGCATTTCCTATAGGAAACGGCACTTCGTAGACCTTTGGTCACACGCGGATACAGCCATCACCCCGGCAACGGGATCACCCGCAACGGCCTGACCGATTTATAGGAAAAGCTCGAATAGATTTCCTTCACGCACGGCAATGTCTGCAACACCTCGCGGGCGAACTCGCCAAAGGACTCCAGGTCCTTGGCCACCACTTCCAGCAAAAAATCATAACGCCCGGACACGTTATGGCAGGCGACGATTTCCGGGATGTCCAGCAGCCGCTGTTCAAACGCCCGGGCGATTTCCTTGGAGTGGGTGTCCATCATGATGCTGACAAAGGCCGTGACCCCGTAGCCCAGGGCCTTGGGCGAGAGGATCGCCTGGTAGCCGCTGATCACGCCACTGTCTTCAAGGTTCTTGACCCGGCGCCAGCACGGCGAGGTGGTCAGGGACACCCGCTCGGCCAGTTCGGCGACGGTCAGGCGGGCGTTGCCTTGCAGGGCGTTGAGCAGGGCTTTGTCGGTACGGTCCAGATGGCTGGGCATGTCTTGCCTCAAATCATTATTTTTATTGGGTTTCATCCTTCGCCAGCGGTTTTTTTCGGCAAAGTAGGCAACGTTCGGCCTCGATTATGAGCATAGCATTGTAGGAAATAAGGAGCGTCCGACATGCACAATAAACACAACACATTCGGCTTTTCTACCCGTGCCATTCACCACGGCTACGATGCGCAAGACCATCACGGTGCCCTGGTGCCGCCGATCTATCTGTCGGCGACCTTCGCCTTCCCTACCGCCGAATACGGCGCGGGGTGTTTTGCCGGCGAAGAAAGCGGGCACTTTTATACACGTATTTCCAACCCGACCCTGGCGCTGCTGGAGTCACGCATGGCCACCCTGGAGGGCGGCGAGGCGGCGGTGGCGTTCAGTTCCGGCATGGGCGCGATTGCTGCGACCTTCTGGACCTTGTTGCGCCCCGGCGATGAGGTGATCGTCAGCCAGACCTTGTACGGCTGCACCTTCGCCCTGCTGCACCACGGCATTGGCGAGTTCGGCGTCAAGGTGCGCCATGTCGACCTGTCGGACCTCGATGCCCTGCGCGCCGCACTCTCCCCCGCGACCCGCATGATCTACTGCGAGACCCCGGCCAACCCCAACCTGCAATTGATCGATATTGGCGCCGTGGCCAGGATCGCCCACCAGCAACCGAACATCACCGTGGTGGTCGACAACACCTACTGCACCCCCTACCTGCAACGCCCGCTGGAACTGGGCGCGGATGTGGTGGTGCATTCGGCCACCAAGTACCTCAGCGGGCATGGCGATATCACCGCCGGCATCGCCGTCAGCCGCCACGACCTGGCGCAGCGCCTTCGCCTGCAAGGCTTGAAGGACCTGACGGGGGCCGTCCTGTCGCCCCAGGACGCCTTTCTCTTGATGCGCGGCCTCAAAACCCTGGCCCTGCGCATGGATCGCCATTGCAGCAATGCCCAGGCCGTGGCCGAGGCCTTGCAGGCCCACCCGGCGGTCGAGTCGGTGACCTACCCCGGCCTGCGCTCCTTCCCACAATACGAGTTGGCAGCACGTCAGATGAAACTGTCAGGCGGCATGATTGCCTTTGAACTCAAGGGCGGCATCGCCACGGGCAGGCGCTTTATGAACGCGCTCAAGCTGTTCAGCCGCGCAGTCAGCCTGGGCGATGCCGAATCCCTGGCCCAGCACCCGGCGAGCATGACCCACTCCACCTACACCCCGGAAGAACGTGCCCAGCATGGGATTGGCGAAGGGTTGGTACGGTTGTCGGTGGGGCTGGAGGATATCGCGGACCTGCTGGCCGATCTTGAGCAGGCACTGGCGCATTGCGTCAAGCGCACACCGGCGAGCAAACCGGCGACCCATTCCGTGTAGGAATGGCGGTTATTTCACCAGCCGGGTTTCCTTTGAAGGGCGGTAGCCGAAGTAGGCGCTGTAGCATTTACTGAAGTGGCTGGGCGACACAAACCCGCAGGCCACCAGCACATCGACCTGGGACAGTTCGGTGTGCTGCAACAGGCGCCGGGCCTCGGTGATGCGCAGCTCCAGGTAATAGCGCTGCGGTGTGGTGCCCAGTTGCTCGCGGAACAGGCGCTCCAATTGACGTCGCGAGCGCCCGGCATACACCGCCAGTTGCTCCAGGGCCAGGGGCTCTTCGAGGTTGGCGTCCATCAGGCGCACCACTTCACGCAGCGGCGCGCTCACGCAGATATTTTCGGCGGGCTTGATCCGCCGGTACCGCGACTCCTCAAAGGCCAGGATATCTTCGATGCCCTCCACCAGCGCCTTGTCGTGCAGGCTCTTGATCCAGTCCAGGGCCATATGGAACGCACCGGATGGGCTGGATGCGCTGAGGCGGTCGCGATCGATCACATAGGGCTCGCTGCTGACCTGGGTGGCCTTGGCGATTTCCGTCAAGGCCGGGCGATGTTCCGGGTGAATGGCACAGCGATAGCCGTCCAGCACCCCGGCCTTGCCCAGAAACCACGCACCGTTCCATAGGCCGGCGAGGATCACGCCCTGCTGCGCGGCGGCCTTGAGCAGTTCGATAAAGCTTTCGCCGGCCTTGAGCTGGGTGCGATAACCGCCGCAAATCACCAGCAGGTCGAGGTCGGCCAGCGCGCTGTGTTCAAGGCGCGCGTCCGGGCGAATCACCAGGCCCAGGTCGCTGGTCACCTCCTGCCCGTCCAGGCCGAAGGTGCGCGAAGTGAACAGCCCCGGGCGCAGCAGGTTGGCGGTGATCAGGGTGTCCAACGCCTGGGTGAAGGCCGGCAGGGAAAAGTGCTCCAGCAACACAAACCCCGCACGCACCCGGCGCGGGGCCTGGCCCGGGGTTTCGTTCAGGTAGCGCAGGTTCTTGCCTTTCATCCCACCGCTAAATTGCCGTCTTTCCATGGGGGTTCGACCTGTCTGCGGCGCCATCGCCGGCCAGCGCTTAGGGCTTGATGTTTTTCAACTGGTTGAGCAATTCGAGCAGTTGCTGCAACTGCTCTTCGCCGAACTGTTCCTGGATCTTCTGGTAGTTGCTTTCCATCCCCGCGCTCATCTCGACGAAGCACTGTTGCCCCTGCTCGGTGAGGTTCACGAACACGCGGCGCTGGTCTTCGCTGGACTTGCGCCGGCGCACCAGGCCGTCGCGCTCCAGGCGGGCCAGCACGCCGGTCATGCTCGGTTTAAGGATGCAGGCCAGGTGCGCCAGTTGATGGCTCTCCAGTTCGCCTTGCTGGCGCAGGATACGAATCACCCGCCACTGCTGTTCAGTCAATTGATGTTCATTGAGCAACGGCCGGAAAAACGCCATGGCGGCTTCGCGGGCCTGCAACAGGGTCAGCGTCAGGGAAGGTCTGGGAGTGGACATGGCTCACGCACAAAAGAGATCGAAGCGTCGAAGCTTAGGGTCGGCTCCATGGGCATGCAAGCCGGCCGCCGCAAAAACTCGTTAACCTCGACATGAATTATTTTAAATCGGCGCAAATTGTCTACCCATAATAAATATAACATGTTAACAATATGCCACTCCCTTCAGCGATCCGAAGGGCGATACCTACAAAAACAACAAAAGGAATCTGTCATGCATTTGCGCCTCCTTCCCCTGGCGGCCAGCGCCGGCCTGTGCGCTACGTTCAGCCCCTTGAGCGCCTACGCCGAGTTTATCCAGGACAGCAAGGCCAGCCTCGACCTGCGCAACTTCTATATGAACCGCGACTTTCGCCAGACCAACGCGCCGCAGAACAAGGCCGATGAATGGGCCCAGGGCTTTGTGCTGCGCCTGGAGTCGGGCTACACCGAAGGCCTGGTAGGCTTTGGCGTGGATGCCCTGGGCGAACTGGGGGTCAAGCTCGACTCCAGTCGCGACCGCCGTGGCACCGGCCTGCTGGCGTATGGCGCCAGCCAGCAACCGGTCGACAATTACAGTGAACTGGGCCTGACGGCCAAAGTGCGGGTCTCGAAAACCGTGCTCAAGGCCGGCACCCTGCAGCCACAATTGCCGGTGGCCGCCTACAACGACACCCGGCTCCTGCCCTCGACCTATACCGGCGAGTTGCTCACCTCCCAGGACATCGCCGGCCTGACCCTGAACCTGGGCCGCCTGGAAAAACAGAACCTGCGCGACTCTTCCAGCAACGACCCGATGGGCTACGCCGGCGTCGACAGCAGCCACCTGGACCTGGCCGGCGGCACCTATGCCATCACCCCGCAGTTGGCGACGACTTACTACTACGCACAGATGCAGGACATCTATCGTCAGCACTTCATCGGCCTGGTGCACGACCTGCCGCTGAGCAACGGCATGAGCCTGCGCAGCGACCTGCGCTACTTCGATACCCGCGAACAGGGCAGCCATGATTTGCGTGGCGCATCGCGAGTGGATGGCGGGCGCATCGACAACCGGTTCTTCAACGGCATGCTGAGCCTGTCGGCGGGGGCCCACAAGGTGGGCCTGGGCTATCAAAACCTCTCGGGCGATGGCGATTTCGCCTACCCCGGCATGGACCCCTATTCGGTCAACCTGGTGACCATCAACGTGTTCACCAAGGCCCAGACCGATGCCTGGCAAGCGCGCTATGACTACAACTTCGCCGCCCTCGGCCTGCCGGGGCTGACCTTTATGACGCGCTATGTGGACGGCAGCCATGTGCAGACCGCCAGCGTGCGCAATGGCCGCGAATGGGAGCGCGATACCGACCTGACTTACACCGTGCAGAGTGGCCCGCTGAAAAACGTCAATGTCAGGCTGCGTAACGCAACCCTGCGTTCGAGCAACGGCCTGACCAGCGATATCGACGAAAGCCGCATTATCATCGGCTATAGCCTGGCGTTGTGGTGATCAACGCAGGCCCGCTTGGCGCAGGCGGTACTCCCCCGGCGTCATCTGCGCATAGCGCTGGAAGAACCGGCTGAAATAGGCCGGGTCCTTGAACCCCAGTTGATAGCAGATTTCATTGGCTGAACCGCCGCTAAACAGCAGCAAGCGCCTGGCTTCCTGCATCAGCCGTTCAAGCACCAGGCGCTTGGACGGCAGATCGGCAATGCGCCGGCATACATCGTTGAGCCGCGCTTCGGTGACGCCGATGCGCTCGGCATAGACGGACAGCGGCCAGTGCAGCAGATAGTGGTCTTCGATCAGTTCATTGAAGCGATGGAAAATGCGCAGGTCTTCGTGGCGCGCCGGGCGTGCTTCCAGAGAATTGGCACTGAGCCTGAGCAAGCTGATCATGGTCAACCGGGTCAGGCTTTCCAGGGCCGCTGCGCGACCGGCGCCGGCGCTGTTGATCTCGTTGCACAGCTCATCAAACAGCCATTCCAGCCGCTTGATCTCGGGCTGGAACTGCGGCGCCAGGCGGGCCAGCGCCACACAGGCCGGTGGCACGTGCGGGCCAGGCGCCAGGCTCGAGTCGGCATCGACCAGCGCCCGCACCCACTGCTGGCGCACGGTCAATACATGGCCATCGGCATCGGCTTCGGTGACAAAGGCATGGGCCACGGTGGGCGGCGTGAGGAAAAACATCGGCCCGGATTCCAGGTACTGCTGGTCATCAAGATAGACCCGCACCGCGCCGCTCTTGACGTAATGCACCTGGAAAAACCGGTCATGCCGATGCACAGGCATGTTGCGCCCGAAAAAACCCGCCAGGTTGCCGAGCCGGTCGTAATGCACGTCGGCATCGCTGTAGCGCTGGTCGTAGACCTGGCCGATATTGATGTTGGGGATCGGTTTCACAGGCATCTCTTTATTGTTTTTTGCACCCGATGATTTTGCCACGCTTGACGGTAGTTAACATATTAATTATAACGTTAACACATTAACGAACTGCCTCCAGAGCAGTCGCCATCGCCAGGAGAAATGCATGAGCCGTACCCTGCATGATGTTGCCAGCGGCACCCTGTTCGGCGTCGCGCTGAACTACCAGGGCTTGCTGAACCAGCGTCTCGCCGAATTCGAGCAGCCGCCGTACCAGAAGCCCCCGGTCAAGCCGGTGCTGTTTATCAAGACCCCCAACACCCGCAACAGCCATGCCGGCATCGTGCACCAGCCCCACGGCGAGCGCCTGCAACCGGGCCCGGCCCTGGGCGTGGTGATCGGCAAAAGCGCCAGCCGCGTCAGCGTGGAAAATGCCCTGGAGCATGTGGCGGGCTATGTCATCGTCAATGAGTTCAGCCTGCCGGAAGACAGCTACTACCGCCCCGCCGTCAAAGCCAAGTGCCGCGACGGGTTCTGCGCCCTGGGCCCTGAACTGGTGGCCCGCGAACAGATCGCCAACCCCCATCAGTTGAGCCTCAAGCTGTTCGTCAACGGCGAGTTGCGCCAGCAGAACACCACGGCCAATTTTGTCCGCGACATTCCCCGGCTGATCGCCGAGATCAGCGAATTCATGACCCTGCATGCAGGCGATGTGCTGATCACCGGCACGCCCGAAGGCCGGGTGGATGTGCAGCCCGGCGACACCGTCGAAGTCGAGATCAGTGGCCTGGGCCGCCTGGTCAACCACATCCAGGCCGAGGAACAGCCATGAAACACGCGCGTATCCGTTTTGAAGGCCAGGTCCATCAGGTCCACGTCGAAGAGTTCAATGCTGTGCGCCTGGCTGACGGCCGGCTGCTGGCCGAAGACCAGGTGCAATGGCTGCCACCGGCCACCGGCAATATGTTCGCCCTGGGCCTGAACTACGCCGACCATGCCGCCGAACTGGCCTTCGCCCCGCCGACCGAGCCGCTGGCCTTTATCAAGTCGCCAGGCACCTACACCGGGCATAACCAGGTCACCTGGCGCCCGGACAACATCACCTATATGCACTACGAGTGCGAGCTGGTGGCGGTGATCGGCAAACCGGCGCGCAACGTCAAGCGCGAGGACGCCCTGGCGTACCTGGCCGGCTACACCGTGTGCAACGACTACGCGATCCGCGACTACCTGGAAAACTACTACCGCCCCAACCTGCGGGTGAAAAACCGCGACGCCACCACCCCGGTCGGCCCATGGATCGTCGATGTGGCCGATGTACCGGACCCGGGCAACCTGACCCTGCGCACCTGGATCAACGGCGAGTTGCGCCAGGAAGGCAGCACCCGCGACATGATTTTCGATATCCCCTACCTGATCGAATACCTGTCCAGCTTCATGACCCTGCAACCCGGCGACATGATCGCCACCGGCACCCCTGAAGGCCTGGCCGATGTAGTGCCCGGCGATGAAGTGGTGGTGGAAGTGCAAGGCGTCGGCCGCCTGGTCAACCGAATTGTCAGCGAGGCGGACTTTTTCGCCGCCCGCAAAGAGGCTTGAGCACCATGATCAAACACTGGATCAACGGCCGTGAGGTCGAAAGCAAAGACACCTTCATCAACTACAACCCCGCCACCGGCGAGGCGCTTGGCGAGGTGGCCAGCGGTGGCGCCGAAGAAGTCGCCCAGGCCGTAGCTGCGGCCAAGGAAGCCTTCCCGAAGTGGGCCAACACCCCGGCCAAGGAGCGCGCGCGCCTGATGCGCAAGCTCGGCGAACTGATCGAGCAGAACGTGCCGCACCTGGCCGAACTGGAAACCCTGGACACCGGCCTGCCGATCCACCAGACCAAGAACGTGCTGATTCCACGGGCTTCGCACAACTTTGATTTCTTCGCCGAAGTCTGCACACGCATGGACGGCCACAGCTACCCGGTGGACGACCAGATGCTCAACTACACCCTGTACCAACCGGTGGGTGTGTGTGCGCTGGTGTCGCCGTGGAACGTGCCATTTATGACCGCCACCTGGAAGACCGCCCCGTGCCTGGCCCTGGGCAACACGGCGGTGCTGAAGATGTCCGAGCTGTCGCCTTTGACTGCCAACGAACTGGGGCGCCTGGCCCTGGAAGCGGGGATCCCCAAGGGCGTGCTCAACGTGATCCAGGGCTATGGCGCCACCGCCGGCGATGCCCTGGTGCGTCACCCGGATGTGCGGGCGATCTCCTTTACCGGCGGCACCGCCACCGGCAAGAAGATCATGCAGAGCGCCGGCCTGAAGAAGTACTCCATGGAGCTGGGCGGCAAGTCGCCGGTGCTGATTTTTGAAGACGCCGACCTCGAACGGGCCCTGGATGCCGCGCTGTTCACCATCTTCTCGCTCAACGGCGAGCGCTGCACCGCCGGCAGCCGGGTGTTTATCCAGGAGAGTGTGTACCCGCAGTTCGTCGCCGAGTTCGCCGCCCGCGCCAAACGCCTGATTGTCGGGGACCCGCAAGACCCGAACACCCAGGTGGGTTCGATGATCACGCAAGCCCACTATGACAAAGTCACCGGTTACATCAAGATTGGCCTCGAAGAAGGCGCCAACCTGGTGGCAGGCGGCCTGGAGCGGCCGGCCAACCTGCCGGCGCACCTGGCACGCGGGCAGTTTATCCAGCCGACCGTGTTCGCCGACGTCAACAACAACATGCGCATCGCCCAGGAAGAGATCTTCGGCCCGGTGGTGTGCCTGATTCCCTTCAAGGACGAAGCCCAGGCCCTGCAACTGGCCAACGAGACCGAGTACGGCCTGGCGTCCTATATCTGGACCCAGGACATCGGCAAGGCCCATCGCCTGGCCCGTGGCATCGAGGCCGGCATGGTGTTTATCAACAGCCAGAACGTGCGCGACCTGCGTCAGCCGTTCGGCGGGGTCAAGGGCTCGGGGACCGGTCGTGAAGGCGGCCAGTACAGCTTCGAAGTGTTCGCCGAGATCAAGAACGTATGCATCTCCATGGGCAGCCATCACATCCCGCGCTGGGGCGTGTAACTGTGGAAGCGGGCTTGCCCGCGATGCTCGTCAACGATAACGCTGACGTTCAGGGTTAACGCGCTGACCTTGGGTTTTTCGCGAGCAAGCTCGCTCCTACACGGTCCGTAGCGCACCAACAAGAATAATGAAATCAGGAGAATGATCATGGGTGAAATAGTCCTGGCGGCGAAAATCTGCCACGTCCCTTCCATGTACCTGTCGGAACTGCCGGGCAAGCACCACGGTTGCCGCGCCGCGGCGATTGCCGGCCATAAGGAAATCGGGCGCCGCGCCCGTGAACTGGGGGCCGACACCGCCGTGGTGTTCGATGTGCACTGGCTGGTCAACAGCGGCTATCACGTCAACGGCGGCGAGCGATTCCAGGGCACCTACACCAGCAACGAGCTGCCGCACTTCATCAAGAACATGGAGTACGCCTACCCCGGCTGCCCGGAGCTGGGCGAGCTGATTGCCGCCGAAGCCAACCTGGCCGGGGTGCGCACCATGAACCACAACATCCCGAGCCTGGAGCTGGAATACGGCACCCTGGTGCCCATGCGCTACATGCACATGGATGTGCCCGATGAGCAGAAATTCAAGGTGATCTCCATCGCCGCCTGGTGCGCCTGGCATCGCCTGCAAGACAGCTTCGCCTTCGGGGCCGCCGTGCGCCGGGCCATCGAGAAGAGTGATCGCAAGGTGCTGGTGCTGGCCTCCGGCTCCTTGTCGCACCGCTTCTCCGACGACCGCGAAGCCGAAGCCAATATCCACAACTGGACCCGCGAGTTCGACAAGCAAGTGGACATGCACGTGGTGCAGATGTGGCGCGAAGGCCGCTTCAAGGAGTTCTGCGCGATGCTCCCGGACTACGCCGAACACTGCTTTGGCGAGGGCAAGATGCACGACACCGCGATGCTCCTGGGCTTGCTCGGCGGGCCTGAGTACAACCGCCCGGCCGAGATCATCACCGAGCCGTTCGGCAGCTCCGGCACTGGCCAGATCAACGCCATTTTCCCGCTCTGAGTACAACACCCGTAGATGTGGGAGCTGTCTCGCCGGGCGAGACAGCTCCCACATTAAATCGCGTACAGAAGGAGGCTTTGCATGCCACATTTCATCGCCGAATACACCGACAACCTCGACTCCCAGGCCGACCTGCCAGGGCTGTTTGCAAAGGTCCACCAGGTGCTGGGAGACAGTGGCGTGTTCCCCCTCGCCGGCATCCGCAGCCGCGCGGTGCGCCTGGACACCTGGCGCATGGCCGATGGCAAGCACGACTACGCCTTCGTCCACATGACCCTCAAGGTCGGCCACGGTCGCGACCTGCCGACCCGCCAGGCGGTGGCTGAAACCCTGTTCAGGGTGATCACCGAGCACTTCGCCGCCCTGCAGGCACAACGGCTGCTGGCCCTGTCCTTCGAGATGATCGAGCTGCACCCGCAGTTGAATTTCAAACAGAACAACGTCCATGCATTTTTAAGCAACCAGGCGGGTTGACCCCGCCTCCCCCAACGGCCTCTCAGACAAAAAGTACAACATCATGAGCACAGCCAATACCGCACACAGCGTCACCCTTGCCGAGCATGATCGCACCCACAGCACCGTCACCTGGCGCCTGATGCCGTTGTTGCTGATCTGTTACCTGTTTGCCCACCTGGACCGGATCAACATCGGGTTCGCCAAGATGCAGATGAGCAGCGACCTGCACTTCAGCGACACGGTGTATGGCTTCGGCGCCGGCCTGTTCTTTATCGCCTACGCCCTGTTCGGCGTGCCCAGCAATATCGCCCTGGACCGGGTCGGGCCACGACGCTGGATCGCCTGCCTGATGGTAGTGTGGGGCATCCTGTCCACCAGCATGTTGTGGATCGAAAGCGCCACCGGCTTCTACGTCCTGCGTTTTTTGCTGGGGGTGGCCGAGGCGGGGTTCTTCCCGGGGATCCTGGTGTTTCTCAACCGCTGGTACCCGGCGCGCCGCCGGGCGCAGATCACTGCCCTGTTCGCCATCGCCGTGCCCATGGCCGGGGTGATTGGCGGGCCGCTCTCGGGGGCGATCCTGGAGCACTTCCACGACTTTGGCGGGATGCGCGGCTGGCAGTGGATGTTCCTGATCGAAGGCGCCCCCGTGGTGCTGCTGGGCCTGGTGGTGCTCAAGTACCTGCCGGACAGTTTTGAAACGGTGAAATGGCTGCAACCTGCGCAAAAGCAACAATTACGCGAGCAACTGAACACCGAGGAAAAGCGCAAATCCATCACCTCCTTTGGCGGCATCCTGCGCGACCCGCAAGTGTGGTTGCTGGTGGCGATCTATTTTGCGGTGATGCTGGCGGTCAACACCCTGGCGTTCTGGATGCCCACCCTGATCCACGGCGCCGGCATCGGCCGCGACAGCCAGGTCGGTCTGCTGAGCGCCGTGCCCTACCTGGCCGGCTGCTTCTTCATGATCGGCTGCGGGCGCTCTTCGGACCGCAACCGCGAACGCCGCTGGCACTTGTGCGTGCCGCTGCTGATGGCCGCCGCCGGGATTGCCGTGGCCGGCCTGGCACCGGGCAATTCGCTGGTGGTGATGGGCGGCCTGATCGTCGCCGGCATGGGCGCCAGCGCCGCGCTGCCGATGTTCTGGCAACTGCCGCCGGCCTTCCTGTCCAACTGCACCCAGGCGGCCGGGATCGCCATGATCAGTTCGTTTGGCAGCATCGCCTCGTTCCTCGCGCCGTACCTGATCGGCTGGATGCGCGACACCACCCAAAGCGCCAGCCTCGCCCTGTACGTACTGGCGCTGTTTATCGCCCTTGGCGGCCTGCTGGTGTTGCGTACCCACGCCGCCATCGTCAACCCTCAGTAAGAGACCCTTGTCATGCTCGATCCACAGCTCATCCTGCAAGCCGCCGCCCAGCTGGACCATGCCGAACGCAGCCGCGAACAGGTACGCCAGTTTTCCCTCGATCATCCGACGATCACGATCGAGGACGCCTACGCCATCCAGCGCGCCTGGGTCGCCCAGAAGATCAAGGGCGGGCGCAAGCTGGTCGGGCACAAGATCGGCCTGACCTCACGGGCGATGCAGGTGTCGTCGAACATCAGCGAACCGGACTACGGTGCGCTGCTCGACAACATGCTGTTTGAGGAAGGCACCGACATCCCGTTCGAGCGCTTTATCGTGCCGCGGGTCGAGGTCGAACTGGCCTTTATTCTCGGCAAACCGCTCAAGGGCCCCAACTGCACGATTTTCGATGTGCTCGACGCCACCGAGTGGGTGATCCCGGCCCTGGAGATCATCGACGCGCGCATCCAGCAGGTCGACCCGCACACCAAGGCCACGCGCAAAGTGTTCGACACCATCTCCGACAACGCCGCCAATGCCGGCGTGGTCATGGGCGGCCGCGCGGTGCGGCCAACCGAAATCGACCTGCGCAAAGTGCCGGCGGTGCTGTACCGCAACGGCGTGATCGAAGAGTCCGGGGTTTCGGCCGCTGTGCTCAACCACCCGGCCAAAGGCGTGGCCTGGCTGGCCAACAAGCTGGCGCCCTACGACGTCACCTTGCTGCCGGGGCAGATCATCCTCGGCGGCTCGTTTACCCGGCCGGTGGCGGCCAGCCCGGGCGATACCTTCCATGTCGACTACGACATGCTCGGCTCGATTTCCTGCCGCTTCGTCTGACATCTGGAGGATTGATTCATGGACATGCCTGTCAACCGCTTCAAACAGCGGCTCACCCGCGGTGAAACGCAGATCGGCCTGTGGCTGGGCCTGGCGGATGCGTACAGCGCGGAGTTGGCGGCCAATGCCGGTTTCGATTGGCTGCTGATCGACGGCGAACACGCGCCCAACGACTTGCGCGGCATGCTCGGCCAATTGCAGGCCGTGGCGCCCTACGCCAGCGAGGCGGTGATCCGTCCGGTGATCGGCGATACCGCATTGATCAAGCAGGTGCTGGATATCGGCGCACAGACCCTGTTGGTGCCAATGGTCGAAAGCGCCGCCCAGGCCCGGGAGCTGGTGCGCGCCATGCGCTATCCGCCCCAGGGCATCCGTGGTGTGGGCAGCGCCCTGGCACGGGCTTCGCGCTGGAACAGCATCGACGGCTACCTGGACCAGGCCGACGCGCAGATGTGCCTGCTGGTGCAGATCGAAAGCCTCGAAGGCCTGGCCAACCTTGACACAATTGCCGCCGTCGAGGGGGTGGACGGGGTGTTTATCGGCCCGGCGGACTTGAGTGCCTCCATGGGCCACCGGGGCAATCCGGGGCACCCAGATGTGCAAGCGGCAATCGAAGATGCCATTGCGCGGATTCGCCAGGCGGGCAAGGCGGCGGGAATTCTCAGTGCCGATGAGAAACTGGCCCGGCGCTACATCGAGCTGGGCGCGGGGTTTGTCGCGGTGGGGGTGGATACCACGGTGCTGATGCGTGGGTTGCAGGGGTTGGTGGGCAAGTTCAAAGACAAACCCGCGCCAGCGAGTACTGGTGGCGTGTACTAATCACCCGCCAACACCGCAGAACCCAATGTGGGAGCGGGCTTGTGTGGGAGCGGGCTTGCTCGCGATGGCGGTGTATCAGTACCAAATTTATTGGCTGACCCACCGCCATCGCGAGCAAGCCCGCTCCCACATTTTGGATGTGTGGTGTTTCAGCGCTTGATGCTTTTCAGCTCATCGAGCAACCCCAGCAAAGTCTGCAATTTCTGCGCCCCCAACTGTTCCTGCAAGCGCTGGTAGTTGGCCTCCATGCACTGGCTCATGGAGGCAAAACTCGCCCGGCCCTTGTCCGCCAGGGTCACCAGGACCCGCCGCTGATCCTGCTCGGCCTTGCGCCGATGGATCATCCCCGCCGCTTCCATGCGCACCAGCACGCCCGTCATGCTCGGCTTGAGGATGCAGGCCAGTTCCGCCAGTTGGTAAATCTCCAGTTCGTCGTGTTGATTGAGGATGCGGATCACCCGCCATTGTTGCTCGGTCAGGCCATGTTCGTTCAGCGAGGGGCGGAAAAAACTCATGGCCGCTTCGCGGGCCTGTAGCAAAGTGAGGGTCAAGGACTGCCGGGGTTTGAGCATAGAGTCAGGGTCACGTGCTATTTAGTTAATGTTTTAACGAAACTCTAACATCCCCACTCCGCGCAAGCGCTATAACTTAGGGGTCGCGCACGTTCATGGCGCGCTGAGTCAAAAGCCCCGGCACGCAGGATCAAGACATTGCTGGCGCCAGGGGCCCTAATGAAGACATCTGCTTTAGAGCCTTCCTTCACTTTTCAGGCGGCGCCATGATCAACATTGAAACCCCCACGTATTACACCGCGACCAAGAAGTACAACCTGAGTTTCCCCACCCTGGAACAGGACATCGAGGCCGACGTCGTGGTAATTGGCGGCGGTTTTTCCGGGATCAATACCGCCCTGGAACTGGCAGAAAAAGGCATCACCCATATCGTCGTGCTGGAGGCGCGCTACCTGGGCTTTGGCGGCACCGGGCGCAATGGCGGGCAGATCATGGCCGGCATCGGCCACGACCTGGAGAAGATCAAGCAAGACGTCGGCGAAGACGGCCTGCGCCAGGTGTTCGAGATCAGCGACCTGGGCGCCGACATCATCAAGGCGCGGATCGCCAAGTACAACATTGATGCCGACTTCTGCCACGGCTACGGCTATATGGGCTTTAACGCCCGCCAGGAAAAGACCCTGCGGGCCTGGGAAAAAGACTTCAAGTCGCTCAACAGCCAGCATGAAATCCGCTTTCTCGGCGGCTCCGACGTGAAGCAGATCATTGGCTCCGACGCCTACAGCAGCGCCCTGCTGCATATGGGCGGCGGGCATGTGCATTCACTGAACCTGCTGCTGGGCGAAGCCAGCGCCCTGGCCGGCCATGGCGTGCGGATCTTCGAGAACAGCCCGGCGCTGGAGGTCAGCTATGGCGAGCGCATCACCGTGCGCACCGGACGCGGCTCGGTCAGGGCCAGCAAGCTGCTGTGGGCGTGTGACAGCTTCCTCAACAAGCTGGAGCCGGAGCTGCATCGCTCGACCATCAACACCTACGCGTTCCAGATGATGACCGAGCCGTTGAGCGAAGAACTGATCCAGCGCATCAGCCCGATTCGCGGGGCCTACAGCGATATCCGCCCGGTGATCGACTACTACCGCGTGACCAACGAAAACCGCCTGCTGTTCGGCGCCGCCACGCCGCTGGTAGAGCACATTCCCGGCGACTTGAAAGCCTGGAACCGCAAGCTGATGCTGAAGATTTTCCCCTACCTCAAGGACGTGAAGATCGACCTGGCCTGGGGCGGCCCGATGGCCTGCAGCCCCAACCTGTTCCCCCAGGTCGGCACCCTGCCGGGGCGTAGCAATGCGTTTTTCGTCCAGGGTTACTCGGGCTTTGGCGTCACCCCCAGCCACATCATCTGTAAGGTCCTGGCCGAAGGCATGAGCGAAGGCTCGGCGCGCTATGACCTGGTCAGCTCGATCCACCGCCCGACGATTATCGGCAAGGACGCAATCCGCCCCCTGCTGCTGACCGCCGGCAAATCCTGGCACCAACTGTCCGGTTACTGGAATGGTCGCCGCTAACCCCGTTTTTATCCCTCTGGAGCAACTGCCATGACCTTCGTTACCCTCAAGAAAGATATCCAGCTGTCTGAACTCGATGCCTGGGGCACCGTTGCCGATCTGGGCGCCGAGATCCTCGCCGGCGAGCTCAAGTCCTTCGGCAAAATGACCTTCGGCGCGCCCACCGACAAGGTCAGCAGCGCTTACTTCGGCACTACCCGGGGCAAATTCCGCATGGTCTATCCGTTTCATGAACAAGCCACGGTGGTCACCGGCGAGGTGCGCCTGACCGACGAAAATACCGGCCAAACCACCCGCTACCAGGCCGGTGACAGCTGGTTCGTGACCCAGGGCACGCCGGTGCTGTGGGAAGTGCTGAGCGAGAGTTTCGTCAAACACTACTTGGCGGTCGCATAACTGCGTTGTTTTATGTGGGAGCGGGCTTGTGTGGGAGCGGGCTTGCCCGCGATGGCGGTGGATCAGTTAAATACTTCTAATCTGACACACCGCAATCGCGGGCAAGCCCGCTCCCACACAAGCCCGCTCCCACATTCGGTGTGTGGTGGCTGATGAATTGGGTTCAGGCCATCCGGCTGGAGCGGAAGGCCTTGGGCGACAACTCGAACTGCTTCTTGAACGAACGGCTGAAATGCGCCGAATCGGTAAAGCCCCACTTATAGGCAATCGAGGTAATCGATTCGCTGCGCAGGAACGGGTTGGTCAAGTCATCGGCGCTGCGCTTGAGGCGCGCACGCTGGATGTAGCGGCAGACGCTGTCGTCCTGCTCCTCGAACAACCGGTATAAATGGCGCACCGAGATGTTCAGGCGGCTGGCCAGGCCCACCGGGCTCAAGCCAGGCTGGCTCAGGGACTCTTCAATGACCTTCTGCACATAGCTGCGCAGGTTGTTGCCTTGCAATGCCACGGTATCGTCGCGCCCGTCGTCGTCCTGCTCCAGGGCTGAGCCCAGCAGCGACACAAAGGCACACTGCAACGCCTCGACCTCATCCTCGGCACCTTCGCCGCCCTTGCACAACTGGTCCATCAACACATGCAGCATGCGTCCACAGGCCTTGCTGGAGGAAATCTTGCCAAAGGTCTTCGATTGGCTGCCCATCTGCTTGCACACCTGGGCGCGCGGCAACGACAGCGAGAGATGTTCGATCAAGCCGAACGGGGTGATTTCAATGGAGCCCACCGAGTCCATCAACAGCAGTTCGCCAGGGGCCAGTTGCACGCGCTGGCCGTTCTGCACGACCTGCGAATAGCCGCTGCGCTGGCTGACCAAAAAACAATCCTGGTCGTTATCGCGGTCGGGGTTGCTCGCCTGGCGCTTGATCAACCCGGCGTTGGTACGCAGGCTGGCCAAGGGCAACCCGCCATTTGAAAGCATGGAAAACTCGCCGATAAACAGCGAGCGGTTGAAGGCCAGTTCGGTGTCGAAGTGGCCGCACATCGCACGCAAATCGCGGTTCCAGGTGTCGAGCCCCTGTTGTGCACGCTGTTGGATACCCATGGGTGTCTCCACAATGGCTTATTGTTTTTGTCGGGCAATAGTTAACATGTTATCTATATGCGCGCAACCAGTACCTGTCCGCCATGGTGATTGCACGAATGATGCCAGTCAGAGCCCGCCCACTACGCGCTGCAAGCCGGCCAGCGCAGCCAGCAGCGCATCCCGCTGTTCACGGCTCAAGGCGATGTAGCGCCGAAAGGCCGGCAGGCGATTGACCACCTCGCTGCCGCCCATATGTTCCAGGCGGATGTGCCATTGCCGGGCGTGCAGCTCGATATGCAGGCGCTTGAAATCCAGGGGCATCAACGCCGCTTGCAAGGCGCTGTCCTGTTCCAGGCGCGCCTGCAGCAGCCCCAGCAATGCGCCCTCGCCCGAGCGTTGCCGGCAACGGATGCCGGTCCGGCGGATGGCCCCGCCATGGTGCAATGCAAAGCGCGCCGCGCCCTCTGTCGAGGCGGGCAGGCACAAACTGAACTCGGTCATGACCAGGTGCATCAACAGCTGCGATTCGGTGCGCTCGCGGATCTCCAGGTGCAGGCTGTCGTCCTCCAGGGCTGCCCGCGCCAAGGTCGGCGACACCTGCTCGAAACGCGCCAGCCCCAGGTTGCGCTGCAATTGCCCCAGGGTGCGCCCCGGCTGATATCCCGCCGGTGCGCGTTGTGCGCTGAAGCCTTCAGACAGCTTTTGCCGCAGGGCCGCTATAGCCGTGGTGAGTGTGACCCGGTTCATTGGCAAACTCCTTGGCCAGCACGTCTTCTACCGACGCCGGCGTGAATGGATTGACCTTCTGCACCACCAGGGTCCAGAACAGCGCATACACCGCAGTACCGCCCAGCATCACGCCAAACGGGATGTAGATATCCGCCGGGTCCATCCCCGGTGGCGTGATAAACCACATGCCCAACAGGATGCCGACGCTGGACAGCAGCTGCGGCAGCGGGAACCACGGCGAGCGGTAGGCCCGTGGCAAATCGGGGCGGCGAATGCGCAGGATCACCACCGAGAGGGTGACCAGCAGGTAAGCGAAACTCCAGGCACACACCGCTGCCAGCACCAGGTGCATGATGGTGTCGGTGTTGCCGCCCAGGTACAGCGCGTGCAGGCAGGGAATCAGCATCGCCAGCAGGATACACAGCACCGGGGTCTTGAAGCGTGGGTGCAGGTAAGTGAAGACCTTGGGCAATGCGCCGTCCACCGCCATGCCATACAGAATGCGTGGCACACCGGCCATCAGCGTGTTGATGGTGGCGGCGCCGGCAAACAGAAAGCCGATGCCCAGCCACAGCGGCCCGATCTGCCCCATCACCTGCTCGGCAAAGCGTGGAATGGCCATGGGTGTGTCCAGCAGATGCACGCCGCTGGCTGCGTCCAGCACCACGTTTTCCACCTGGCGCTTCATGGCCGCGCCGTAGATGAACATGCACGTCGCCACGCCCATCAGGCCGAGCATCATGGCCCGTGGCATGACCTTGGCCGACTGGCGCAAGTCCGGGGCCAGCGGGGTGACGAATTCGCAGCCGACAAACATAAACATCGCCATGCCCACCAGGGACAGCACCGTCACCAGGTCGCTGCTCACCAGGGATTCGCCAAACCAGCCGTCCAGTTGCACCGCCGGGGCGGCGATCAGGCCCAGCACGCCAAACACCATCAAAGTGGTCCACATGCCGAAGGTGAGGATGATCTCGGCACGGCCAAAGGCACTGACGCCAAACACGTTGAGCACACCGAACACCAGCACGAAGCCCACCCCCAGCAACCAGGAGCCACCGGCGGATTCGGCCAGGGTATTGAGGTGTTCAAAGTTCACCAGGGCCATGACCCCGGCCAGGATGGTTTCGGCGGTGCCGGCAAACACATGCACGATCAAATAGGCCGACAAGGTGCCGGTGATCGCAAAAAAACGCCCCAGGCCGCAATTGATGTAGTCGTACACCGAGCCGGTGGTGGGCAGTATCGAGGCGGCCTCGGCGAAGGTCGTGGCCTGGGCCAGCATCATCACCACGGCGAGCAGCATGGCCAGCGCAAACGCGCTGCCGCCAATGCCAAAGCCCATGGTCGCGGTGAGAATCACCGGGCTGGCCATGATCAGGCCAATGGTGCTGGCCAACGCGGTGGGGAAACCCACCGTGCCCCGGTTCAGGTGCGCGGTAAGTCTGTCATTGCTCGACATGGTGCAGATCCTCGAAAGGGATTTTTTAGAAGTGTTTGCACTGTGCACCCCGCCCAACCGGAGCGTCTTGCCCCTGGCTGCCGCCGGTTTTGTTGCTGCCTGCCAGGGCTTGCGGCTTGGCGGCCAGGATCAATTGCCTGGCACGCAGGTGAAAGACTTGCGCCGCCGACGCTCGCCCTAATGCGCCCTCAACTTAACCCCTGGGGGACTATAACAATGGAGTACACACTCAAAACCCGCCACCTGCGCCCGGCTGCCGGCCTGGCTCTTGCGTTGTGGCTTGGCCACCCTGCGGCCCAGGCAATCGAACTGTATGCCGACGACGACACCACCGTCACCGGCAATTTCCTGGCCGTATACGGCCTGTTCAATAGCCGCAAGAACTACGAAGGCAGCCAGGGCGGTTCGACCTGGCGCGAAGGCTTTATCAAGTATGGCTTGAGCGTCGAGCAGACCCTGGGTAGCCCGGGCAGTGTGTATGGCACCGCCAACCTGGTGAGTTCCGGCACCTGGGGCGATGGCGATGCCTCCCACGTGACCGACGGCAGCGAGCGCACCACCACGTTCGACGAAGCCTTTGCCGGCTGGCGCTCGGGGGACCTTTTACCGGCGCTGGGCAAGGATGGCCTGGACCTGTCGTACGGGCGCCAGATCATCACCGTGGGCGACGGTTTTATCGTCAACGACGACGGCCCGAACCTGGGCAATGGCGTGGCCGACGGCGAGTTCGACCGTGGCGGCGCCTATTACATCGCGGCGCGGCATGCCTTCGACAAGGCGGCCGTGATGCGCCTGGGCGGCAAGGACGGCCTGCATGGCAGCCTGATGTGGATCGAGTCCGACAACCGCGCCCAGGCCCTGACCGAAATGGCCATCGGCACCCTGGAATACAGCGCCGCGCCAGGCACCCTGGGCTTGACCTACCTGCACGGTATCGATGTGGATCAGCGCTTTGCCAACGACCTGCAAAAGCAACGCCGGGGCATGAACCTCTACAGCCTGCGCGGCACCGGCAATGCCGGGATCGACAACGCGCACTTCTCGTTTGAATACGCCTGGCAGGACAAGGATCCCGGCCCGGAAAAAGCCTGGTACGCCGAGGCGGGCTATACCTTCGCCGACCAGCCCTGGTCGCCGGACCTGACCTACCGCTATGCACGCTACTCGAAAAACTGGGACGCCCTGTTCGCCGGCTTCAACCGGGGCTTTGGCACCTGGGTCCAGGGCGAAGTGGCGGGCAACTACGCCGGGCCCTACAACAGCAACACCTCGGTGCAGCACGTGGCGCTCAAGGTCAAGCCGCTGGACAACCTGACCCTCGGCGCGCTGTTCTTCGACTACCAGACCGTGAGCAAGCGCAACAGGCTCGACCTGGATGGCCGCGAGCTGGACCTGTATGCCGAATGGGCGGTGAATGAGCACCTGATCATCACCCCCTTGATTGGCCTGTACCGCCCCGACAAAGACCAGGAGACGGGCGGCAACCAGGTGGGTGGCAATGGCACCAATGTGTATAGCCAGTTGGTGGTGGCGGTGCCGTTCTAAGACGTGGCTGCCCGCTCCCACAGGGGCATGGCAGCCACAGACATACGCCCCGGCAGGCACAGTCAAGCGTTAGCCCGCAGCATTGGTTAGCCTCGGGTTTTCCTTTTTGATCAGGCACACCCCATGAGCGATATCGCGCTGCTACCCCAGGTCGAAGCCTTCCTGCGTCGAGACCACGGCCTGTTTATCGACGGTGGCTACATCCCCAGCCAGGCCAGCCAGACCCTGGAGGTGATCAACCCCGCCACCGGCCAGGTCATCGCCACGGTCGCCGACGCGCAAGCCAGTGATATCGAGCTGGCCGTGGCCTCCGCCAGGCTGGGCTTCAAACAGTGGTCGCGGACCGCCCCGGCGATCCGTGGTCAGGTGCTGCTCAAACTCGCCGACCTGCTGGAACGCCACCGCGAGGAACTGGCACAGATCGAAACTTGCCAGTCGGGCAAGCTCATCCAGATTTCCCGCGCCTTTGAAGTGGACCAGGCCGCGCATTTCCTGCGTTATTACGCGGGCTGGGCAACCAAGATCAGTGGCCAGACCCTCACCCCGTCGCTGCCCTCGTTTGCCGGCGAACGCTACACCGCCTTCACCCTGCGCGAACCGGTCGGCGTGGTGGTGGGCATCGTGCCGTGGAATTTCTCCACCATGATCGCCATCTGGAAGCTCGCCTCGGCCCTGGTGACCGGGTGCAGCATCATCATCAAGCCCAGCGAATTCACGCCGCTGACCCTGCTGCGCATTGCCGAACTGGCGGTGCAAGCCGGCCTGCCTGCTGGCGTGCTGAACGTGCTGACCGGCGGCGGCCAGGTGGGCAAGGAGCTGATCGAACACCCCGGCACCGACAAGGTGTCCTTCACCGGCTCGGTGCCCACCGGCCTTGCGGTGGGCCGTGCGGCCATGGGCGCCGGCCTGACCCGCGCAACCCTGGAGCTGGGGGGCAAAAACGCGGCGGCGTTCCTGCGCGATGTGAAGCTGGAAACCGCCGTCAACGGCATGATCGAAGCGGGCTTCCTGCACTCGGGGCAGATCTGTGCGGCGGCCGAGCGTTTCTTCGTCCACCGCTCGCAGATCAACCCGGTCATGGAAGCCCTGGCCCAGCGCTTGAGCCGGCTGAACATCGGCTCGCCGCTGGATGAGCGCACCGAGTTCGGCCCGGTCACCCATCGCCAGCACCAGTTGAAGCTGGAAGGCTTTTTTGCCACCGCCCGCGCCGAACACAACACGATCATCCATGGCGGCCAGCCGATGGAGCGGCCCGGCTGCTATGTGCAACCCACGATCATTCTCGCCAACAGCATCAACGACACACTGCTCACCGAGGAAACCTTCGGCCCCATCGCCACCTTCCTGCCCTACGACGACGAGGACGAGTTGCTGGCGTTGATGAACCACACCCCTGGCGGCCTCAGCGCCAGCCTGTGGACCAACGACCTGGGCAAGGCGCTGCGCATGGTCCCGGCGATCAATGCCGGCACGGTGTGGGTGAATATGCACACCCTGCTCGACCCGGCCGTGCCATTCGGCGGCAACCAGTCCTCGGGTATTGGCCGGGAGTTTGGCAGCGCCTTTATCGAGGACTACACCGAACTCAAGTCGGTGATGATGCGCTACTGATCACCCCGGGATCAGCGCCTCCGCCTCGATCTCGATCAACCACTCGGGCAGCGACAGGCCGCTGACAATGATCCACGACGACGGCGGCGGGTTTTCCGGGAAGCGCTCGCGCAACGCGGCGGCGATGGGTTCCTGCTGATCGCGGGCAGACTCGACGATATACAGGCGCAGCATAATCACATGGGACAGATCGCCTTCGGCTGCGGCCAGGACCTTGGCGATATTGTCCAGGGCGGTGGCGGTCTGCTCGGCGATGCCGGGGCCGACGGTGCGCTCGTCAGCGTCCACCCCCACCTGGCCGGACAGCAGGATACGCCGGCCCTCGCGCACTTCCATGGCCTGGCTGAAACCGTATTGCAGGGAGTTGAAGACTGTCGGGGGGTTGAGGGTTCTTCGTTGCATGACGACTCCTTGTTGTCTGTAGGAAACAAGGCTACCCCAAGCGTTCCTCCAGGCGATACCTCAAGAAGCGATGGTCCGCGCAAAACAGCCGCCGGTAGGTCAACAGCACCGCCCCCACCGTGCCCAATGCCGACGATGCAGCAATCAGGAACATGATCACGATCTGATAACGCACCGCGTCCTGCGGGCTTTCGCCGGCCAGCACCTGGCCGGTCATCATGCCCGGCAGGCTGACGATGCCCACCACCGTCATCTGGTTGAGCGTCGGGATCATCCCGGCCCTCACCGCCTGGCGGATCGCGCCCTGGGCGGCTTCCCAGCGTGAGCCGCCCAGGGCCAGGATCATCTCGAGGCTGTTGCGCCCGGTGGTCAGTTCCTGGGTCATGCGCTCGATGCCCAGGGACACACCGGTCAGGGTGTTGCCAAGGATCATCCCGAGGATGGGGATGGCGTACTGCGGCTCGTACCAGGGGTGGATGCGAATAATCGCAAACAACCCCAATGCCGTGACCAGCCAGGAACTGCCCCACACCGACACGATGCTATCGACCCGCTGGCCCTTGTAGGTGCGCTTGCCCCGGCCGGCCGCCGACAGGCCGGCGATCAGCGTCATCAGGCACATCAGCGGCAGCACCACGTACCAGTAGGCGAACGCGAAGACCCAGCCCAGCAGATAACCAATCGCCAACAATTGCACCACCGTGCGGATGGCGGCCCAGATCAGCTCGCGCCCCAGGCCCAGCCTTAACAGCAGGGACAGCGCGCCATTGATCAGGATCAGTGAGGCGGCGATTGCCAGGTCGGTGGCACTGAGATTCTGGTAATTCATGCCTGGCCCACCGCGCTCAAGACCCCGGCGTCCATGTGCAACTGCCGCGTGCTCATCCGCCGGGCCTGTTCATGATCATGTGACACCCAGATATAGGCATGGGCGCTACTGCTGTCAAACCAGGCGCGGATCAAGGCTTCGACTTCACTGGACGATGCGGGATCGAGGGCTGCGGTCGGTTCGTCCAGCAGCAACACATCCGGGTCTGACTGCAGCGTGCGAATCAGCGCCAGCACCTGGGCTTCGCCGCCCGACAAATCCCCGGCGTTTTTCGACAGGAAGTCCGGCGCCTTTCTGCCATGGGCCAGCAATGCGCAGACCTTCTGCCGATCAAACGTCAAGTGGCGCCAGGTGGCGAGCGAGTAAGGAAAACGCAGATTGTCCTCCACCGTGCCCTCGAGCAGCGCAGGCCGTTGGGAGAGGTAGCAGACGCGGCTGCGATAGGTCGGAATCCGCGCATGAGCGATGGCCTGGTTGTGCCACAAGACCTGCCCCGAGGTGGGCGCATCCAGCAGGGCAAGGGCCCTGAGCAGGACACTTTTACCCGAACCGGAGGCGCCGGTGATTGCGACGCGGTCGCCAGGGTACAGCTGGAAATCGGTCGGCTGCAGCAACGCCGCCTGGTGACGCTCGTCCAGTCGCAGCAGGGCCTTGGCCTCGATCAGGGGGAATTGGCGGTCGGCCATGGACTCATCACTCGGTTGAACAACTGGCAATCAAATACCCCACTGCCTCATTCGCGCAAAGGGCTGCACCCAAGACATGATGGCATACTCCACCAGTACGATTCCCAACCTTAAAGCGGATAAGGTTTGTGCAAGAAGATCGCTTCGCGCTTTCACATCCCTTTCACAGTCGGGAGCCTAGGGTAGTCCCAGCTCCTAGTGAAAACCTTTAAGCCCGCACTCCCCATCGCGGGCTTTTCTTTGTCTGGGATTTGCCCCCCACCTCCAAAGCCTCCCCCTTCGCACAGCCGCGACAGGCCTTCTTCCAAAAAGTTCCTGATTTCAGCGCCCAGCTGAACAAATACCCCGCCAAATCACCATTTCTACCCTGACACATACCAGCATTCGCTAGTAGAATTTCGCGCGATGTCATTTTGACACCCTGTTCAAATGAACATAGGGAAATCCTTACAACATGGAGCCACGAATGCACGTCCGCTACAGAGAGTTCTTTTCCAACACCCGGGCAGGGTCGATCCTTGGGGTGATTGCCATGCTCATTCTTGCAGGAGCGATTCTAACGCTCAGGAACCTCGAGCCCCTGACCAACTCCTTTACCTACACCGAGGATGGCGTTTGGTTGGGACATGCCATGAGTAAAGGCTGGTGGTATGCCATAGTTAACGCCAAAACAGACTACTTTGTGTGGGGAAACCTACTATTCATTTATTTGGCGACATTAACATCTGATATTTTCTGTGGCGACAAACTAGTTTGTTACCCTGAAGCACTTTCTTTTTGGTCGTATTTTTTTTACTCGTCCGTAAGTGTCCTCTGCTATTACGTAACCAAGGGTCTAATTCCAGAAGTAATTCGATGGATTGTTTTTCTAGCCACTCTGCTGATTCCCCTGGGGGATTCTTCGGGCGAGATATTCGGAAAAATATCCAATATCGGCTACTACTTCGTCTTCATTACCACCTTGTTGATATTCATAAAAAGCAGGAAGGCCGCTGCAACTCCACTCATCGACACGATATTGCTGCTATGTGCCGCTACAAATCCAGTGTGTTTGATACTGACTCTCGCGCTCTCCACTTTCACTTTGCTTGATCGCGACTTCAAAAAATTCTTTAAAAAATACGGAGCTGTCTTATTTGGCTGCCTCGTCATTGGCGCACTGATTTTTTTCAGGATAACGGCCTCCCCAGCCAAAGGTGTGATTGGTAGCTTTAGACTCGAAAGCCTAATCGAAGTGAGCCTCGCGAGAGCCTTCATTTACCCGCTGGCCTTTCCTTTTTACAACCAACTCTCCGACACAATTGTTGTAACGCTCTCCCTGGCGCTTATCACCTTGCTCGGGGTACTACTGGCAAAGGAAAAATCGAGAGAAGTCAAAAAACTTATATCAATGTGCGCAATAGCTTATTTCATATACGCATTCTTTACAGTATATATGCGCAAAAGTCTGACAGAGGTTCTAGGTGGGTACACCGGTACATTTCCCGACCGGTATTTTATGGGGCTGAACATTATTGTTATCTTCTCGCTCCTGGTGCTCGCGGGTTCAGCTTTGCGCGCAAGCAGGACGGCTCGCATTGCAGGCACAGTAACGCTGGTCTCTTTCACTGCGCTGTATACCGCCAATGTCGCTTGGTTGTTTGAGGGTGAAGCCGCAAGGATGCAGTTCGCTGGAACTCTAACCTTCCAAGATCAACTCTGCTCGGCCTCACGACAGCCTGCAGATACTGAGGGTAACGTCTCTGTTTCGTTATACCCGGCAGGCTGGTTCGCGACACTCCCTAAAGACAAGGTATCCGCAGCAATCAACAAGATTGAATGCGCAAAGGAAGACCTTTCATTTTATGTCACCGACTCTAATTGGATAAAAGGTATTGCAAGAAAGTGGCCAGGATTTTACCTGCACAATACTCCTGAGAATTTAGCGGCATTCAAGATCGGAAGCACTGTTCAGTTCCCAGACAAAACAACACGAAAAATCGTCGATATTTCGACCAGCAATGAAACAATAAATGTATTTGTGGAGGGCGACATACTGATAGCAAGAAAAGTTGGCTTCCCATTTAAATTCGTTGTGATAGAACAGATATAAAACCAAGCAAAAAGCCCCAGCCATCACGACTGGGGTTTTCTTTTGGCTTAGCGCCAACTCAGCATGACCATCGCAAGACTTTAGGCAACCTCAAAACTTAACCACATACGTCGTAATCAAGCGCGTTTCCGTATAGTCCGGCCCCGCCGCGCTGCCATTGCCGTAGCGGGTCTTGACGTCATAACGGCGCCACTCCAGCCCCAGGTTCTTGAACGTCCCATCCTGCACCACATAACCAAGGCCCAGCCAGCGTTCGCTTTCAACATTCTGGTCCAGGGCGTTGTTACCGCGGTCGATGCCTGTTCCGCGAAAATAGCGGGTCTTGAACTTCAACCCGGGGATGCCCATCGCCGCGAAGTTGTAGTCATAACTCACCGACCAGGAGCTTTCATTGGGCTTGACGTAGGACACCACGGACCAGTTCACCAGGTACGGCTGGGGCGCGTAACCGTTGAGGGTGGGGAAGCCACTTTCACCGAGCATGCGCTGGTAGGCGACGCCAAAGGTATGGCCGCCTTTTTTCAAAGCGCTCATCAGGCCATAGGAGCGGTTATCGATCTTGCCGTACAGCGCCTTGCCATCTTCCTGGTTATCGAAGTATCGCAGGTCGCTTTTCAACGCATAGCCGCCCCCCAGGTCAAGGTCATGGCTCAGGCCGAAGTATTGCTGCTGGTAGATATCTTCCAACTGGCCGTAGAAATACGTCGCGGCCAACTGTGGAGTCAGTGCATACGTGGCACCGGCAAAGTTCAGGCCGTCGCTGCGGCGTTTTATATCCGGGCCGTTAAACAGGTACATCTTTTCACGGTCGGAAGACTCCCGCGAACTGATCTGGTTGAAGCGCCCGGCGGTCAATGTCCACTTGTCGATGTCCTTGGACTCGATACTGACTCCATTAAACGTGGTCACCAGTTGCCGGGTATCGTCGTAATACGCCACCGGCAAGGTCGGGCGGTGTTCGCCGAGCTTAAGTTCGGTTTTCGAGTAGCGGACTTTCGCCGCGAATGCTGCGCGGCCATAGTCCTGCACCGGTTCGCCACGGCTGTCGTCGTAGGGGATCACCGAGTCCGGCCCGCGCCCGCCGCCGCCGTCCAGGCGGTATGCGTACTGCCCGTAGAGATCGAGGGCAAACTGCACGGGGCCTTCGGTGTAACCGGAGGCGGCCTTGAAGTCGAACCCCTGGGTCCAACTGCCGACCCTGGACTTGGGGGCATCGGTCTGGTGAAAGTCCCGGTCCAGGTAAAAGTTACGCAGGCCCAGGCTGATTTGACGGTCGTTGATAAAGTCTGCCTGGGCAAACAGCGGCGTAAAGCAACCCAGCAGGCCGACGAACACGCAGTCGCGGGCCATTCTATTTTCAAGAGGCATCGGTGGTTCCTTTCTATGCGCGCAAAACATTTGAGTGGGGCAGATCACTAAGGGGCAGTTAATCCGCAGTCTTGTTTTTATAACCACTGGCTGCAAAAAGACGCATGCGTGCGGGGCACGCTTATTGTTGTTTTAAAGAACCCTGGCAACACTCAGGAAGCGGCCTTCGATGCGTCCCCCAGGCGATGATAGGCACGGTTGAAATACACCAGGCCTTCCTGGCTTTCGCCATTGCAGATACCCAGCACCTCACAGTAGAAAATCGTATGGGAACCCACCTCGTGGGCCTGGGCGATCCGGCAGTCGAAACTCACCAGCGCTTCCTGCAGAATCGGCGCGCCACTTTCCAGGGTCAGCCACTGGGCACAGGCAAAACGCTGCTCGGTATTCATCTCGCGGTTGGCGAACACCCCGGAAATTGCCTGGTGATCGGCCGTCAGCACGTTGACGCTCAACACGCCGTTGCTCTTGAAGTTGATATTGGATGTCGACGCCCGGTTCATGCACACCAGCAGGGTCGGCGGCTGGTCCGTGACGCTGCACACCGCAGACGCCGTAAAGCCGAAGCGCCCGGCCGCGCCATCGGTGGCGATCACCGAGACGGCGCCGCCGAGCAATGCCATTGCATTGCGAAAACCTGTTGTATCTACCATGGTCTTGCCCTCCGCCGATTCAGATGTCCAGCACCAGTTTTTTCGATTTGGCCCGCGAGCAACACACCAGGATCTGGTCGTTGGCGGCCTTTTCGTCGTCGGTGAGGTAGACATCCCGATGGTCGGGCTCACCTTCCAGCACATCGCACAGGCACGTCCCGCACACCCCCTGCTCGCAGGAGATTTCGATCTTGATGCCGACACTGGCCAGGGCATCGAGGATGCTCTGCCCTTCCAGCACCTGCACCTGCTTGCCGCTGCGCGCGGCGACCACTTCAAAGCCCTGGCCGCTGCTATCGACCTCGACCTGGAAGTACTCACGATGGATATGATCCTGGGCATGCCCGGCCTTGACCGCCTCACTGATCACCCAATCCATGAAGCCGGCCGGCCCGCACACGTAGACATGCACTCCCGCACCGGGCACCCCGAGCACCACGGGCAGATCAAGGCGCTGCCCCGGGTCTTCGTCATCGAAATGGGTGTGGACCCGCGAGGCAAATGCCGCGTGCTGCAGCTCGTCGATAAAGCCGCAGAGGCTGCGCGAACGCGCGCAATAGTGCAGCTGAAACGCCTGCCCCCGGGCCTGCAAGGCATACGCCATGGCCACCATGGGCGTGATGCCGATGCCGCCGCCGATCAGGATCGAGTGTTGCGCATCGGCCGCCAGGGGAAACAGGTTGCGCGGCGCGCTGATCTGTACCACCTGGCCTTCCAGCAATTGCTCATGCACCGCCACGGAGCCGCCGCGCGAGCCCGGATCTTTCAAGACGCCCAGGCGGTAGACCTGGGGGTTGGCCGGGTCGCCACACAGCGAGTACTGGCGGATCAGGCCCGGTTGCAGGTGAATATCCACATGGGCCCCGGCCTCGAAGGCCGGCAAGGCCTGGCCATCGGGGTCGGCCAGGTCGAGGACCACCACCCCCTGGCCCTGTTCCTGGCGCTTTTGCACCACCACTTTCAATAATGTTTGCACGCTCATATCGGCTCGTTCCGCTGGTTATTATTGGCCAAGGCCGATCACGGTCGGCCCGTTGTCGCGTCAGCGCATAAACAGCCCGCCGTTGACGTCCCAGGTCGCCCCCGTGACGAAATAGGCATCCTGCTCCGCCAGCTGCACCACCAGGCGGCCGATGTAATCGGCGCTGCCCAGGCGCTTGACCGGGATCGCTGCGAGCAATTGCTCCATGCGCTCGGGCGCGACCACCGCATGCACCGCTGGCGAGTCGATCGGCCCCGGGGCGATGGCATTGACCGTCACCCCACGCGCCGCCAGCTCCTTGGCAAAGATCTTGGTCAGGGTGATGATCGCGCCCTTGGAGGCCGCGTAATGCCCACCGGTCGCGGTCCCGCCGTTCTGCCCGGCCAGGGACGCCATATTGATAATCCGCCCATAACCCTGGCCGGCCAGGTACGCCCCCAGCACCTGGCATCCGAGAAAGGTGCCGCGCTGGTTGATGTTGGTGACTCGCTCGAACTCCTCGGGGCTGATCTGCATCAACGGCGTGGCCAGGGTCATGGCCGCATTGTTGACCAACACATGCAGGGCGCCGAAACGCTGGACAGTCGCCGCCAGCGCCTGCTCGAAGTCGGCCTTGCAGCCCACGTCCAGACGCAGCGCCAGCACGCGCTCGCCGCTCGGGTCCAGGCGCCGGGCCGAGGCGTTTGCCGCCGCCTGGGACAGGTCGCTGAGCACCACCGCGTACCCCGCCGCGTACAACTGGGCGGCGATGGCATACCCCAGGCCCTGGGCGGCGCCGGTCACTAAGGCTATCTGTGTCATGCCGGCGCCCTCACAGGATGTAACCGATACCGGCGAGGGTGTCGGTGGAGTTGATCAGGTGGATCAGCTTGCGCTGGATCTTGAAACTGTCGCCGTCCCGCGCCAGCTCGAACGTGATATCGGCGGTGTAGTGCTTGAGCACATCCTTGCGGCATTCGCGCAGGTTCTGCGCACAGCGCACAGTGACGGTGGCGCCGTCATCGGCCAGCAGGCGAAAGCGCGACAGCGTGCGCACGGTACGCGCCCGTGGCGTGGTGGAAATCGACTCGCCACTGGTCAGGCGCGTGACCCGCAACTGGCGCATGTGATGGTCGTCATAGGCATAGTTGAGGGTGTTTTCAAAGTCGGTTTCCAGGGGGTCGATGGGGATGATGTAGGTGGCATCCTCGGTCCACAGCGCCAGCCATGCCTGGAACTCACCGTGATCGAGCATGTCCGCTTCTTGCCAGATAAAGGCACTGGCCTGGTTGAGCAGTTGTAGGTTGATCATCACTGGGTCTCCTGGGCCGACATCATTTTTTTCCACTGCTGATAGCCGGCGCGCATGCCGGTTTCGGCGCTGACATCACTGACCAGGCCATCGGCGCTGGCCTGCTCGCCGGCCAGGCCGCGATTGAGCATGACCCACAGGTCGGTGCCCGCGCTGGCGCCCTTCTGCACCCGCTCCCACGCCTCGGAATCGTCGGGCGTGCCAAACCCCATCGGGCCCTGGAAGTGCTCATGCAGGCGCAAACGGTAACGGTTGGCCACCGCCGGGCCGCCGTCCATGGTGATCACCGCGTGGTGGATCTCGGTCTCGTCCACGGCAATCGGTTGCAACACCCGGAAGAACGCCATCGAGCACGCAATATTGGGGAACAGATTGAGGTTGAACCCCGAACCGCCCACGGCACGGACGATGCGGCGCACCGCCTGCTCGTCATGCCCTTCTTCGCGCAGTTGCCCGGCCAGTTCCTCAAACCGCGCCGGGATCGGCAACTCAAGGTTGGCTTCCAGGTCGATCAGGTCCGGGATCATCACCATCACGCTATGGCCGTTGCCCAGGTCTTCGACGTAGCCGCTGCCGCCGACGAAATTGAGCATCTCTTCGGTCTGCTTATCCACCGACGACAGGAACGACTTGTGCACCAGCGGGAAGTGGTAGGCGTCGGTGGTGTTTTCCAGCTGGATTTTCCAGTTGCCGGGGAAGCGGAAGCGGTGTTCGCCAGCAACCTTGATCGGGTAGCCACCGCCCTGTTTCATAAACAGGTCCATCCATTTCCTGGCCGCGCCGAGGAAGTCCTCCAGCGGCTCGATGGCATCGTTGAAGGTGGCGAAAATCATCCCAGCATATTGCTCGACCCGCAGGCTCACCAGGGGGTGCTCGCCCTTGTCCAGCCTGTCGGCGTAGCTCTCCGGGTGCGGCACGCCGCGCAGCGAACCGTCGAGGGCGTAGCTCCAGCCGTGGTAGGGGCAGACGAAGCTGTTGGTCTTGCCCTTCTTGTGCTCGCACACCGTGGCGGCGCGGTGGCGGCAGCGGTTGAGCAGTACATGGATCGCCTGCTTGCGGTCACGTACCACAATCACCGGCTGCTTGCCGACGTAGGTGGTCTTGTAGCTGCCGGCGTCGGGAATTTCGCTGACGTGGCCGACCCAGATCCAGGTCTTGTAGAAAATCTTCTCCAGCTCCTGGTCGAAGACTTGGGCGTCGGTGTACAGCGAGGTGTGCACACGGTCCGACAGGACGCGTTCGGACGGGCAACTTTCAAGGTTTACGGCTTGAATCAGGTTATTCACGATGTCTCCTCGTCGACCCGCCGGGCCGACTCACTTGAATGCGGGTTTCACTCACCCGGCTTATGGGGCACCGGCAACCGGGCGCTGTGGTTCCACAGGCTCACGGGGCGGCTGAACAGGTTCTCGGTCTGGAAATGGGCGATGCGCCAGTGGCCGTCTTCACACTCGAAGGTCACGCTCAGGCGCGCACTGTTCAGATGGGACGCACCACTGGCAAAGGTCGAGGTCTGCAACATCACCCAGGCACCGCTGGCCCGCAAACCCCGGACCTCGATCTGTTCGCTGGTCAGGAAGTGCACGTTGAGGGCAAAGTGCGCGGGCTCGACCATGTAGGTGGCAAACATCCCGCGAATGGCGGCACGCCCGTGGTAGCCGCCAAAGGCTTCCTGGTACCTGCTGCCCTTGCCTTCCCAGATCGCCTTGGGGGTGAACAGGTCGGCCAGTTCATCCAGCGGCGAGTGGGCGCCCAGGTCGTCGCACAGCTGCATGTAGCGGTTCATGCAGGCCCGTACGGCGTTGGCGCTTTCCAGGGCTTCCAGGCGTTGTGCCAGGGCTTGGAGGTGTTCGTTCATGGCCGGGCCTCAGCGCTGGATAATCAGTTCGCGGCCGGTGCGGGCCTCGACCTTGCAGTACTTCCACAGCTTGTAGGTGCCGTCACCCACCGGGGTGCTGCGAAACAGGTTGCAGGCCGCATGCACGCTGGCAATGTCCGGCACGTCCGCCAGCAGGTAGGTGGTCCAGGGGTAGCCGGTGGACGGGCCGACCATGCTCTGGTCATCGTCCATGTTGCCGAACACCGTGACGCCCGGCAGGTCATGGATGCCATTCCACATCTGGCTGAACGCAGCCCACACCTGCAGTTGCTCGTCCCGTGGGGCGTCGAAGAAGTTCTGGTTGATGCCCATGCAAAACAGCACGCGCAAGGCTTTGGTATCGCTCATTGCAGTCACCTTTTTTCTTGAAAATCGAACGTCACAGATAGCCGGGCAACGGCTTGTTGCCGAAGAAAATCGCCCCGGCGCTTTGGTAAGTCATGTCGCCCATAAAGGCGTGCTGGGTGATGACCTGGGCATCGTTGACGAAGCGCGACAGCGGGCTGCTGCGGTACACTCCGCTCATCCCCGAGAGCATCTGCGCGGTGCGCGCAACATCAGCGGCCACGCGGGTGGCATGGGTCGACGACAGGCGCAGCAGGTTGGTTTGCGCCACCGACACCGGGTCGCCGGCGAGGATGCTGCTCCAGGCGTCGTCGATGGCCTGGTAGAACCAGGCCCGGGCCGAGAGCAAGGCCGCCTCGGCCTTGGCCACTTCCACCTGGGCCAGGGGCCGGTCGGACAAGGACGGCGCGCCGGTCACCGAAATGCGCCCGTTGGCCATGCCGCTGAGTTCATCCAGCGCAGCCCGCGCCACGCCCAGCCCGACCACCGACAACACCTGGGTGGCGAACGACAGCGACGGGTAGCGAAACAGCGGTTCGGTCAGGCTCGACGGCCCGCCGCGCACAAAAGTCCACTCCTCGGGCACCACCACGCCCTCGACCACCAGGTCGTGGCTGCCGGTGCCGATCAAGCCGGTCACGTCCCAGGTCTGCTCGATGCGCACCTTGTCCCGGGGCATCACGGCCATGCGTGGCAGGCCGAGCATGTCGCCGTTTTTCGGGGCGATGCCGACACCGATCAACGAGGCGCCCATGCAGCCGCTGGAGAACTTCCAGCGCCCGTTGACCTCCAGGCCGCCGTCGACAAACGCGGCCGGTTGCGGCGGGAAGATGCCCCCGGCGAACACCACGTCCGGGCCGTTGGCGTAGACCTGCTCGATACTCGCCAGGGGCAACGCCGAGAGGTACACCAGGCTCATGCCAAAACTCGCCACCCAACCGGCGGAGCCGTCGGCGTGGGCAATGTCTTCGACCATCTGGCAGAACTGCCCCGGCGAACACTCGTCACCGCCGAACCGCTTGGGCACCAGGGCCCGGTACACCCCCAGCTCGCGAAAGCGCTGGATGATGTCGGGGCTGATGTGTTTTTGCTGGTCGAACTCACCGCTGCGCGCGCGCCGACGGATGTCGTCCAGCAGTTGCTGGAAGTCTTCACCGTCGATAATCGACAGGTCGGACCTCGGGCTTTGTGCACGGAGTGCAGTCATGGAATACCTCCAAAAATAATCAGGCTGATTGTTGTTCTAGGCGTTGCGAAATCATCAGGGCCACGGCGCACAACAAGGCGTCCTGGCCTTTGCCGGCGATCAGTTGCAGGCCTACCGGCAGGCCACTCGGCCCTTGCAGCGGCAGGCTCAGGGCCGGGTGGCCGGAGAGGTTGAAGGGGCGCACCAGGCGAGTCATGCCGATGGCGGCGCGGGTGTCCGCGGCCTGCGCCACTGCCAGGGGGTAATCGGGCATCGTCGGCAAGGCCAGGATCGGGTGTTGCGCCAGGGCCGCGTCTACCTCACGGGTGAAGGCCTCGCGCACCTGTTCGGCCTGCTGCAGTTCGTCGTCGCCGGTCAAGCCCGCAGCTTGCAAGCGTGCGGCGATATCCGCGCCCAGCAGGCCGCCGGGCAGCAGGTGGCCGCAGGCGTTCCAGGTCTCACGGTTGATTACCGCCAGGCCGGCGTCGTAGGCCGCCTGCATGCCGGGCAGCGGCGTGGGGTGCAGGGCAAAACCGCTGCGAGCCAATGCTTGGTCGAGGGTTTGCAGGATCTGCGGATGCGCCGCGACCGGCACTACGCCAATGCTGAGGTCGGCTGGACAGGCCTGGGCAACGAACCCCGGGTCGATGACCTGCATGGCCGCAATCAACAGCGCCATGCTGGCGGCAAACGGGCCAACGCAATCGAGGCTGGAAACCCTGGGCATCACCCCCGCACGGCTGATCCGGCCAAAGCTCGGCTTGAGGCCAAACACCCCGCAACAGGCGGCGGGCACCCGCACCGAGCCACCGGTATCGGTCCCCAGGGCGAAGTCCACCAGCCCCGCCGCGACCGCCGCCGCCGAGCCGCTGGAGGAACCGCCAGGGATGTAGCCGGGGTACAGCGGGTTGTCGGCGGTGCCGCTCCAGTGATTGATCCCGGTGGTGCCAAAGGCCAGCTCATGCAGACTGGTCTTGCCCAGGATCTGGCAATTGCCCTTGAGCAGGGCCTTGACCACCTCGGCATGCTCCGATGCCGCCGCTGCGCGCTCCAGGGCTCGGCTGCCGGCACGGGTTGCATAACCTGCGATGTCGATCGTGTCCTTGACCATCACCGACAGACCATTACCTCCCAAAGCCAAATGCTCGACGACGATGGTCATGTCACCTCCCGCTCAATGTTGCGACGCCTATGCGTCGCCTGTCAGTGGACTGGGCAGGTAAAACCCTGCCCAACGCTTAAATCTAAAATCATAATATTTACGTGAAATGTCAATTGATTTGTCTATTTAAAATTATGGGTATTTTCGGTGCACATTTTTCAGCGAACGCACCGGAGCCGTGCATTTCGGTAACACTCTGAAAATTGTTCAATTCAACATAAAATAAATAATAAATCGTTATATTTCATATAGATAAACAAAAAACAAACCACCCTTCACACGATCCTTCTGTTTACCTGGAGCGCAAAACATCTCAAAAAATACGTAGAAACGAAAAGTTACCGATTGTTTTATCGTGAAAAAAAACCATCAAAAACAGCTAATTTATTGCGTATTTTTTGATAAAAAAACCCACCGAAAATAGCGATAAAACCGCGAGCTAGCGCCCTCGCATAACGCTCGCTTGCCTCGCCTTCAAGGGGCAAACACACCGGCCGCTGCCCGGGATAAATCCCGCTTCACACAACCACCGCAGATTTTTCTGGCATGCAACCTGCTATCGCCCTACTCGCCCATCAATAGCGGCTCACGCCGTTGCGGCAACCGCCAAGGGTTCGCCTCCATCGCGCACCGCGACCGCTGTTCAAGCGGCGACGGGCCGAGGGACGGGCGCTTGCTTAGCCTTGCAATGCTTCGGAGAACTCCATGCTCTTGAAAAAAGCTGTGTCCACCTTGCTACTGAGTGCGGCCTGCGTATCCCTGGCCCAGGCGCAAGTCACGGTCGGCGTGATCACCTCGGCCGCAGGCCCTTTGGCCATGATCGGCGTGCCGCAGAAAAACACCGTGGCGCTGCTGCCGACCCAGGTCGGCGACCAGGCCATCCGCTACATCGCGCTGGACGACGGCAGCGACCCGACGGCCACGGTCAAGGCCCTGAAGAAGCTGATCAGCGAAGACAACGTGGATGCGATCATCGGCCCAAGCGGCTCGCCCAACGCCATCGGGGTGATCTCGTTTGTCGCCGAGGCCCAGGTGCCGCTGTTGTCGCCCGTGGGCACCGCGGCGGTGATCCTGCCGATGACGGCCGAGAAGAAATGGGTGTTCAAGACCACGCAAAATGACGAGTTGATCGCCAAGGCGCTGTTCGAGCACATGGCCCGGCACCAGGTGAAAACCCTGGGCCTGATCGGCACCGCCGACCCGTATGGCGAGAACTGGGCCAAGGTGGCCACGACCCTGGCGAGCGAGCATGGGATCAGGATCGTCGCCAACGAACGTTTCCAGCGCCAGGACACCTCCATCACCGGGCAAAGCCTCAAAGTGCTCGCCGCCCGCCCCGACGCGGTGCTGGTGGCGGCCCCCGGCAGCCCGGCGGTGATGCCCCAGGCCACGCTGTTCGACCAGGGCTACCGTGGCCAGGTCTACCAGACCCATGGGGCGGCGCTACCGGACTTCCTCAAGCTCGGTGGCAAGAAGGTCGAAGGGACGATCCTTGCCGCCAGCCTGATGCTGGTCCTCGATGAGATGCCCGAAAGCAACCCCTCGAAGAAAATCGCCGCCGACTACACCGCCGCCTACCAGAAGCTCTATGGCAGCAAGCCCGCCACCTTCGGCGCCAACACCTTCGATGCCGGCCTGCTGCTGCAAGCCGCCATCCCCCTGGCCGCCGCCAAAGCCGCGCCGGGCACCGTGGAGTTTCGCCGGGCACTGCGTGACGCCCTGGAAAGCACCCACGAGCTGGCCGGCACCCAAGGTGTCTACAGCATGACTCCGGCTGACCACAGCGGGTTCGATGAACGCGGCCGGGAGCTGATCCAGGTGAAAAATGGCACCTGGACCCTGCTCAAAGACTAAGACCGCGCGCCCCTGCCCGCTCGGCCAGCCGTGTCCGACGGGCGGCGCAAGCCTGATGACCCCGTGCAAAGAGTTGCCCTATGAATGCCCAGATAGCCTTGCTGCTTGGCCAGGACGGCATCACCAATGGCGCCATTTATGCGTTGTTGGCCTTGTCGATTCTCCTGGTGTTTACCGTGACCCGGATCCTGTTGATCCCCCAGGGTGAGTTCGTCACCTATGGCGCCCTGACCATGGCCAGCCTGCAGGCCGGCCACCCGACCGCACTGGTCTGGCTGCTGCTGGCCCTGACCCTGCTCGATGGCGCCCTCGACCTGCTCGCCTCGCTGCGCCGCCCCCACGCCTGGCGCCTACCGCGCAAGAGCCTGGTGAAGATCGCCTACGCCATGGCCATGGTGGGCCTGGTCAACACCCTGCCACTGGCGCAACTGCCCATGGCGCTGCAGGCCCTGTTGACCCTGGCGCTGGTGGTGCCCCTGGGGCCGCTGATCTATCGGCTGGCCTTCCAACCCATCGCCTCGGCCAGCTCCCTGGTGCTGCTGATCGTCTCGATTGCGGTGCATGTGAGCCTGGTGGGCATGGGCCTGTTGTTGTTCGGCCCGGAAGGCGCGCGCACCCGGCCTTTCTCCGAACAAGGCCTGGAACTGGGCCCGGTGGCGCTCAACAGCCAGACGCTGTGGATCATCGCCGCGTCCCTGGGCCTGATCATCGGCCTGTTTGTGTTCTTTGAGCGCACCCTGTACGGCAAGGCCCTGCGTGCGACGGCGGTGAACCGCATGGGCGCACGCCTGATGGGGATTTCCCCAGAGATGGCCGGCAAGAGCACCTTCGTTCTCGCGGCCCTGATCGGCACCCTGTCCGGGATCCTGATCGCGCCCATCACCACCCTGTACTTCGACTCCGGTTTCATCATCAGCCTCAAGGGCTTTGTCGGCGCCATCATGGGCGGGCTGGTCAGCTACCCGGTGGCCGCCCTCGGCGCTCTCGCGGTGGGCCTGATCGAAGCCTTCTCAATGTTCTGGGCCAGTGCCTACAAGGAGGTGATCGTCTTTACCCTGATCATTCCGTTCCTGCTGTGGCGCTCCCTCACCAGCCGTCATGTGGAGGAACACGAATGAAGCCGCGCTACCTGATCCTCACGCTGATCGCCCTGCTGGGCCTGGCACCGCTGGTGCTCGCCCCCTACTACGTGACCCTGCTCAACTACATCGGCCTGTATGCCCTGGTGGTGCTTGGCCTGGTGCTGCTGACCGGCGTCGGCGGCATGACCAGCTTTGGCCAGGCCGCGTTTGTCGGCCTTGGCGCCTACACCACGGCCTGGCTGACCACCGCCGAACAACTGCCGGCCTGGCTGCACTGGGCGAGTGCCTCGCCATGGTTGACCCTGCTGGTGGGTGTGGCGCTGACGGTGACCGTGGCACTGATGCTGGGTGCCTTGACCCTGCGCCTGTCCGGGCACTATCTGCCGCTGGGTACCATCGCCTGGGGGCTTTCGCTCTACTACCTGTTCGGCACCCTGGAACCCCTGGGTGGCCATACCGGCGTCGGCGGCCTGCCAGCCATTACCCTCGGCGGGATCGCCCTGGACCAGGGTGAAGACATGTTCTACCTGATCTGGCTGGTGCTGGGCGCGGCGATGCTGATCACCCACAACCTCCTCGACTCCCGCGAAGGCCGGGCGATCCGCGCGCTCAAGGGCGGCCAGTTGATGGCCGAGTCCATGGGGGTCAATACCTTCCGCTCGAAGATGGTGATCTTTGTTATCGCCGCACTGTTTGCCGCCGTGTCAGGCTGGCTGTACGCCCACACCCAGCGCTTCGTCAACCCGACCCCGTTCGGCCTGGGCATGGGCATCGACTACCTGTTCATGGCGTTGATCGGTGGCGTGGCGAGTATCTGGGGCGCACTGCTGGGCGCCGGCATCCTCACCGTGCTCAAGGAGTGGCTGCAAGACTGGCTGCCGCACCTGCTGGGCGACGGCGGCAACTACGAGACCATCGTCTTCGGCATCCTCATCGTGCTGCTGATGCACTGCGCGCCGGGCGGCCTGACGTCATGGCTGGGCAAAGGGTTCAAGGCCCGCACCCGTAGCGCGCCGTTGCCCCTGGCACAGGCCCTGCCCCGGCGTGACGCCGCCGAACAGGGGACGCGCATCCTGCAAGCCAACCAGGTGACCAAGCGCTACGGCGGGCTGGTGGCCAACAACCAGATGAACCTGCATATCGACGCCGGGGAGATCCTCGCCCTGATCGGCCCTAACGGCGCCGGCAAAAGCACCCTGTTCAACCTGTTGTCCGGGGTCGATACGCCCACCTCGGGCGCCATTCATTTCAAGGGCCAGCCGATCACGGGCAAAACCTCGCGGCATGTCGCCCACTTGGGCATGAGCCGCACCTTTCAGCACGTCAAGCTGCTGCCGGGGATGAGCGTGCTGGAAAACGCCGCCCTCGGCGCCCACTTGCGCGGGCACAAGGGCGTGATCGCCGCCAGCCTGAACCTGGACCGCGCCGAGGAACAGCAGCTGCTGGCCGAGGCGCGCTATCAACTGCAACGGGTCGGCCTGGGTGACTATTTACAGGAGGACGCCGCGAGCCTGGCACTGGGCCAACAACGCATCCTGGAAATCGCCCGCGCCCTGTGCGCCGACCCGTGCCTGTTGCTGCTGGACGAACCCGCCGCGGGCCTGCGCCTCCAGGAGAAACAAGCCCTGGCCGCCCTGCTCAGGCGCCTGCGCGCCGAAGGCATGGCGATCCTGCTGGTGGAGCACGACATGGACTTCGTCATGGGCCTGGTGGATCGCGTGGTGGTCATGGAGTTCGGCCAGCCCATCGCCCAGGGCCTGCCTGAAGAAGTGCAAAACAACCCCGCCGTGCTTGAAGCTTATTTGGGAGGCGCAGACGCATGAATATGCCAATGGAACCCTGCAACGTCGGCACCACCCTGTTGCAGATCGATAACCTGAGCGTGGCCTATGGCAAGGTGCAAGCCTTGAGCAACGCCAGCCTACGCGTCGGCGAAGGGCAGATTGTGACGGTGATCGGCCCCAATGGTGCGGGCAAGACCACCCTGCTGTCGGCGATCATGGGCGTGCTGGGCTCCCGGGGCCAGGTCAACTTCGACGGCACCCTGGAAACCGTGCCCGAGGTGGAAGTGATGGTCGGCCGCGGCCTGGGCCTGGTGCCGGAAAAGCGCGAACTCTTCACTTCGATGAGCGTGGCGGACAACCTGCTGCTGGGCGCCTTCCAGCGCCACCGCCGGGGCGAGCGCGACCACGGCCAGACCCTCAAGCAGGTATACGACCTGTTCCCGCGCCTGTGGGAACGGCGCGAACAGTTGGCCGCCACCTTGTCCGGTGGCGAGCGGCAGATGCTTGCGGTGGGCCGGGCGCTGATGGCCAAGCCCCGCCTGCTGATGCTCGATGAGCCCAGCCTGGGCCTGGCGCCCCTGGTGACCCGCGAGATCTTCCGCATCATCAGCAGCCTGCGCGAGCAAGGGGTGTCGATCCTGCTGGTGGAACAGAATGCCCGGGCCGCGCTGCGGGTCGCCGACTACGCCTATGTCCTGGAAACCGGCCAGATCGCCATGCACGGCCCCGCCCGGCAACTGGCCGACGACCCACGGGTGATCGAGGCGTACCTGGGGCTGAGCAGCAAGCATCAGGAAATGCTTGCGACCTGATAACCCCACATTTGAGTTGTGGTGGGGCCAAAGATGTCTAGCATGCGAAGATCCCCTGTGGGAGCTGGCTTGCCTGCGATAACGGTGTGCCAGCCACCAGAAATGCTGACTGGAGCACTGCATCGCAGGCAAGCCAGCTCTCACAGGGTGCGACGTCAATCTCGCGAATATGCAACAATTGACCGTTGCCCACTACTCGAAGCCTGAGCATGACCCCCGCGAAAAAACGTGTGAATCGTCATAACCCTGCCAGCCAGGAGTTCAAGAAAGAAGAGTTTCCCTTCTACTGGCTCGCCCGGGTCAACGGGCGCTATTCCATGGCGATGGAAAAGGCCCTGAAAAAAATCGACATGGACATCCCCCGCTGGCGCATCCTCCTGATCCTCAAGGACAACGGCGCGTCGAGCATCTCGGAAATCTCCACCCACGCCATTGCCAAGCTGCCGACGATCACCAAGATCGTCTACCGCATGAAAGCCGACGGCCTGGTGCAGACCAATGTCTGCTCCAACGATGGGCGCGTCACCCAGGTCTCGCTGACAGAGGCCGGGTACGAAACCATCGCGCAGAGCCACAAGATCACGGCGGATATCTTCAAGAACAGCTTCAAGGGCCTGACGGACGCGCAGCTCAACAAGCTCAACAGCTTGCTCGAAACCCTGTTCGACAACCTGCCCGAAGACTGACCCCCTGTGGATCAATAACGGATCATCACCGACTTGAGCTCGGTATAGGCCTCGATAAACGCATCGCCAAACTCGCGGCCCATGCCCGAGGCCTTGACCCCGCCGAATGGCAGCGCCGGGTCAAGAAAGGTGTGCATATTGACCCACACCGTGCCGGCCTCTATCTGTGGGATCAGGCGCAGCGCCTTGGACAGGTTGTTGGTCCACAGGCTGGCCGTCAGGCCGTAGGGCGAGTCGTTCATCAGGGTCACCAGTTCCTCCTCCGTGTCGTAGGGCAATACACAGAGCACCGGGCCAAAGGCTTCTTCTTGCAGCAACGGATCATCCGGGCCATTGGCCAGGATCAGCGTCGGCTCGACAAAGTAGCCCGGCCGGTCAATGGCCTTGGCCCCGCAGATTACGGTGTTGTTCTGGTTGGCCCGGGCGAAGAAGTCGAGAATCTTCTCCAGGTGCGCCTGGTTGGCCAGCGGGCCAAACTGGGCGCTCTCATCGAGGGGCGAGCCAACCTTCAGGGCGCCCAGGGCCTGCCCGAGTTTTTCCAGGAACTCACTGATCCGCGAACGATGCACATAGAGGCGTTCCGGCGAGGCGCACACCTGGCCCTGGTGCACATAAGCCATCTGCACCATGCCGGCCACGGCCTGATCCATCTCGACATCGGCCAACAGCGCCGCCGGGTTCTTGCCACCCAGCTCCAGGATCGCCCGCGTGAGGTCAGCGGCCATCGCCGCCTTGCCCACGGCAATCCCGGTGGGCACCGAGCCGGTGAACGCAACTTTGCTGACCTGGGCATGGGCAATCAATTGCTGCCCCACTTGCCCGGTGCCATTGACCACGTTAAAGGCGCCCGCCGGCACACCGGCTTCAAACGCCAGCTCGGCTACCCGCAACAGGGTCAACGGCGTGTATTCGCTGGGCTTGACCACGATGGTGCAGCCGGTGACCAGCGCCGAAGCGATCTTCCAGATGCCGATCATCACCGAGAAGTTCCACGGCACAATCCCGGCAACCACCCCCACCGGCTCGCGCAAGGTGTAGGCCATGTACTGCTCGCCGCCCATGGACGGAATCGAAGGGCTCATGGTCTGGCCGTTGATCTTGCTCGCCCAGCCGGCGAAGTAGCGCAGGAACACCACGCTCTGGGCCATTTCCAGGCCGCGTGACAGGTTGATCGACTTGCCCGAACACAGGGTCTCCAGTTGCGCCAATTCCTCGGCATGGGTTTCCAGCAGGTCGGCAAAAGTGTTGAGGATCACGCCACGGGCATAGGGCGAGGTGTCTGCCCAAGCGCCTTTGAAGGCCTTGCGCGCACTGGCGACGGCATCCTCGATATCCTCGTCGCTGGCATCGACGATGTGGCTGATCACCTGGCCGTTGGCCGGGTTATGGATGGCGATCTGCTGGGTAGACGTGCTAGGCCGGTAGGCGCCATCAATAAAGTTGGCCGGTGCGCGGGCAAGGAATTCGGTAACGGCGGGTAGCAAGGCAATGTCGCTCATAAACAGGGTTCCTCAAGGCAATCATCAGTGCGGCGCCCGATGGGCGCCGCTCATGGGGGGATCAGGTATGGGCCAGGCCGACTTCCAGGGCATGGCAGATCAGGTCGGCTTCTTCCAGCGTCAGGGTCAGGGGCGGCGAGAGGATGATCTTGGTCCCCACCGGGCGCACCAGCACCCCTTCCAGGCGCACACGCTCGGCCAGGCGCGAGGCGTAGCCCAGGGCCGGGTCGATGGGGGTGCGCAGACGCTTGTCGCTCACCAGGTCCAGGGCAAGCATCAGGCCTTTGCCGCGCACCTCGCCCACCACGTCAAAGCGTTCACTCAATGGTTTGAGCCGCTCCAGCAGATAGGCGCCGACCTTCGCCGCGTTGCCTGGCAGGTCTTCCTGCTCGACGATATCCAGCACCGCCAGGGACGCCGCGCAGGCCGTGGGATGGCCGCTGTAGGTGTAGCCGTGCATGATCACCTGGCCGAAGTTGTCGGCGGTTTCGATAGCCCGGGCAATGCGCCCATTGAATACCGTGGCGCCCAACGGGATGTAGCCGGCGGAGATGCCCTTGGCCAGGCACAGAATGTCCGGCGCCACGCCCCAGCCCCGCGAACCGAGCATCGAACCGCTGCGCCCGAAACCGGTGACCACTTCATCGGCAATCAGCAAAATACCGTAGCGATCACACACCGCGCGCAGCTGCGGCCAGTAGCCCGCAGGCGGCACAATCACCCCGCCCGCGCCCTGCACCGGCTCGGCGATGAACGCCGCAATGGTCTGCGGCCCCAGCGCGCGGATCTGCTCCTCCAATTGGCGAATGCAGTGGGCGGTCAGGGCCTGGGGATCGCTGCAGTCCCAGGGGTTGCGATAAGACCAGGGGCTGTCGAGCAGCGTGCAGCCTTCAAGCAGTGGCCCATGGTTGAAGTGATAGGCACTGATCCCGCCGACCGAGGTGCCGCCCATGTGCACGCCGTGGTAGCCATTGCGCAAGGACAGGAACCGGGTGCGCTCGGGCTCCCCGGCGGCAATCCAATACTGGCGGCTCATTTTCAGGGCGGTTTCGATGGCATCGGAGCCACCGCTGGAAAACAACACCCGTTGCATATCTTCCTGGGCAAACATCCCGGTCAAGCGCTCCGCCAGGTCATACACCCGGGGATGGGCAATGCCGTCGAAGGTCTGGTAGTACGCCAGCTCGTCCATCTGGCGATGGATCGCCTGCTTGACGCTTTCGCGGTTATGGCCGACGTTGACGTTCCACAACCCGGCGATGCCGTCGAGCATGCGCCAGCCATGGATATCGGTGACGTAGTTGCCATTGCCCCTGGCGATGATCAGGGTCTGTTCGCCCGCAGCGGCTGCGGCCGCTCGCATTGGGTGCCAGAATTTTTTTTCGGCGTTCTGATAATGCGTGTACATGATTGCACTCCCTTCCGAAGAGGCGGACCGAGAGGTTTCGGACCCATCTGGACTGTAGGGAGCAACGCGGTCGGGCCGTTAACCAAATTCGGCACACTTGCCACAAGGCTGCCCAATGGGTTGCATGCCCCAGGGCAACCGTGATGTATTGAGGCGCAAACCGCCGCAGGGGATGTTCAACCACCGGCGGCTACCCGCACACCGGTGATGACCATGACGCAGATCGAAAGCCTTAGCTTTACCGACGCCAGCCAGCACGCGCGCTCGGTACACGACTGGGACCAGACCTACGACCAGCTGTCCCCCGGCCGGTTTGCCAGCCGTTTGCGGCAGCTGTGCAGCGGGCCCTTCCAGATATTCCACGAGCAGTTGAACCGGCGCATCGTGCAATACGGCCAGTCGCCCGCCGAGCGCATGTGCTTTTCGATTCCGCTGTGCACCAACAGCCAGGGCACACAGAACTGCCTGGCCATCCTGAACACCCATGAAGAATTCATGTTCCACGCCCCGGAAAACACCCAGATCTTTGCCGCGACCTTTACCCGCGACAAAGTCCTGAGTCTGGCCGCGCTAAACCTGAGCCCACGCAGCTACCGGCAACTGACCACGGCACCGTCGCTGCAGTCGCCCTGGCAGCGCACCAGCGAACTGCACCAGCGCATCCGGCAGCAACTGGGCCAGGCACTGGATTGCACACCGCAACGTTTCAATGAAGCCACGGCCAAACTGATGGAACACAGCCTGCTCGGTGGTTTCCTGGACCTGCTGGGGAGCGTGGAGAGCGCTGGAAAACGCCGGCGCCCCAGTGTGCCGGCACGTCAGACGCTGGTGAAAATGAGCCAGCAGATCGCCCTCGCCAGCCATGACGAGCCCATCACCATTCTTGATCTGTGCCAGCGCCTGCACGTCAGCCGACGCGCGCTGCAGTACAGCTTCCAGACCATCGCCGACACCAACCCGGTGGATTACCTGCGCAGCGTGCGCCTGAATGCGGTACGGCGGCGCCTGGCCATGTCCTCGCCAGCCGAGGTGAGCATTGGCGATGCGGCGGCCCAATGGGGCTTTTACCACCTGAGCCACTTTGCCAGCCAGTACAAGGCCCTGTTTGGCGAACTACCCTCGCAGACCCTGCGACAACGCTGAGTGCGGCTGCGCGGCCGTTACCCCATGCAGGAACATCTGCTCCATCACCCAGGCCGTTCCCGCCGGCGCGGCGCGGCCCAGGCGCTCCGCCTCGACCAGGCCACACAGTAGCGATGTAAACAGCTCGGTCATCACCGCCGCCGCGATATCGATGCGAAACACCCCAGCCTGCTGCCCTTGCAGGAAGAAGCGGTCCAAAACGCTGAGGTACGCTTGCCAACCATGGTTGTTCAAGGTGTCCGGCCGGTACTGGAACACCATGAACAACACCCACTCACGGTGCGCCAGGTGCTTGTCGATCAAGTCCCGCAGGGCCTCGGCCGGTGCTGCGCGCACAAGGTCCGAGTCGTCGACCACCTGCTGCATGACCTCGCGCGAGTACGCCAACAGCATCTCGATCAGGTTTTCCCGCGTGCCGCAGAAGCGGTGCAGCGTGGCCTTGCTGATGCCGGCCGCGCGCGCCAGTTCCTGGAGCGTGGCCCGGGGATGGTCAACGATGGCAACGGCCAGGGCCTTGAGAAGTTTTTCGTTGGGAGCGGGCGAAGACATGGCAACTGGCTCATTGGTTGGGCGTGAAGTGGAAGGCATTGTGCCGAAAATCCCCCCGACCTCAAGGGAAATGACATTTTTAAACACAAAAGAATCTTTTGAGACAATATTGTCTCACTAGATCCAACTATATATCATGCGCACCTTTCCAGACCTAGCCTCCAGGTGACACATGAACGCTTTGCGCGACCTGCGTATTTTCAGCTTTGCCGCAGTGGCCCTTGTCGGCCTCGCCGGCTGTGGCGCCCCCGACCAGCCCGAAACGGCCCCGCCGCCCCGGGAAGTGGAGACCGTGACTGTCGCCCCCGAGGCCTTCTCCCTGTCCACGGAACTGCCCGGGCGTATAGAGCCGGTCCGGGTGGCGCAGGTGCGGGCCCGGGTGGCCGGGATCGTGTTGCGGCGCCACTTCGAGGAAGGCGCCGAGATCAAGGCCGGCGACCTGCTGTTCCAGATCGACCCCGCGCCCCTCAAGGCCGCTGCGTCACGGGCCCAGGGCGAGCTGGCACGGATCGAGGCGCAGTTGTTCGAGAACCAGGCCAAGGTCAAGCGCTATGAACAACTGGCCGACGTCGAAGCCATCAGCCGCCAGGACCTCGACACCGCCCGCGCCGCCCTGAAAAGCAGCCAGGCCGCCCAGCAATCGGCACGGGCCGACCTGGAAACCGCCGGTTTGAACCTGGGCTACGCCACCGTGCGCGCGCCGATCTCCGGGCGTATCGGCCGCGCCCTGGTGACCGAGGGCGCGCTGGTTGGCCAAGGCGAAGCGACATTGATGGCTAGCATCCAGCAACTGGACCCGATCTACGCCGACTTCACCCAGCCGGTGGCCCAGGCGCTGAAACTGCGCCAGGCCCTCAAGCACGGCAGCCTGTCGGCGGGCGACTCGTCGCAGCTATCACTGCTGGTCGAAGGCACCGACTACCACAGCCAGGGCACGCTGTTGTTCTCTGATATTGCAGTAGACCGTGGCACCGGCCAGGTGTCGTTGCGCGGGCGCTTCAGCAACCCTGAAGGGGTGTTGTTGCCGGGCATGTATGTGCGCGTGAACGTGCCCCAGGGCACCGACCAGCAAGCCTTGCTCGTGCCCCAGCGCGCCGTGCAGCGCGGCAGCGACGGCCAGGCCCAGGTGCTGGTGGTGGATGCCGACGACCGTGTCAGCCCACGCGCCGTCCAAACCGGCGCCATGCAGGGCCAACGCTGGCAGATCACCCAGGGCCTGGAGGCCGGTGACCGGGTGATTATCGGCGGCCAGGCCGGCCTCGCCCCGGGTGACAAAGTGGTGCTTAAAGCCCCCGCGGCCCCCACTGCCCAACAACAAGCAGCACGCCAGTAAGCCCGGCATTACCGCGTTCGAGGTCTCACCATGTCTGTGTTTTTTATCAAGCGCCCCAAGTTTGCCTGGGTCATTGCGTTATTTATCTCCATGGCCGGGCTGCTGATCATCCCGGCCCTGCCGGTGGCCCAATACCCGAGTGTCGCCCCGCCGCAAATCACCGTCACCGCCACCTACCCCGGGGCGTCGGCCAAGGTGCTGGTGGATTCGGTGACCAGTGTCATCGAGGAAGAACTCAATGGCGCCAAGGGCCTGCTCTACTTCGACTCCACCAGCAACTCCAACGGCATGGCGGAAATCGTCGTGACCTTCAAGCCCGGCACCCAACCGGACATGGCCCAGGTCGAGGTCCAGAACCGCCTGAAAAAAGCCGAGGCGCGCATGCCCCAGGCGGTGCTCAGCCAGGGGATCCAGGTGGAGCAGACCAGCGCGGGCTTTCTGCTGATCTACGCCCTGAGCTACAAGGAGGACACGGGCGATCAGGATACGACCCTGCTGGCCGACTACGCGGCGCGCAATATCAACAACGAAATCCGCCGGGTCGAAGGCGTGGGCAAGCTGCAATTCTTTGCCGCGGAAGCCGCCATGCGCATCTGGCTCGACCCGCAAAGCCTGGTGGGCTATGGCTTGTCCATCGACGATGTGAGCCGGGCCATCAGCGCGCAGAACGTCCAGGTGCCCGCAGGCAGCTTCGGCAGCTCGCCGGGCGCCGTCGGCCAGGAATTGACCGCGACCCTGGCGGTCAAGGGCACCCTGGACAACCCCGAGGAATTTGGGCGCATTGTGCTGCGCGCCAATCAGGATGGTTCCAAGGTGACCCTGGCCGATGTGGCGAGGATCGAGGTCGGCAGCCAGGACTACAACTTCACCACGCGCCTCAATGGCAAGCCGGCAGTGGGTGCGGCGGTGCAATTGTCGCCGGGGGCCAATGCGCTGAAGACCGCCAGTGCGGTCAAGGAGCGCCTGCAGGAGTTGTCAGTCAACTTTGCACCCAACGTCGAATTCTCGGTGCCGTATGACACCTCGCGGTTTGTCGACGTAGCCATTGAAAAGGTGATCTATACCCTGGTCGAGGCCATGGTCCTGGTGTTCCTGGTGATGTTCCTGTTCCTGCAGAACGTGCGCTATACCCTGATCCCCAGCATCGTGGTGCCGGTGTGCCTGCTGGGCACGCTGATGGTGATGTACCTGCTGGGCTTCTCGGTGAACATGATGACCATGTTCGGCATGGTGCTGGCCATCGGCATCCTGGTGGACGACGCCATTGTGGTGGTGGAAAACGTCGAGCGGATCATGGCCGATGAGGGCCTGTCGCCAGCCGCCGCGACGGTCAAGGCCATGGGCCAGGTGTCGGGAGCGATCATCGGGATTACCGTGGTGTTGTCGGCGGTGTTCCTGCCCCTGGCCTTCATGGCCGGCTCGGTGGGGGTCATCTACCAGCAGTTTTCCCTGACCCTGGCGGTGTCGATTCTGTTCTCCGGCTTCCTCGCCCTGACCTTCACCCCGGCCCTGTGCGCGACCCTGCTCAAGCCCGTGGCCGAGGGGCATCATGAGAAACGCGGGTTCTTTGGCGCCTTCAACCGCCTGTTCGGGCGCCTCACCGACCGCTACAGCGCGCTCAATCATCACCTGGTCAAACGTACCGGGCGGGTGATGCTGGTGTACCTGGGGCTGGTGGCCCTGCTGGGCTTTACCTACCTGCGCCTGCCGGAGTCCTTTGTGCCCGTGGAAGACCAGGGCTATATGATCGTTGACGTGCAACTGCCACCCGGCGCCTCGCGGGAACGGACCTCGACCACCGGCCAGGAACTGGAGCAGTTCCTGGCCTCCCGCGAAGCGGTCGCCAGCACCTTCCTGGTGCTGGGCTTCAGCTTCTCCGGGATGGGCGAAAACGCCGGCCTGGCTTTTCCGACTCTCAAGGACTGGTCACTGCGCGGCGATGACCAATCTGCCGAAGCCGAAACCGCCGGGGTCAATCAACACTTTGCCAACCCCAGCGACGGCGCGATCATGGCGGTGAGCCCACCGCCCATCGATGGCATGGGTAACTCCGGGGGCTTCTCCCTGCGCCTGCAGGACCGTGCAGGCCTGGGCCGCGAAGCCTTGCTGGCGGCACGGGACCAGTTGCTGGGCCAGGCCAACGGCAACCCGAAGATCCTCTACGCCATGATGGAAGGCCTGGCCGAGGCCCCGCAATTGCGCCTGACCATCGACCGGGAAAAAGCCGAGGCCCTGGGGGTGGGGTTTGATGCGATCAACAGCACCCTGTCCACCGCGTTCGGCTCGGCAGTGGTCAATGACTTTGCCAATGCCGGGCGTCAGCAGCGGGTGGTGGTACAGGCCGACCAGCGCGACCGGATGACGCCGGACAGCGTGCTCAAGCTCTTCATCCCCAATAACCTCGGGGCCCTGGTGCCCATGAGTGCCTTTGTCAGCACCCAGTGGGAACAAGGCCCGGTGCAGATTGCCCGCTATAACGGCTACCCGTCGATCCGTATTGCCGGCGATGCCCCACCCGGCGTCAGCACCGGGCAAGCCATGGCCGAGATCGAGCGCCTGGTGTCGGAATTGCCGGCGGGCATCGGCTATGAATGGACCGGTTTGTCCTACCAGGAAAAGATCGCCAGCGGCCAGGCCTTGCAGCTGTTTGCGCTGGCCTTCGTGGTGGTGTTCCTGCTGCTGGTGGCGCTGTATGAAAGCTGGGCCATCCCCTTTGTGGTGATGCTGATCGTACCGGTGGGCGCCCTCGGCTCGGTGCTGGCCGTGACCAGCCTGGGCATGCCCAACGACGTGTACTTCAAGGTCGGGCTGATCACCATCATTGGCCTGGGGGCCAAGAATGCGATCCTGATCGTCGAGTTTGCCAAGGACCTGTGGGCCCAGGGCTACTCCCTGCGCGATGCCGCCATCGAAGCCGCGCGCCTGCGCTTTCGCCCCATCGTCATGACCTCCATGGCCTTCATCCTCGGCGTGGTGCCCCTGGCCATCGCCACCGGCGCGGGTGCTGCCAGCCAACGCGCCATCGGCACCGGCGTGGTCGGCGGGATGCTCAGCGCGACGGTATTGGGGGTGATTTTTGTGCCGGTGTTCTTTGTCTGGGTGCTGTCGATGCTCAAGCCAAAATCGGCCCCCCATCAGGGTGACAACACACTGCCAGCCACGCGGGTCAAGGAGTAAGGGATAACGAAAATCAACTGTGGGAACTGTCGCAGCCTCGCAGGGCTCGGTGGTTCCCTGGCGGTGGTGTAGCCGACGTCAACCTGCGGCGGCGATCGCCAGGGCCAGTTGCGCGTCAGACATCAGCGCTGGCTTGTAGGCCGAACGGTAATACCTGCACGCCTGCTCAAACTGCGCACCACGGATCTCGCTATCGGAACCAATAAACGCCAGCGCGTCACTTTTGGACGATTTGAAAAGCTCTGGAATATTGAATCGCCTCGGATTCTCTAGACACCTTGCAAGCTCAATCATGTCCGTGAAAGAGCCACTGTTGCCTGTCAGCCCCCTCAAAAGTAACCAACAGCGCTTCATGAATCTGAATGCAAGGCAGGATGCCCTCAGTGCGTCTGCTCTCTAGCAACGCTCTGGCTTTGTATATGTCGAAAATCTGTCCCGAATCCATCAACGTGAGGATCAGTTCGTCTGAGATTCGATAATGCCCACAACCTGGACAATCTCGTTCTTCCCATGGGCCGTCGCACATAACGCGTTCTGCTGCGCCAACACAAATCAGGCATTTCATATGCGATCACTATTTTATTTTTGTATGCGGATCGACCCAAGTGGTTCACGACTGCCTGGGCCTTCACGTATGACTTGCTCTCGTCTACCTTGCCTTCTTGCCTATGTATCGAAGGCTTACTTCCACCTGCATTGTCTTGGGTGGCGTTACAGCCCTCCAAGGACATACATACAGAGCCCTACCAATCACGGCTGCCGGCTGCATCTGACCGACGACGGCCATGGCGCTTCATTACACATCAACGGGCCAGGTGCCACGACGCACCATCTCCCTGACACGGTCGGCGCCATTGGCCCGAACCAGCAACTCCATGCGGGCCTTTTCGATGTCCTCGGCGCTCCATTGACCGGTCGCCATGGTGGCCTTCTCATGGGACCAGCCGTTATCGTAATGGCGTACCACAAACTGCTGCTGGTACTCCCACATCGGTGTCCCAGGAATCGGGGTGACAATAAACGGATTGGCATAGGCCATACCTGCTCCCATCAGGTTGACCGCGTAGTCTATGGTCCGCTCGATCAGTTCCAGGCTCTCTACAAAAGCCATTTGCCCCGGCCCGCCGGGCGGGTTGACGAAGCCCAGCATGAAACCTCCGGTAACCTGGATCCCGTGCTCGGTAAAAATCTCTATGAGTTCGAACGTCGAGTGTTGAATCGCGTTCAGTCGAGACTTGTTGGAGTTAACCAGACTGTCTTCGTTGGCGCTCTCCACGGCGAGATAGATGTTGTAGCAGCCATTTTCGGCAATCGTGCGAATGAACTCCCTTGCCGTAAGCCCTCCTTTGACGGCGTCGATCACATTGCGAAATTGTGGGTTCTTACGCTCTTTCTCATCCATCTGCGCGATAAATGGTTCGCCCAGGTGCAGCAGGATCAGGTTGAAAAGACTCAACCCGCCTTCCTCGACCCAGGGCAAATCATGTTTTTCAGCAGCCGGCTGACCTCCATGGCATACAGCGGGTCGTGCATCAGGTGATCGTCCTCGATCAGGACTTCGGTTACGCCCTGCTTGACGAGGTCAGCCAGGTGCAGATCAAACCAGTCCAGGCCGAGTGCACGCCACGGGCCGTTGACTTTCGGGATGTAGCAAAAATTACAGTTCACGTTGCAGCCAATCGTGGAGAAGATCTGCGCCCAGGCGCCGTGCTTGCGTACCCGGGCACCTGATGAGTGATAAGGCTGCAGGTAATGGTTCATGTCCAGAAAACTGAAGTCCGGCAATGGCATGAGGCCAAGTCTCTCATCAAGATCCTGGCGCTTGGGGACGATGCTCAGGTAGCTGGATTTATGGGTGGGGCGCACCAGTTGTAAATGACTATCGCGGTAGGCCACCCCAGGCACGGCATTAATGTTCTTGCCCTCGTGGGTCAAGGCATCAAGCAGTAGCGTAAAGGCACGGTCGGCTTCATTGATGAGCGTAAAGTCGAAGGCCGAATCCAGCAGTGCGTTTTTCCAGTCACCACTGGAGTGGGCGCCACCGGTTACCAGCACCAGATTGGGATCGATGGTTTTCACCAGTTCTGCCAACGCCCGTGCATTGCCCCATTGCACCGTGTAATTGCATTGAATGCCGACAATATCAGGCTGTGCGGCTTCGATGATCTCGCGCATCTGCGCATCGGTCAGTCCGTAGCGGATCAAATGCCCCTGATCGACCTTGACCAAGCTGGATTCCTGGGACCAGCCGGCAAAGGGCGCATCGACAATTTGCACCTCATAACCGGCGCGACGGGCCACCGTGGCGATGCGCAACAGGCCAATGGGGGTACCCGCGCGTTTCATCACTTCAAACGTATCAATGCCAATGCGGGCGAAAGCGCTGTCGTGAGGCGTGGGTTCGATCAGACGTGTGTAGGGTGGCACGAACAGCAACACGCGAGGCGGCTCACCATTGGCGCGACGGCGAATGCCAGTACGGCTACTGAGCAGCGAGGGCTGTCCCAGATGGTTGAGCAAGGGCCGCGTGGGGGCGACCGAAAAACTGGGCCCGTTGCTTTCGATCCTCATGGTTCCCTGCGAAGCGATCAAATCCATTTGCCTGTCTCCTTAGTTGGTCGATATCACCGTGAGGCCTTGCGTGACCGGAAAGTGGCAATGACAGCTCCCGTGATGATCAGCACTGCGGGAATTATCAGGATCGGCTTGGCATCGCTTTGCCCCACGGCAATAAGCAGCAGGGTGGAGAACAGCGGCGCCAGGTAAGACAGGGCGCCAAGCATCGCTAGGTTTCCGTGTTTGGTCGCGTGATCCCAGGCGAAGAAGGCCAGACCCACTGGGCCCAGCCCCAGGGCGATGATTGCTGCGTATTGGCCTGCGTCCGGCCGCACCGTGGTTTCAAAAGCCAGGTGGCAGAGCAGCCCAGCCACTGCGATCAGGCCGCAAATACCACCGATGATGCTGCTTGAGACATTACTGAAACGCCGGTTGACCACCGAATAGATCGACCAGACCCACGCGCAGGCAAAGGCTGCGGCATAACCGATAAGAGGCATGCCGACGCTTTCACCCTGGGCACGCTGTTGCATGATGAAGGCTGTCCCCGCCAGGCCGAGCAAGGCTCCTAGCAGTTGGCGCTTGCGCAACGACTCGCCAGTAGAAAACCCTGAGAGCAGGACGATCAATAGAGGCCACAGGTAGGCAATCAGGCTGGCCTCAGCCGCCGGTGCGGTCTTCAGGGCAAAGAAATACAACGAGTGGTAAATGAAGATGCCGGCGAACCCCGTTGCCCATACATACCAGGGCTGTCGCCAACTGCTGAACCCCCCAGCGCCACGCAAGCCGAGTATGCAGATACTCGCCACGAACGCGACGGCGAAACTCGATGCCAGCAACTGAAAGGCCGGGATTCCGGCTGTCAAGGTGGTCAGTAGCGCCAGACACGCCCACAGGAACACCGCAATCACTCCAATCAGAGTGGCACCTACGGCGCTTTTGGTGATGGCGCTGGATGCGTTAGTCGTGTTCATGCTAGCCCGTCTGCGGATAATCCTGATGCGGGGACAATAGATAGGTTGTACGAGGACGTATTGATCAAGCCCGCTAAAAAATTGTTCAAGTCTGCTGCTTTTAGTGGCCGCGCGCTTGCTTGCGCACCGAGGCCGGGGTCAGGTTACGGGCTTTCTTCAGGGCATGGCTCAGTGCACTCTGGTCGGCGTAACCGGCGCGATGCGCAATCTCAGTGATCGACAGAGCGGTCTGGTGCAACAGGTCGATGGCCAGATTGAGGCGCAAGGTCGCTATATGGGTAAACGGGGTGATTTTCAGGTGCCGCCCGAACAGGACATACAAGCGCCGCTCGCTGGTCCCAGCGTTACGGGCAATGTCATACACCGTCATGGGCGTACTCAAGTGCTGTTCGATGTAGGCCAATGCCCTGGCGAGGATAAACTGCCCGGGATCGTTCGGTGCAACCTCTGGCTGCAATAAAGAACCCAGCAGCAACCGGCTCCATGACTCAGCCATCGTAGGCGAACTGAGCAACCGTGGTCCATTGCTGCTTGCGTAATCGAGCAAATGACGAATATCGGGCCTGACCGCAAAAAAGCGTTTTTCATTGAGAGGGTCAAGTAACTGTACGGTGCTTTTGTGCACATCGGCACGCTGAGTCAATACGTCCAGCACTAGGAAACTGTTATGGGTGTTGGCGAGGAATGTATGCCGGGCCCCGGAGGCGATCACCACGCCCTGGCTCGCATCGACCTTGCCACCGCGTCCATCGACCTCAATCTCCATGCAACCGGACTGGGGCAGGACGATTTGATGAAAGTCATGTTCGTGAAGCTCGACCTGACCAGAATAGGAGCGCAGAGCCAGAGAGAATGGTTGGGGGGCCTTAGAGTTCATCCATAACTCTCCTTAATCCGAGGCACTTATCTTACGTCAACGGTAACTCCAGGAACCAGCCTGCTAACGGTAGCAATTGCAGTCAAGTAACTGCGGTTAACTTGATCACGTGTGAACACAGGAATTACACCTCTTCCTGAGATACGATCTTCGACAGGCATAAGCACCTGCTTAACGTAATCGTACGGATCATGCTGACCGTGGGTAGGCCACTACAAACATTTTGCGGCTATGACAGAGGCGAAAAATCACCACTTCACCCGTTCCGCCCCAATGCTTCTTACCGCCAACTTGAAAGATCGCACTGCCGCGCAATCACGTCCCTCAGATGAACATCTCACGTGCATGATTTTCATGCGCTCTGGACTTAAATCAATAAAATCAAGTGGATGCGAAATTATTATTAGCTGATGACGTTCACCGTCTGGTCAAAATAGTTTTCTTAATGGCATTTTGCCAAAGGTACGCTATACCCAATACACCTCTGCCTGCTCCATGGGCAATAGCTCTTTTTCAGCACCATCGAAAACAAACGGCCGCACCAAGGAAGGTGAAATCATGCTGTTTACAATGGGTATTTCTGGCGGAACGTTTGTAAAGTTTTTTTCGCAAAATCCTGAGTTCAATCTTCGAAAACACGATTTTTTCAAAAAAACTGCACAATCCCAGATGACTCTCTCCAGCTTGTCTGCGGACAACATAGAGGCCCTGAAAACCTATCAGCGCTTGCAGCAAGTCACCGATGATCCACATCTAGCTGATCGCTTGGTGAAAGCTGGGCTGGTTTCAGCGCATCACATTGCTCAACAGTCAGAGGATGAGTTTGTCGAGAAACAGGCAACTCGTCTCGACATTGACCCCGCAACGGCTCGTCTGCTTCACCGTGCTGCGGTTCAAGCAAAGCTACGTGCCCAGCTGACAGCCTTTGCGCTGAAAGGGTCGGTGGGGTCTGCGTTTTACCGTGCAGGAGCGATGAATACTGCCGATGCTGATCTTGCCGCATTAATAGAAGCAATCCCAAGTTACCAGGACTTCTTCGGATCGCTGGACTACTGCAGTTGCGATCCTGATCAGTCAATCTTCAGTCCTTCGGCCTATATGGTCGACATGCTCCGTATCATTTATCAGTATATCGACAACAAGACTTACAATGCCGGCATTCCAAGTGGTTGGCATTTGAGTGAGCGGCGCCCGGATATTGAGAATATTCCCCTGACTCCGGAGATGACTCGCCAGCTTGTTCCCTATCTGCAAATCATCAACGAAGTCCTGGAAGCATCCATTGCCAGCTCTACCCATTGGAATGACGTGTTTAGGGCCTTGACCGATCAACCCTATCCATTCGTCTTGCCTTTCATTCTACCTCTAGCCCAGACCCGGATTTACTGCGCAACTCTTGGGCCTTCTTTACTAAACATCTACCAAACCTATCAGGCGCAAGTTTCAACTCCTGCGACATCTGAACTCCCCGGGCCACTAGCCATTGGTCGTGAGGCCCTTGGTCTGAGTCCCACGACCACGCAAATAGTCACAACCGCGTTGACCAGCGCTGAGGCGATAGGTCCTTACTACGGCATTGGTGACGGTCGTTTACTCAAGAGGCTGCTCAGCGGGACGGTTAGTGTCGCCAAAGGTAAAAATACGGTAACCGGTGACGGCACCGATTTTACCAGTCAGGTGAAAGTGGGGGACTTCGTTCAGTTGGGGCCTCAACGTGCCCAGGTGCTCAGTGTCGATAGTGCGACTCGACTCACCACCGTCCAACTCTGGAATATAGATGCTGGCGCCTCGACCATGATGGACTTTCCCTCCACTGATCTTGGCTTCTCCCTGGTGTTCACCCAGCGTACCGGCCTCGACTTTGCACAACTGCAAGCATTGCTGAACCAACAGCTGTCGGCACAGGAGCAGGCGGCCGGACTAGCCACTTTATTGTTCATAAACAAAGGGCTCGCGGCAGATAAGTGTCTTTCAGTGATGATTGATCGTTCCGATTCGTCAATGCCAGTATCCCGTATTGCCAATCTCGACCTGGCCACATTGGACAGGCTCAATCGATTCATACGCCTGGCCAATGCAAGCACACTCCCCTACGCCGATCTGGACTGGTTGATACAGACCCTTGGCCAAGGCCGCATCGACGCTGATGCGGTATCCGCTGTAGGTAGAACAGTGGCTTTAGCACAACGCCTGGGTTGCTCTGTGGAAGAAACCCTCGGTTTGTTTCAACCGCTAAAGACAATAGGCATCGACGATCCGGGGCGCCCCCTCGATATGTTTGACCGATTGTTCAATAGCGCATCGATACTGGGCTCGACGGTAGGTGCGCTGCCTGCGTTCTCCGCCAAAGGAACCGTCTCGGTGCAGGGCACTACGGTGACCGGCACCAACACCGCCTTCAAGCAACAAATAGAAGTAGGTATGCGGGTGCGAGTCGCGGGAGAACTCAAAGTCGTCGCCACAGTTGTCAGTGATATAGCTCTGACCGTGACTGGCGCGTTCGCCCAGGCGGTAGAACAGGCGGTGATGGTGGTGATCCCGACCGCCAATACGCCTTCCGATGCACTCCCTGTTTATCACCCGATATACCCAGGCAACATCACCTATCAGGACATAGTCGCCGAGTGGGCTCCCGATGCCCCCGCCGCACCGAGCTCGCAACTGGCGGAGCTGCGCAGTCGGCTTCGTGCCGGCCTGAATGTCGTGGATGATGATCTGACCGCAATTGGGCAACGGGTTCTGGCATCGCTGAAACTGTCAGGTGACTTGACGGCGAATGCAGTACAGATCCCTCTCAGCGTACCGAACCTGTCTGTGCTTTACAGCTATGCAAAATTTGCGCGCCAGACCAAATTGACGGTTGGCGAATATCTGATTCTGCTCGACCTACTCGAGATCCCCGTAGTCGCTGATCTCGATAGCGCTATGGCTGTAGCAGACTGGGCAAGCTGGTTGAAAGAATCACGTCTGAATGTCTACGCGCTGGATTATTCGCTGCGTGGCACCGTCAGCAAGCACTACACCCCGATGTTCACCTTGGCGGCGCTGCCCAATATTCTCGCCGCGCTTTGGCAGACGGCACAGGACTGGCTGGTGCTGGGGCCAGGCTTTATCAGCCAGGATATTACTGGCGAACAGTCGCAGGTTTTCTTCGATCGGCTCAGTACACATCAGGCAGGCTTTCTTAGCGTGTATGGTGCCGTTTTAGAAAAGGTTGTGGACTTTACCAGCGTTGCTTTTGTCGATCCTCTTGATGTGGCGTCCTTTGTTTCCCCACGGATTGACGCACAGCAGTCCAAGGAAGCATTCGATGCACTGGTCAGCCACAACGTACTAAGCAGCACAGGGGTGTTAACGGTAAGTTTTACCGCTGCAACAGATTTATCGTTTCTATTTGCCTCGCAGCCAGACCGTCAATCGATGATTGCCCAGGTACAGGCACGTCTACTGTTGACCAAAGGTCGGATCGAGCATGTGGTTGCCGTGTTGCTGTCCTACGGCGGAGCTCCAAATATCGAGCACCCCAACCGTGGTGTACAGCGCTTCCAGTTGTCAGAACAACTGGGGGTTGTGCTGGGTTCTGATACGGGTACGCTCTTGGCCCTTGGCCCGGACATTGCCGCGACAGTAGGTCTGACAGACTATGTGGCTGCGTTCTTGCAACCACCGGTAGGTCAGCCCGGTCGATGGGTCTCTCCCTCGCCGGCAATATGTGACTTCATGGTGTTGATGTCTCGAGTCGTCACGCTGAATCAGCAACTGAGATTTAACGCCAGTGACATCACCTTTGTAATCGACTGCCCTGCGCCCTTCGGGATCGCCGCGTTGAATACGCTTACTTTGGATAATGTGCGGGCCATGTGGAATTACCAGCGCTTGCGCGAGGTCTGGGATGACACTAAAGAGCGCTTGCCTGAGTATTTTTCTCTGCCTGCCGGACAAGATTGCTTGGTCAATAAAAAGACCGAGGTCCTCTCAACGCTGAGCGGTTGGCCGGTAAGTCAGATCTGCCGATTGCGCTCAACGCTGTATGGCACCTCTGCGGACGACAGCACTGTGGCAGGGCTTGTCACAATGAAAGCCTGCTTCGACACGGCCACAAACCTTGGCCTGGACATTGACGGAACTCTGTCGCTGGCTCGGCTCAATATCCTGCCGGCACAGGTTGATACCTCCACGTGGACCAAGTACTCGGCAGCATCGACTTCGACGATTGGATCGCTCAAAGCGCGTTACGGCAACCAGGGTTGGGAGACTGTTTACCGTCCCGTCGAGAACGCGGTGAACGAAACCAAGCGTGATGTGCTGACGCCTTACGCGATTTATACACTGAACCGCACATTTGCCACGATCAACAACATTGACGAGCTCTACGCCTACCTATTGATCGACACTCAAATGAGTGGATGTGCCGACATCTCTTACATCAAGCAAGCCCTTCTCTCGGTTCAGCTCTATATGCAACGCGCCAGAATGATGCTGGAACCAGGTATCTCAAAACTGAGCATTCCGGAGATCTGGTGGAGTTGGATCGGGTCATACCCGTTATGGGAAGCTAATCGCAAGGTTTTCCTCTACCCGGAGAACTACCTTGAGCCGCAGTTACGCCTGGACAAAACCCCACAGTTTCAGAACATTCAGGATAACCTCACAGCTAACGATATCACCCCGATAACGGTCAACGATGCCTATGTTGACTACTTTGAAACCTTCGAGTCACTTGCACAGCTGAAGCCCGTCGGCTCTTACTATGGCATTGCGCCGGACCCCTCATCCCAGGGCACGATGACGCCCATGCTGTACCTGCTGTCGCGCACGGCAACCGCGCCCTACACCTACTACCTGCAACGACGAATTGATACCACTGGATGGACCGCCTTTGAGAAAGTCGACCTGCTTATACCTTCGCCGATTGTTTCTCCGCTTTACGCCTATGACCGACTTTTTCTGTTTTGGGTAGAACAGGACACAACATCAGCCTCAATGGTGCAGGGAGGAAGCGCGAACAACTCCGCCGACACAGGGGCAACGCTGAAGTACAGCTTTATCAATTTCAGCGGCAAGTGGACCAGCCCACAAACGCTTGACCACTTTGTCATCAATTTCGCCCCCATGCAGGGGGGGTACAGCACACCACAGATCAACCCGGCCGACTTCAACGTCAACCGCCCGGAATGGAGGATCGCGACGCCCATGTTGATCAAGGGCAAAAACGACGCGCAAGACAGCATTATCGTCAACTATGGCTGGTTCTACGACCTGCCGGGCGGCACTCCCATTCCACCGGTTGCCCCTGATCCAAAGGTCATCACTAATCCCGATGCCATGGCCTTGGCCCAAACGCTGTATAACTCCAGCCAGTACGCCATAGCTGCCTCGAATCAAGGGACGAGCGGTGCTACCTATGCAAACCAGTCACGCCTGCTGCTCAATGGGCTCGATGTCTCACCGACCTATCCGGTTCTTGGCGCCTACAACCTCAACCCCACAGCCCCCAAACCCTACCTGCCACAGATTCCTCGAGCAGTTGTCGCGTCTGACCAAGTGCCGTTGATGCGGATGACCGACTTCGACAACGTCTTCCTGATCAATGCGGTCGGTCAGGGGGCCACCGATGTCTGGATACCTACAAAGAGCGTGGAGGTTTTGTTCAACGTCAGCGACCGGGCCGGATTCACCAGTCCGGTCATCAACCAGCCCTTATGGTTCTTGTGGGATAACGGAGACGAGTCATTTATCCTGCGCTCGACTGAACCGGGCATCAAGCGACTCGAGGAATATGTATCAGTCCACGCAGGCAGTGAAACGAACCAGACAACATTGATCTCCGGCAACTACACCGACTCCCCAGCTCCCTTCGAGAGCATTATCTGGTCAGTCGAGCGGTTGTCGACTGGCGCCATCGGTCGTCTGAGCCGGGCACTATTTTCCGGGGGTGTACCCAGGTTGCTCTCGCCATCCACCCAGGTCGAGCCCGCTACTCCAGCGTTCCCATTCAGTCGCTTCTACAACAAGGGGGCCCCCTCCCCCAACATCAAGCCGCCCCTGCTGCTTGATGGTGACGCCATCGACTACAAAGGACCGTATGGCCTTTACTTCTGGGAGATTTATCTCTACGGCCCTTGGATGATCGCAAGTCAATTGCAGGCCAACCAGCGCTTCGCCGAGGCCCGGCAGTGGTTTGAATACATCTTCAACCCAACCATACCGGTTGGTTCTGATCCGACGGTGAAAGATCAGAACAATCGATTCTGGCAACTGGTTGCTTTTCGCGACCTGTCGGTTGAGCACCTGAAAGACATCCTGACCGACCCATTGCAAATCCAGGCTTATAACAACCATCCCTTTGAACCTCACGTCATTGCTCGTCTTCGTGGAACGGCCTACCCGAAAGCGATTGTGATGCGGTATGTCGGTTTACTGCTCGACTGGGGTGATTTCGAGTACACCAAGGACACCTGGGAGTCAGTCAGCCAGGCGACGTTGCTCTACATCGTCGCCCGTGAACTGCTGGGGCCGCGTCCGATTGACGTCGGGAGTTGCGCGACTGAAGCACCGGCGACGTTCAAAGATATACAAACGAAGTACGGTACCGATATTCCGCAATTTTTGATTGACATGGAAAACGTCTCGGGGCTCTCCGAGGCAGTCGCCATACCATTGGATAGCAGCGATCGTTACGTCCCGTTCAATGATCTGGACTCTTACTTCTGCGTACCTGAAAACAGCGACCTGATCAAATATTGGGACATGGTCGAACAACGCCTGTTCAAGATCCGTCATTGCATGAATATTCATGGCGTCGTGCGTCAATTGGCCTTGTTTGAACCACCCATTGATCCGATGGCACTGGTTCGGGCCTCTGCGGCGGGAGCCGCGTCCAAAGTGGTTGATCAGCTACAGGCGGGCGCGCCCCCCTATCGTTTCACGACTATTTTCCGTATGGCCAAGGACTTCACCCAGCAACTCAGCCAAATTGGCAGCCTGCTGTTGGGCGCGCTGGAGAAGAACGATGCCGAAGCACTTGCACGATTGAGCGCCGGCCAACAGATCCAGATACTTAATCTCACGACCCGGTCGATGGACTTGCAGATTGCCGAGGCAAAAGAGCGCATTGCTGGGTTGCAGATCAGTAATCAGGCCGTTACTGCACGGCAGTCTTTCTACCAGGCGTTAATCGATGAGGGCTTGATCCCAGCCGAGCAACTGCAAGTAGCCATGGTCATTCTGTCAAACGTCCTGAGCACCACCAGTACCATCATGAATGGCTTGTCGTCCGGCGCGTTCCTGATACCCAACGCCGGCTCACCTTTTGCCATGACCTATGGTGGGCGAGAGATAGGTAACAGCTTGAAAGCTGCGGCTTCAATTTTTGAAGTGATGGCACAGATTTCCAAGGGTGTAGGCGATGTCAGCCAGATGGTCTCAGGCTTCGAGCGACGCGAACAGGAATGGCAACAGGCACTGACTCAAGCCAAGTACGATGTTCAGGTATTGGACAGCCAAATCGTCGCCTCCAACTTGCAACTGCAAACCCTGCAGCAACAGCTGGCGACGCATCGCCAAACCTTGACGAATGCCGCTGAAGTGGATGACTTCCTGCGTAAGAAATTCACCAATGTAGAGCTGTACCAATGGATGGTTGCACGGTTGAGCACCGTCTACGGGCAAGCTTACCGAATGGCCTTGGAGCTGGCAGTTTCCGCGCAGCAGGCTTACCAGTTCGAGATCAACTCGACCGACCGTTTCATCACGTTCGACTATTGGGACGGGCTGCATAAAGGCCTGCTGGCCGGTGAACAGCTGATGATCAGTCTGAGCCAGATGGAGGCCGCTTATTATCGCAACAACACTCGCAGTTTCGAGATTGAAAAAACCATCTCCTTACTGGCCCTGGACCCGGAAGCATTTGTTCGCTTTCAAAATACCGGGGTATGCGATGTCCTGCTCAGCGAGTACTTGTTTGATCTCGACTATCCGGGCCACTACGCCAGGCAGGTCAAGTCGATTTCCATCACCATTCCAGCGATTCTGGGGCCGAATCAGAACATCAAGGCCACGCTGACCCAGACCGGCAGCCAGATTCTGATCAAGCCCGATATAGATGGTGTCGACTACCTGTTGGGCCTCAGCTCTCAAACCCCTGATACCAGCGTACTCCGGGCAAACTGGAGGGCCAGCCAGAAGGTGGTCCTTTCAAGCGGTATTGACGATGCCGGTATGTTCCAGCTGGATCTCAACGATGCTCGCTACTTGCCATTTGAAGGTACAGGCGCCATAGGCGCTTACCGACTGGAAATGCCCAAAGAGAGTAACCGACTCGACTATACCAGCCTGACCGATGTGGTAATCAGGCTGCGCTACACCGCACTGGACGGTGGCACACCCTTTGCGAATGAGGTCCGCAGCAAGATCAATAACATTCCATATCGCGCCCAGCGCGCTTTCAATCTTGCCGCCAATTTCCCCACTCAATGGTTCGGTTTTACGCATCCCCCCAGAGGCGCCACGCAACAAGCCTTTACCGTAGTCATGGCTCGTGGATGGTTCCCGGCCAACCTAGGCCTCAACCAGGTGGTAGGGATCGACGCCCTGCTACAACTGCCCGATGACATCACGCTGGGAGGCAATCTTGTAACCTCTCTTGAAATAGGTGCCGGGGCCAACGCTAACAAGGTCCCTCTGACCTTCAATGCAGCCAATGGTGTCGCGACGGCTACCGGCCTTAGCATCACCGATTGGGTCGATCAGCCCTGGTCGCTGATCGTCACCAAAAGCGGTGTGCCATCTGGCATCGCCGCCACCGAGACAGGGTGGATTGACCCGACCAAGTTGATCTCTATCGGCCTGCTGGTGAGTTACATCGCCAACCGGCCTTAGGCAGCACCCGGCGCTTATGACAAGGAGAAACACCATGACGGATATGTGCAAAGCTCAACACTGTGGCAGCGTGTCAACGCAAATCAATAACACGTGCAAAGCCAATGGATGGCCCGTTAACCATCTGGTTCTGGTCTGCGATGCAATAACGGGAACATGCTGTAATTGCACCTGTTCCTGCCTGGCCTTCGACACCCCGGTGCGCCAGTCGACCACGCAGACTAAAGCCATCCAGACCTTTGTGGTCGGTGATTCTGTACTTGCGTACGACCCCAACGGTCAGTCTCAAGTACGTGACGTCGCCTTTTCCAACGGGACAACTGTGACCAGTGTCCAGCCGGAAATGGCTTATGTTTCATTCCTTCTTGGCGCAGAAGAAATCACTGTCACCGTCACCATGAATCACACATTTCTGGGCGCGGACCGCAAACTGATCCAGGCGCAGATGCTAAGGCCAGGCTATAAGGTGCTCTTAGCCAACGGCGCACCCACTGAAATCACCAAGTTGGAAGTCAAAAGTTACACGGGTGGCGTGTGGAATATCTCGACGTCCATCGGGCAACCTATCAACTTGGACGGGCACCTGATCGACACGGACGGTATCCTGTCTGGCGACTTTTCCGTGCAGTTGTACTACGACGAGTTAGCTGACCAAGGCTTGGCGGTTCATCGAGGCACCGAGCCCGCTGTAACAACCCGAGCCCATGACGCGGCAATCAATGCTCACGCTGCCAACCTCAAGAGCACGGCTCTTTCAGCGCGTCCGACGCAAGCCATGGATGCGTTCCTGGCTAATGCCGGAAAAAGCGCAGCAACCTTATTGCGCAGCTCAGGCGCGGGCACCGGCGGAATTACCCTGCAGGGCGACCATGGGTTTACCTTGGAAATTCCGCAGCATGCCATAGATTTGGGATTCCTGACCCGGATACAGGCCGAGGAAGCGCAACACTCCCAGCAGGCTTATTCGGTACGTGACCCGCAGCGAGCAGGTTATTGTTTGTGGCTGTTCAAGCTCTTCCATTCCATCTACCCGGACACCCACTTCATCCTGGATGCGGCGAGTCGCGGGGCCAATGCTTTTTCGCTGAAACTGGGCAAAGAAAAGTACGTCCTGGTGCAAGGCGGCCTGGTACGTGCCGAAGCACTGGAGTGGCAAGGGTTGGCCTTGGTGTTGGGGTATCTGGTCAGCCGTTTCTCGGATACGCAACCGGTAGGGCCTACAGGTTTGCTCTGCAAATCAGTCGCAGACTATCTGGCGCCCTCTGTCCTGCAAAGCGTATTCAATCCGCTTTATCCGTCTGTCATCTTTGCTGCAATAAGCCAGGTAGAGGCATTCTTCAGCCATATCCCGACCAAGGCAGATCATCCAGAAACCGGCTGCCATGCAACGGACTTGGATTGCCGCATTGAAACCTACCGCCGGGCGGTTTCTTTTGAACCCTCCCCTCCCTGCGCCGGTGGTCCTCAACCCGCCACGCTCAAGTTGCTCTACGCCGTTCCAGGGGCCGACATAAAGGCGCCTGTCGCGCTGACTTTCAGTGACCCTCTGGACCAAGCCTCGGCACAAGACGTCGCCAACTACTTCCTTCACCCGGCGGCCAAAGTACTGAGCGTGGTGAGCCCCCCAGGCATACCGAATACCATCAACCTGATTGCCGACCTGAAGCCGGGGGTGACGTACAAGATAACGGTCTCTGACCTGCTCTCCGCGGATGGCAATGCCTTGAATCCACAATATGTCCGGGCAGCCTTTCAGTCTCCTTCCAGCTGACGCTATCGACCCAGAACCAAAGGGGTATCCATTCGGGTGGATACCCCTGGTTAGAGGCAGCTCATATACCTCGGCAAAAAGGTCTTCAATATGACAATCAGCGACAATCAAGCAATGCCTCCTGACTTCCAGGCGTTTACCAGCCTCGACGACGGCTGTTTACAGACCGGTCATTATCTCGGACTGGATGGACCGGTCAGCAGAGCGGTTTTCACCGCCATTATCGATAACCCAACGTACGCCACAGCGCTCTTTACGGCACGTATAGCGCCTGTCTTTCGTGACCATCTGCTGGCGCATCCACAACAGTCTCTGCAACCCGAAAACAGTAGTAACACAAGCGCTCGGTCGTCGAGTATCGAACTGAGTAACAGTGCGTTGCTGAAAAAAGCGGCACACTCTTTTGTGGCCTGGGGACGTGGAGGATTCAAGACCACCGACAACGATCTTTTCGAACAACGGCTTAGTGCCTGTGAGGCCTGCCCGCATCACACTGCGACGCCAGACAAGCTGGCCTATCGGGTGGGCGCAGCCCTGACGGGCGAGAGCAATCGTAAAATCTGCGAACTCTGTGGGTGCGTCACCGGGAAAAAGGCCCGGTTACGCGATGAACAATGTCCAGGGGCGCACCCTGATCGCCCCGGCTACAGCCGTTGGGGAGATCCTCTTGCGCGTGTCAACACGCAGGGACGATGAAATGACATCTCTCGAGCCCGACACCACTGAAGACACTCCTGCTGTGCAGGAGCCGCGAATCAAACCATCAAGCGTTACCCTGCCAAAGGGCGGCGGTGCCATTCAAGGTCTCGGTGAGACGTTTTCGGCCAATGCATTTACAGGGGCCGCAACGCTGGTTCTTCCAATAGCTCTGACCGCTTGCAAGGGCAGCGCCCCTGCACTTTCGCTGCAGTACCAGTCGGCAGCAGGCAATGGCATCTTCGGATTAGGCTTTAATGTCGATATCCCGGCGATTGCCTGCCGTACATCCACCGGGCAACCCCTTTATGACGGTACCGACACTTATGTCCTACCTGATGGAACGCCGCTCGTTATAGACAGTTCGACCCCGTCCCGCGAGCAGGACGGCCTCATTATCAAGCGATATCTACCTTGCCATGAAGGTGGCTTTGCACTGATCGAGCAGTGGATCAACACGCTGACACAAAGCAGCTTCTGGAGAATCATCGACGCGAGCAACGTGCAGTCTCATTTCGGTCGAACGGCTGACGCACGTATCGCAGATCCTTCACAACCGGAGCATATTTTTTCCTGGTTGCTCGAAGATCGAATCACTGCTCATGGCGACGCAACGCTGTACACCTATCAGGCTGAAAATACCGCCAATATTGCCACTGCCATTTACGAACAGGGACGCGTACAGACGACCAATCGATACCCAGAGCGCATTCTTTACGGAAACGACACGCCGGTGTTTTCGATCGAAGATCTGGCTACCACCGAATGGCATTTCGAGGTCGTTTTCGATTACGGCCAATACACACTTGATCCATTGCCCCCACAGCCTTACTTACCACCGGCGCATGCCCAATGGACGGCACGGCAAGATCCGTTTTCGACCTACACGGCCGGCTTTGAGATCCGAACTCACCGGTTGTGCCAACACATACTCATGTTTCATCGCTTCAAGGAGCTGGGCGACGAGCCGGTGTTGGTTCGGCTGACTCGATTCACCTACGACCAGAATCCGGTCGCCTCGCGGCTGATCATGGTCGAGGCGGAGGGTTGTCAGTCCACAGTGCAGGATTACACCAGCCAAGCGCTACCTCCGCTGGAGTTTGGCTACACCCACTTCGCACCGCAAAGTGGCCGCTTCGAAGCATTGCGTCGGAGCGATGAGGTGCCAGCTCCGTTAGTTGGATCAGCACCTTGGTATCGATTTGTCGATCTACAAGGGCAAGGACTCCCCGGTATTTTGTTTCAGTCGCAAAGTACCGTCTTGTATATGGCCCCCCAAGGGCCTTGCAAGCACATCGATACGGATGACAACAGCGATGAAGTCATTCTCTATACCCCTCCTGTTGCGCCCGCGACCTTCCCGAGCCTGGGGCTCAACGGGAGTTCGACTCTGCTGGATATAACCGGTTGCGGTCGCCCGGCGTGGGTCGCCGTCAGTGCTGATGGTTCACGCTATGCCCAGGCCTTGGCAAACGGCGGATGGGCACCTTTCGAGGTGCTGCCTGCGGTCCCTCGCGATCTGCTGTCGCCCCATAGCCTGATGGCTGATCTCACCGGTGACGGACTGAACGATGTCGTGTACCTGGATGATCAATCAGTGCGTATCTATCCCTCGCTGGGTACTCAAGGCTACGGGCCGGCGCTCGTGCGCCCACGCGACGATGGGGTTCCGCTGACAACCCAAGATTCGTCTTGCGTGGTCTTGCAGATGACCGACATGTTTGGATCAGGCCGCGAGCATCTGGTACGCATTGCCAACGGCTCGGTGGAGGTATGGCCCAGTCTCGGGTTTGGACGTTTCGGCAGCAGGGTCCAGTTGGGTAACGCTCCGCAGTTCGGTGAGAACTTCTCCATCGAACGCCTGTTCCTTGCCGATATCGATGGCTCCGGAACGGTCGACTTGTTGTATGTCCACCCCGATCATATCGACCTGTACATGAACCACAGCGGTAATGCTTTTGCCGAGGCGATTGCAATACCTCTGCCAAACACCTGGGGGCCTGGCAGCAAGATCCAGTTCGCTGACGTGCGTGGTAACGGCAGCGCCGCACTGGTCTTCAGCGATGCCCATTTGCCGGGGCCGCTGGCTTATGACTTTGGCTCTCGCAGCAAACCCTACCTGTTGAATCGAGTAGATAACAACATGGGGGCGTCGACCCATATCTCCTACCAGCCTTCCACTACCTACGCGCTACGTGATCGGCGCGATGGACGCCCCTGGGTAACCGAGCTGCCCTTTCCGGTCCAGGTCGTGGACCGGATCGATGCCATAGACAGTGTCTCGCAGACAAGATTGGTATCAACCTACAATTATCGCCATGGTTACTATGACCCTATCGAGCGCCAGTTCTGTGGTTTCGGGCAGGTCGACCATACCGATACACAAAGCCGGGAAGAGTACCTGCGCAGTAGTTCCGGCACCGCAGAAATCCACACCCCTGCATCTCTGACCCGCACCTGGTACCACACCGGAGCCTGGATGGATGGCAGCCTATGTGACGCGTTTGTGAATGACTACTTCGCTGCTGACGCTTCCGCCCCCAGGGTTATGCCTGCCCGTTTCCAATGGCTAGGAGAGCCGAGTACAGAGTCCGTTCGTCAGGCTCATCTGGCACTCAAGGGTCTTCAGTTGCGACAGGAAATCTATGGTCTGGATTCGACGGATGCGCAGAGCACGCCTTATCATGTTGTGGAAAACGGCTATGACGTACGCCAAATCCAACGGCCACTCGATAAGCAGCATGCCGTCTTTTTCGCTTATCCACTGCAAACGCTGAGCCTGCACTACGAACGTAACCCGGCTGATCCGCGTATAACCCAGGACATGACCTTACAGGTCGACGACTACGGCAGTGTGCTGCGACGAGCCAGCATCGCCTATCCGCGTCGCGCCGACATCGCCACTCGATTACCGGAACAATCGCAATGTTTCGTCACGAGCAATACCAACCAGTACGTTGACCTGACAGGGAACGATGTGCGCTTGCTGGGGCAGCCGGTGGAATCATACAACTGGTTGCTAAGGGCGCCACCGCCCCCCTCTTCGGGCCAGACCTACACGGTCGAGGAGCTTGCCCACCTGATCGACACTGCCCTGGCGGATCCCGAGGCAGACTTGACCTTGTTCGGTCGGTACCGCAGCTATTACTGGAGCCCTGAAACAAAAACGGCGTTGCCGTTGGGGCAGACGAGCGCTCAGGGGTTGCTCTGTCAACAATGGACCGCATTGGCAACGCCAACTGATCTTCAAACTGCCTATGACGGTGTCCTGAGCGCGGCCGACCTTACACAGCTTTTGGCACAGAACGGAAAATATATCGAGAACGATGGCCTATGGTGGAACCCTGGCCTGCTCCAGACCTTTCTGGACACAGATCACTACTATCTGCCCAGCAGCATCATCGATCCGTTTGGTGCGACACAGACCCTAGAATATGACCCCTATGACTTGGTGCTTGTGCGCAGTGAAGACGCTTTGGGTAACGTGATCAACGTTACCAGTATCGACTACCGAACGCTCGCCCCGTGGGAAATTACCGATCCCAACCAAACAGTATCGCAGACACTCTGCGATGCACTTGGTATGGTTTGCGCAACCTCGCTCAGAGGAATGCAAGGTAAACAACCCGTAGGTTTCAAATCACTCTCCCTTGATCGCAGGGAGCAGCCCTTCGACCTGGAGACGGCACTTTCGCAGCCACAAACCTACCTGCAAGGCGCTGCGACTTACACCGCTTACGATCTCTTCAGTTGGTGCGGGCGGATCACACCTCAGGCCTTGAGCGGGCTTGACGACACATCGTCCAACGTGTGGGAGTCCCTCGTTGGTCAACACTATATAAGCCGCAGTGGCGCCATGCTCAAGCGTTGGCGCGAACGCCCCCTTGGTGCGCCATTGCAATTGCCAGGTCTGTCGCCTCAAGTCGCATCAGCGGTTGGGGCACGACTAGCGATGGTGCCCAGCCAAGTCCCTGTCCACGCCACCACCCTGCAAGCTGAAACCTACGAGTTAACTGGTCGTGTCCAATACTCAATACAGTACAGCGATGGCTTCAATCGCCTTGTCCAGTGTCAGGCATTGGTCGATCCAGGGCCGAGCTGGCAAGTCAATGCCAATCACTCGGTCACCTCGACTCATAGCATCGAGCGCTGGGTCGTTTCGGGAGCGACGGTCTATGACAACAAGGGCAATCCCATCAGACAGTACGAGCCCGTCTACAGTGCAGGCCGAGGCTATATCAGTAATGAAGAGCTTTCTCGCTTCGGGGTCAGCCCACTGATTCGGTATGACCCGCTCAACCGTAAGATCCGCGTCGACACCCCCAAAGGTTTTTTTACAAAGACCCTGTTTTGCCCATGGTCCGAGCACTTGTTCGACACCAACGATACTGTGCTCGACTCTGATTATTACCGCACCCACATCGATGACCCGACACTCGATCCTCGGGAGCGCACAGCGCTGCAACAGGCCGCTGTTTTCTTCAACACCCCGACAGTACGCCAGTTCAATGCCTTGGGGCAGGCCATACGGGTGACCAAGCTGCTTGCACCCCAGGCCACGAACCAGCGTCTGGAAGACGCCGGGCTGACTATGTTCAACTACTTCGATATCCAAGGACAATTGCTGGACAGTGCAGACGACAGGATGCTTACACAGGGTTTAAAAAATATCAGGGTGATCTTTACCCTTGATGGACAGAAGATCAAAAGTACCTGTGTCGACAGCGGCACTCGTTGGGTTATCAATAATGTATCAGGCAAGCCGATCTGGGGCACCGATAGCCGGGGAGCAATCCAGACAAGTCGTTATGACCTCCTGGGGCGCTTGCTGGAAGTTCAAGTCATTGAGGCCCATGAGCCGGAACGCCGCACGGTACGCAAGATACAGTACGGCGAGTCAGTTCCCGATGCCCAGGGGCTTAACTTACGGGGTCAGCCCTACACGCTGTTCGACAGTGCCGGGCTTGAAGTCAATCTGGCATATTCGATTCAAGGGCAATTGCTAAGTCAGACCCGGCAATTGGCAATCGACTTCTCTCGGGAAGCCGATTGGAAGCAACTGGATGACACGCAGAAATTCCAGACCGACTGGACCTACGATGCATTGAACCGGGTAGAAACCCAAGCGTTACGACGCCTCAATGATGTCTCGGCGGAGCGGGTAAGTTATACCTATGCAAGAACCGGCCTGGTGTCCCAAGTCAGTTTGACACCAGCAGATACCGGTATCGCCCAAGTGTATGTTGACAGCATCACCTATGACGCCAAGGGCCAGCGCCAACAGATCACTTATGCCAATGGCGTGACAACGCGCTATACCTACGAGCCCAGTACGTTCAGGCTCCAGGCGTTAGTTTCACAACATACCCTGGATAGTAGAACGCTCCAGGCGCTGAGTTATGTCTATGATCCTGTTGGCAACATCACCTCTATCGACGACGCGTCTCAACAGGTGGTGTTCAATGCCAACCAGCGAGTCGACCCGCAGTCCAACTACACCTATGACGCGACCTACAGACTGATCAGCGCTAGTGGTCGTGAACACCCTGGAGTGAGTGACGGCGGCAATGACTTTATCCCCCTCTCAGCGTTGAATGACGGCCGGGCCCTGCAAAACTACACTCGAACCTACAGCTATGATCTCTCCGGAAACCTTTTGCGCATACAGCATCAAGCCGCGATATCGACGAACAGGGCGGTGACGATATCGACAACCAGCAATCACGGTGTCGACGCAACTTTGACAACCGATCCCACCCGGGTCGATGAGTTCTTCGACGCCGCTGGCAATCAGATTCGATGGGCTGGGCTATCAGGCGCTCAGTGGTCTTATACCGATCGCCTCGCCAATATCACCCTGGTTACGCGCAGCAACGGTACCAACGACACCTCGTTCTACGTTTATGATGCCAATGGCGTCCGGCTGCGCAAGGTTACCCGTACGTTCGGCAGTGCCGGTGCGACCGAGATGCTGGACGATACTGTCTATATCAATGGCCTGGAGATTCGCCGGCGCTTGATCAATAACATACTAACCCAAGAGTACCGCACGATTCGCGTGATGGATGGTGAGCGCTGCCTGGCGCAGCGTCTGGTCTGGACTGTGGGGTCTCCAGGCGATGGCGTGGCTTCGCCACAGTTGCGCTACCAGTTGGAGAACTATCTGGGGTCGGCCGTGATGGAGCTGGACTCATCCGGCAAGATCATTACTTATGAAGAGTACTTTCCCTACGGAGGGACAAGTTTCATCGCCGGCGACAATGCAACGGATGTCCAACTGAAGCGTTATCGATATGCAGGCAAAGAGCGTGACGAAGTGACGGGGTTGTACTACTTCGGCGCACGTTACTACCAGCCGTCCATTGGGCGCTGGCTCAGTGCCGACCCATCCGGTCCGGATGATGGCTTGAATCTCTATTGTTATGTCGGTGACAACCCAATCATTTTTTCCGACCCTAACGGGATGCTACGAGTTTTGGTTGCTGGCGAAGGCAAAGATTTCAGCTACTCCACTGCGCTGGCGAAAAAATATCCGGACGCAACCATCATGGTCACACAATACGACATCACTCCCCGGCCAGAAAACGGGCCCGCGAACCTACACTACTACCCCAACCAATTGGATGTGACATCGCCCGATAGCTGGGCAGCTCTGGCCGACTGGGCCCAGGATAATGCCGATGGCGATCGCTTTGACACACTTGTATTCAACAACCCCCACGCGGGCTACGGATTGAGCAAGTTTCAAGTGATGGGTATCGATGCTGGCTTCAAGGAACTGCCGGCAAGCCCTTCGTACGAACACTCGCGCGCCTTGGGGCAGCAGGATGTTGCGGGGGCTACCCCGCAGATCACCGATATGTCCAGTCTTAAGACACTCGATCTCAGTGATGTTTTTGTACCGACAGGGGGCGTTAAATATATAGCCAGCAAAAGCGTGATGGGTATGAATGAAAGCATTCTTAATGGTTTCTTTAATCTGGGTCGCAGTGTCACCGAACCCACGGGAACACTGATTGCGTTCCTGCCGAGTGGATCTCGAAATGAAAAGCTTGTGACAGACTTTAAAGGGGGTAAACGGCCGCCTGCAGGTGAGGGGACTTTCAGTGCCAAGCAATTCAGTGAGGGCGCTGCGTACAACGACCACGTGCTGGGGGTGAACTACAACAGTAACCTGACGGCAACGCAGCCACACGCCTCTTGGGGGCCAAATTTTACACCAGGACCACCGAAACTGGGCAGCATGAAATCTCATCAGTATAAGCGCAGTAACTCGCCCACGCCGGGGCTCAATCGAAGGCCCAGGGTCGACTCCAGCGTCTCCAGCCCACACTCAGGTTCAGAGAGAGCACGCAGCCCTGAAAGGCATTAATGGATAACGAAGTGTTCGCACTCGTTGGCCAGCCCTGCCGTTGCCCGAATGGCGCCAGCTCAGTGGCGCCATTCGTATCATTCGTTAATAGCGTCAGACCCGATTTATTTGGTCCTGGGAAGTGCTCGAGTCCAACTTGGATATTCCCCAATATGACTATTCATACAAGGCTTGCGACCGATTCTGGTGGTGCGCGGTGTCATGATAAAACATACGTACAAACCCTAGCAGGGCGAGTGCAGGGTATGCGTCCGGGCATCACGCCTTGCGTGATTAAACCGGTTGCCACTTATGCAGCAGCAACCCATCGATTTCAGTCGCCCGCTGCGTCGGTAGGCGGCTCCTTGTCCAGCAAGTAACCCGCAGCACGCAAGTCTCTGTCATGGTTGCTGATCAGGTCAGCCCAGATGGCGTTTTCAGGGCGCACTAGGATCCGAAAAACCATTGCAAGAGACGTAGACCATTCTTGGAGCATAGTCTTGACCGGGAATGGAGAACTGCCATTGTGGCCCTCCCTGCCCTACACCAAACTGAACCGTTCGCTCCTCTCAGGTCGTAGCGGTGCGTTGGACGCTGTGTATGCGCGCCCTCAACTGCTAGTGCAGCGCCGGGAGGCGGTTCAATAATGGGCGAACTACCTAGACCAGTTGCGGCAAAACAGTGAGCACCTCAAGCACAACGCGCGTGAAGCTAAGCGTTCAATGGGGCGCCTGGCAATTCCGGGAGTGCTTCATCGCTATTTCCGAGGCCGTGCGACTGGGCTACGCCACTAACGATGAGTTGATCAACGCCCTACCTCAATTTACGGTCAACCGCCTCGTCCTGGGTTTGGACAAACTGCTCGCAGCAGAGATGTCCCACATCAACATGGGTACGCTTTCCATCGATGATGACATCCGCATCGTCGAGGCACTCGCGGCTGGCCAGGTGCTTGAGTTGCCGCTAAACATCGAACAGCTGGAACGAAACGATCCACTGATGAGGAAGATTCTGATGGGCATTGGCGTACGTAACCCAGCGGGTGCCTTGGCGCTCTTGAAGCCTAAAGTCGAGGGGGTTTGAGATGACATCTAAAGAGCACTTCAACGAGAGCGACCTAAGCACGTCTCCCTCAGGGGAATGATGTCGGGCGTTAATGGTCACTTAGCCGGAGCTGAGTTGGGTATCGGTGTTGGGCTGTCGGTAGCAAATAGTGCCAAGACTGACCGAAGGATGATCCAGTTGGAACAGACGGCCAACATGTCGCCGGCTCAAAATGAAGATATGCGCAAAGAGATATTCCGAGTATCAAAGTCGTATGGCAATGATCCCGACTCTATTCTGGGCGGTGCAGAAGCCTTGTTGGCTGGTGGTCTCAGTCCATCGAGTATTGATGCTATCGGCCAGGCAAGCGCCCTGCGCAACGCCGATCCGACTATTCTCGCGGGCGCTGGTATGGCGGCAAAGGAGGCCTGCGGATTCCACGGCCATCCGGCCACCCTTAAAGCAGGCAGCAACGCAGGATTAATTCACTACCATCGACCTCTTTTATTGAAGCAGAGAGGTCGTCGTGGAGCGGTTATCCATGCGTAAGATTCGAGAAGTGCTACGTCTCAAATTCGAGGTCGGCCTATCTGCCCGGCAGGTCGCTGTCAGCTTGCAAGTGGGTCGAGCCAGCGTCGGTGAGTACCTCAATCGCTTTGCTGCCAGCGGCCTGACTTGGCCGTCTTCGCTAACGGACGCCGAGTTGCAACGGCGGCTTTTTCCACCGCCGCCCGCCGTTCCCTGCGATCAGCGTCCAATGCCCGACTGGGCCAGGGTTCACGCCGAGTTGCGCCGCCCCACGGTGCCAAAAATTCCGCGAAATCCCGCGTTTCTAAGGCAGACACCCTGTGCCAAACATCCTGCAAGGCGGTGCCAAATCCGACGCCTCCTTACATATCTGCAACCGACTCTCGCGGGCCTGCGCTGACAATCTTGAGGAGAAAAACGGGATGCCCCCCGCAAAAGTCCCTACGCATGAAAAAGCCCAACCTTTTCAGATTGGGCTAAGTCATTGAATAATATGGTCGGGACGGAGTGATTCGAACACTCGACCCCTAGCACCCCATGCTAGTGCGCTACCGGACTGCGCTACGCCCCGACTAGGCGTGAAACTGGGTTCGCTTCGTAACGAAGCGATCAAGAATATACCGCAAGCATTTGAAATGTGGAAGTATTTTAAAGGCTTGTTTCACTTTTTCAAAACCACCAGTACATCTTCCAGTTCCGAGATCATCTGGCGGATCAGTTGTTTGTATTGGGTGGTGTCGTCTTTGGCTTCATCACCGGACATACGCTGGCGTGCGCCGCTGATGGTGAACCCCTGGTCGTACAGCAACGCACGGATCTGTCGGATCATCAGCACATCCTGGCGCTGATAATACCGACGGTTCCCGGTGCGTTTGACAGGGTTGAGTTGAGGAAACTCCTGCTCCCAATAGCGCAGTACGTGCGGTTTTACCGCACACAGCTCGCTGACTTCACCAATGGTGAAGTAGCGTTTGCCTGGGATGACGGGTAGCTCGTCGTTATGACTTGGTTCCAGCATAAGCCTCAACTCGGGCCTTCAACTTCTGCCCTGGACGAAAGGTGACCACACGGCGAGCCGTGATCGGGATTTCTTCTCCCGTTTTTGGATTGCGGCCAGGCCGCTGGCGTTTGTCCCGCAGGTCAAAATTGCCGAAACCGGACAATTTGACCTGTTCGTTGTCTTCCAGAGCGTGCCTGATTTCTTCAAAAAACAGCTCGACCAATTCCTTGGCCTCGCGCTTGTTCAGACCCAACTCTTCGTACAGACGTTCCGCCATCTCAGCTTTCGTCAAAGCCCCCATACGTCACTTCCTTAACGTGGCGTTCAACCTTTGTTCGAGCGAGGTGAGGATATTTTGCGTCGTGGTATTCACCTCATCGTCATTAAGAGTGCGCGATGGATGCTGCCAGGTCAAGCCAACTGCAAGGCTTTTTCTATGCGGATCAATGCCTTTACCCTGATAGACGTCAAATAGCCTGAGGTCCGTCAGCCATTCGCCTGCATTTTCTCGGATTACTTCCAGCACGGCGCTGGCCGCCACGTCACGATCGGCCACCAGGGCCAGGTCACGACGCACTTCCGGGAAACGCGACAGTTCGCTGAACTTAGGCATCTTGCCCGCGGCAACTTCAGCCAATACCAGCTCGAAGACGAAGACCGGACGGTCAAGACCGAGGGTTTTCGACAATTCCGGGTGGATGGCACCGACGAAACCGACCAGCCGACCTTCACGCTCGATGCGCGCAGTCTGGCCTGGATGCAATGCCGGGTGACTGCCAGGAACAAACGCGAAAGTATCCAGCGCGCCAGCAAAGCCCAGCACCGCTTCCACGTCAGCCTTGACGTCGAAGAAGTCCACGGGATCGCGACCCTGTGCCCAGCCTTCCGGCAGGCGGCTGCCGCAGACGACGCCGGCCAGCATCGGCTCTTGCTTCAGGCCGTCCAGTTGGCCGACAAAGCGCAGGCCGCTTTCAAACATGCGCACGCGGTCCTGCTGACGGTTCAGGTTATGGGAAAGTGCTTTCACCAGGCCTGGCCACAGGGACGAACGCATGGCCGCCATGTCGTTGGAGATCGGGTTGGCCAGCAACAGCGGCTCGACACCCGGGCTGAACAGTTCAAACTGCTTGGGATCGATGAAGCTGTAGGTCACCGCTTCCTGATAACCGCGCGCGACCAGCAGGCGACGCAGCTCTGGCAGGTGCGCACGGGCTTCGGCCTTGGGTTGCGGGGCCAGGCGCGCTTGCGGGTAACGAACCGGCAGGCGGTTGTAGCCGTACAGGCGGGCCAGTTCTTCGATCAGGTCGACTTCAAGGCTGATATCGAAGCGATGGCTTGGCACTGCTACGCGCCACTGCCCTGCCCCATCAGCACTGATGCCCAGGCCAAGGCCAGTCAGCAGGCGGACGATTTGCGCTTCTTCAATCACCAGGCCGAGCATTTGCTCGACGCGCTGGGCGCGCAGCGTCACCGGCGCAATCGACGGCAGGTGCTGCTCGCTGACGGTCTCGGTGATCGGGCCGGCTTCACCGCCGGTGATTTCCAGCAGCAGGCCAGTGGCGCGCTCCATGGCTTCACGGGCCAGTTGCCAGTCCACGCCACGCTCGTAGCGGTGCGAGGCATCGGTGTGCAGGCCGTAGGAACGGGCCTTGCCCGCCACAGCGATCTGGTCGAAAAACGCACTTTCAAGGAATAGGTCGCGAGTGGTCGCCGAGACACCACTGTGCTCACCGCCCATCACACCGGCAATGGCCAGGGCCCGGGAGTGGTCAGCAATCACCAGGGTATCGCTGCGCAGGGTCACTTCCTGGCCATCGAGCAAGACCAGTTTTTCGCCTTCCTCGGCCATGCGCACGCGGATCCCGCCGTTGATCTCGGCCAGATCGAAAGCGTGCAGCGGTTGACCCAGCTCCAGCATCACGTAGTTGGTGATGTCGACGGCGGCATCGATGCTGCGCACATCGGCACGCCGCAGGCGCTCGACCATCCACAGCGGGGTTGGCCGGGACAGGTCGACATTGCGGATGACACGGCCCAGGTAGCGCGGGCACGCGTTTGGCGCCAGCACTTCGATGGAACGCACTTCGTCGTGGACTGCCGCAACGGCCGCAACCACCGGACGCGTGACAGGCACGTCGTACAGTGCGCCGACTTCACGGGCCAGGCCGGCCAGGGACAGGCAGTCGCCACGGTTCGGGGTCAAGTCGACTTCGATGCTGGCGTCTTCCAGGTCCAGGTAGACCCGGATGTCCTGGCCCACGGGCGCGTCAGCCGGCAGTTCCATCAAACCATCATTGCCTTCGCCAACCTGCAACTCCGCCTGGGAGCACAGCATGCCGTTGGACTCAACGCCACGCAGCTTGGCTTTCTTGATCTTGAAATCACCGGGCAGCTCGGCACCGATCATGGCGAACGGGATCTTCAGGCCCGGGCGCACGTTCGGCGCTCCGCACACGACCTGGAAGGTTTGCGCGCCATTGCTGACCTGGCAGACACGCAGTTTGTCGGCGTCGGGGTGCTGCTCGGTGCTCAGCACCTCGCCCACTACCACGCCACTGAAAACACCGGCGGCCGGCGTAACGCTATCGACCTCAAGACCGGCCATCGACAGACGAGCAACCAGCTCATCGCGATTTACCTGCGGGCTTACCCAGCCACGCAGCCATTGTTCACTGAATTTCATCCTGCTCTCCTAAAGGTTCGTTACGACTAGCGAAATTGCGCGAGGAACCGCAAGTCGTTGTCGAAGAACAGGCGCAAGTCGTTCACGCCGTAACGCAGCATGGCCAGACGCTCGACGCCCATGCCGAAGGCAAAGCCCGAGAACTCTTCCGGGTCGATCCCGGACATGCGCAGCACGTTGGGGTGAACCATCCCGCACCCCATGACTTCCAGCCAGCCGGTCTGTTTGCAGACACGGCAGCCTTTACCGCTGCACATCACGCACTCCATATCGACTTCGGCGGATGGCTCGGTGAACGGGAAGTAGGACGGGCGGAAACGTACCGCCAGCTCTTTTTCGAAGAACACCCGCAGGAATTCTTCGATGGTGCCTTTGAGGTCGGCGAAATTGATGTCGCGATCAACCAGCAGGCCTTCGACCTGATGGAACATCGGCGAGTGGGTGATATCGGAGTCGCTACGGTACACACGGCCTGGGCAGACGATGCGGATCGGCGGCTGCTGCGATTCCATGGTACGGACCTGTACCGGCGAGGTATGGGTGCGCAACAGCATGTTCGCATTGAAATAGAAGGTGTCGTGCATCGACCGGGCCGGGTGATGGCCTGGGATGTTGAGCGCCTCGAAGTTGTGATAGTCGTCTTCGACCTCAGGGCCTTCGGCAATGCCGTAGCCGATATGGGTGAAGAACTGCTCGATACGTTCCAGAGTCCGGGTAACCGGATGCAGGCCGCCTGAGGTCTGGCCGCGGCCAGGCAGGGTCACGTCAATGGACTCGGCGGCGAGCTTGGCCGCAAGATCGGCCTCCTCGAACAACGCCTTGCGCGCATTGAGAACCTCTGTGACACGCTCCTTGGCAACGTTGATCAGCGCGCCGACTTGTGGGCGCTCTTCTGCCGGCAGATTGCCCAGGGTCTTCATCACCTGAGTCAATTCACCTTTCTTGCCAAGGTAGTGAACCCGGATTTGCTCCAGGGCATTGATATCTTCAGCGCTTTGCACAGCCTCAAGAGCTTGAGCGACCAGCGCGTCCAGGTTTTCCATGTACAGACTCCAGATACAAAATAGGGGAAGAGCTTGAAGGCTCTTCCCCTATTTATGACGTTTACCACCTTGGGCTACAGGAGCAACCCAGGGTGACTGTCGGGGGTACTTAAGCCAAGGTGGCTTTAGCTTTCTCGACAATCGCAGCAAACACCGCTTTTTCGTTCACGGCCAGTTCAGCCAGAACCTTACGGTCGATTTCGATGGACGCTTTTTTCAGGCCAGCGATGAAACGGCTGTAGGACAGACCGTTAACACGTGCACCAGCATTGATACGAGCGATCCACAGAGCGCGGAACTGACGTTTTTTCTGACGACGGTCACGGTAGGCGTATTGGCCTGCCTTGATTACCGCTTGCTTGGCAACACGGAATACGCGTGAACGCGCGCCGTAGTAGCCTTTAGCGAGTTTCAGAATTTTTTTGTGACGCTTACGGGCAATGACGCCACGCTTTACACGAGCCATGAGTTACTTCCTCTATTCTTGATCCAAAATTAACGAAGGCGCAGCATGCGCTCGACTTTTGCCACGTCAGACGGATGCAGCAAGCTGCTACCGCGCAGTTGACGCTTACGCTTGGTCGACATTTTGGTCAGGATGTGGCTCTTGAAAGCGTGCTTGTGCTTGATACCGTTAGCAGTTTTCAGAAACCGCTTAGCAGCACCACTTTTAGTCTTCATCTTTGGCATGTTCGGATACTCCGCATTCAGTTGATAAACATAATCAGAAGGCCTGCCGTGCCCTATTGATTACTTCTTCTTTTTCGGGGCGATGACCATGATCAGCTGGCGTCCTTCCATCTTAGGATGCTGTTCGACGGAACCGTACTCCAGCAGGTCAGCTTCAACCCGCTTGAGGAGTTCCATACCCAGCTCCTGGTGGGCCATCTCACGGCCGCGGAATCGCAAGGATACCTTGGCCCTGTCCCCATCACTCAGGAAACGTACCAGGTTGCGCAGTTTTACCTGGTAATCCCCTTCCTCCGTCCCTGGACGAAACTTGATTTCTTTAACCTGGATCTGCTTCTGGTTTTTCTTGGCTGCGGCAATCTGCTTCTTCTTCTCGAAGATCGATTTGCCGTAATCCATCAGCTTGCAGACAGGCGGTACAGCATCGGCGGAAATTTCCACCAAATCGAGCTTGGCTTCTTCAGCCTTAAGAAGCGCGTCTTCAATTGACACAATCCCAAGCTGCTCACCCTCAGCCCCAATTAACCGAACCTCGCGTGCCGAGATATTCTCGTTGATCGGGGCTTTCGGTGCAGCTCGTTTATCTTGTCTCATTTCACGCTTAATAATAATTACTCCGAATCTGGGCGACCACGCCGGGAAACCGCTTGCGCGAGGAACTCAGCGAACTGGGCGACGGGCATCGAGCCCAGGTCAGCACCTTCGCGAGTACGCACAGCGACAGTCTGCATCTCGACTTCCCGATCTCCGATAACCAAAAGATAGGGAACCTTGAGCAAAGTATGCTCGCGGATTTTAAAGCCGATCTTTTCATTTCTCAAGTCGGACTTGGCACGAAATCCGCTTTCGTTGAGTGTTTTTTCAACTTCAGCGGCAAAATCGGCCTGTTTATCAGTGATATTCATGATCACTGCCTGGGTCGGAGCCAGCCACGCTGGGAACGCGCCCTCGTAGTGCTCGATCAGGATCCCGACGAACCGCTCGAACGAGCCGAGGATCGCCCGGTGCAACATAACCGGGTGTTTACGGCTGTTGTCTTCGGAGACGTATTCGGCTCCCAGACGGATCGGCAGGTTAAAATCGAGCTGCAAGGTACCACATTGCCAGACACGGCCAAGGCAATCTTTCAGCGAAAATTCGATTTTAGGACCGTAGAAGGCCCCCTCACCCGGTTGCAGATCGTACGCAAGGCCCGCGCTATCTAGCGCTGCGGCCAGTGCAGCTTCGGCGCGATCCCACAGTTCGTCGGAGCCAACGCGTTTTTCCGGACGAGTGGACAGCTTCATCTCGACCTCGGTAAAGCCGAAATCGCGATAGACGTCCATGGTCAGCTTGATGAACGCAGCGGATTCGGCCTGCATCTGCTCTTCGGTGCAGAAGATGTGGGCGTCGTCCTGGGTGAAGCCACGCACACGCATAATGCCGTGCAGCGCGCCCGATGGCTCGTTACGGTGGCAGGCACCGAACTCGGCCAGGCGCATCGGCAGCTCGCGGTAGCTTTTCAAGCCCTGATTGAACACTTGCACGTGGCACGGGCAGTTCATCGGCTTGATAGCGTAGTCGCGGCTTTCCGACTCGGTGGTGAACATATTGTCGGCGTAGTTGGCCCAGTGCCCGGACTTCTCCCACAGGCTGCGGTCAACCACCTGCGGCGTCTTGATCTCCAGGTAGCCGTTTTCACGCTGCACCTTGCGCATGTACTGCTCAAGCACCTGGTACAGGGTCCAGCCGTTCGGGTGCCAGAACACCATGCCCGGCGCTTCTTCCTGGAGGTGGAACAGGTTCAGGCGCTTGCCGATCTTGCGGTGGTCGCGCTTCTCGGCTTCTTCGATACGCTGGATGTAGGCCGCCAGCTGCTTCTTGTCAGCCCAGGCGGTACCGTAGACCCGTTGCAGTTGCTCGTTTTTCGCATCGCCGCGCCAGTAGGCGCCAGACAGCTTGGTCAGCTTGAACGACTTGAGGAAGCGCGTGTTCGGCACGTGCGGGCCACGGCACATGTCGACATATTCTTCGTGGTAATACAGGCCCATGGCCTGTTCGTCCGGCATGTCTTCCACCAGACGCAGCTTGTAGTCCTCGCCACGGGCGGTGAACACGTCGATCACTTCGGCGCGCGGCGTGACTTTCTTGATGACGTCGTAGTCTTTCTCGATCAGCGCATGCATGCGCGCTTCGATGGCCGCCATGTCGTCCGGCGTAAAAGGACGCTCGTAGGCGATATCGTAATAGAAGCCTTCGTCGATGACCGGGCCGATCACCATCTTCGCGGTGGGGTACAGCTGCTTGACCGCATGGCCAATCAGGTGCGCGCAAGAGTGGCGAATGATCTCCAGCCCCTCTTGATCCTTGGGCGTGATGATTTGCAGGGTGGCGTCGCTGGTGATCAGGTCACTGGCGTCAACCAGCTTGCCGTCGACCTTGCCGGCCACGGTGGCCTTGGCCAGGCCTGCACCAATGGATGCGGCGACCTCGGCTACGGAAACCGGATGATCGAATGAACGTTGACTGCCGTCGGGAAGAGTAATAGTTGGCATGGCGCCTCCTCTCCTAGTGGTGACCCCTACCAAAGGTCACGTGGGTTGGGATGAGCCAGTACAAGATCCAACACCAGGCCGCTCATTGCTGAACGCCTGCCTTACAGCGGCAGGAGCCTTTCGGCCAACCGATAATCGAACCAGAGTGACTGGAGTTAAACAAAAGAGCCTGGCCAGAAAAAAGCCAGGTCGCTGATGCTAGCACAGATGAACGGTCAGGGTGCCGCCCCACGGCCGCGCAAAGGCAAACTCCAGGCTTTTACAGGCAAAAGTGAACTTGGGCTGTACGCCAGGCCTCAAACACACTGAAAATCGCCGTCCGTCATCTCGACTCAAGGAGCATCTAACCATGCGCAGCACCTCGATCTTCGCCCTTGCCGCTTCCCTGGCCCTGTTCTCCATTGGCGCACAAGCCGCCGCCCCCTCCAACTGGCCTGCCGGCGCCCGGGACGGCTTCGTCCAGGACTGCAGCGCCGCCGCCAGCCAGAACGTTGATGTCAAAACCGCCAAAGCCCATTGTGAATGCGGCGCGGACAAGATCAACGCGGAATTGAGCACTGCGGAAATCAAAGAACTGATGACCAACCAGAACGCCAGCCCGGAGCTTAAAAACAAAGCAGTGGCGGCTATTTCGTCCTGCAAAGTCGTGAAGAAAAAGTAAGCCAGGCAGCCAATCAGACGGCCAATTGGCCCTGAAAACGGCCTGAAAATCGCCATTTCTCACAATTTACATTGCTTTTACGGCTTTTTTTACCAGTCGACATTTCACGCTAAAGCCCCGTAAACCGGGGCTTACAGCCAACCACGGCACTGCAGGCAACGCGATTGGTTAGCAAACAGTGCCTTGGGGGGGCTCCCAAGTCGAACATTTCGACTATGATACCCCGGTGTGCCCAGTTGGCCTGAGCAGCACAGCACTACTGAAAATATATGTTTCTTGGAGATACACCATGTCTAATCGCCAAACCGGCACCGTTAAATGGTTCAACGATGAAAAAGGCTTCGGCTTCATCACTCCTCAAGGTGGCGGTGACGACCTGTTCGTACACTTCAAAGCTATCGAAAGCGACGGTTTCAAAAGCCTGAAAGAAGGCCAAACCGTTTCCTTCGTGGCTGAGAAAGGCCAAAAGGGTATGCAAGCTGCACAGGTTCGCCCAGAGTAATTTCTGCGCCGATCTAAAAAACCCCGTCCATGTGACGGGGTTTTTTATGGCTCAGGCAAAAGCGTTGCGCTATCAACCGCAATTGATGCGGGTAATCACCAGGTTGTCATCGGTGTTGAGGTTCAAGCGATCAGAGCGGTATTCGAGGGTGACCATATCGTTGGGCTTGAGAATACGTGCATTCTGCGCGCCTGCGCGGGTACGGGCCTGTTCCAGCAGTTGTGGCGAGGCCTTCTGGCCGATTGCAAACTGCGCAGCCTTCGCTTCGCAGCGCGTATGAACAGGCTCAGCCACGGCCGTGTCTTTGGCTGGCTCAGAGGTACCCGAAGTGCTGCAACCCGCCAGGACAGCTGCTGCCAACAAAGTACCGAATGATGCGAGCTTCCAAGGCATGAAGCCTCCTTTGATAAAAAATGGACAGAGATCGTGCGACCGTGATTTGGCCAATTGGTTTCAGAATTGTCACAATTGGCCGTAGGCAAGTCTGCCTGACTCAACACCATGGCCCGATGAATCAATCGTCACCAGATATGAATAAGTGTCAGTAGATATCGATGTAGTCAAACGACGGCTTCGGCCAGTTCTGCTTCAGCGCATTGAAAATCTGCATCACCCATACCTCATCACTGGCCGCCACCTTGCCCACATAGCCCGACCCTGCCGCCCAAGTCTCCAGGCGAAACAGCAACCCATCAACCTGCATTCCTCCTACCACGCAGGAAGAAATATAGGCGATACCGGCCTTGGTAACCCGTAGCTGGGTGTGCTGATCGTCACTGGCACTGGCAATCATTTGGCGAACAGCTGCCAATGTGAGGTTCTTGGGGTTGGTCAAATCGATGTGCACGCGGCTTGTCCTGGCAGTTAAACAGAGCACCAGTGTCGCACAGCGCCCTCCTCATGCCTAAGTAGCCGTGCCAAACGCAGCGCAAAATGGTTAACTCTGCAGGCCATTCCAGCCTTTGCGAGCCGCGAGAACCCGATGACCATCGTTACCATCAATGCCGATATCAAGGCTAAGTGGCCCCAAGGGCAAAGTTCCTACAGCCCTGGCAGCCCGGAAGAATTGGCAATCATCGGCATAGACCTGCTGGTCAAGGAGCTGGGCACCCAGGCCGCGCAAGCCTTTATCAGCCAGGTATTCGAGAAATACCCGGCCGAACACATGGGGGTCGAAGACCCCCTGCGCGAATAGACGCCGGCCAGCGAGCGCCGACCGACAAGCGGCTTACTTCAGGCGCGCAAGGCGCTCGGTGAGCAGGTCGAAAAAGCCCTGGGCATTACCGTTTTCCACCCAATACACATTCTTGTCGTGCTTGAGGCCATCGTACCAATCGACGATGGTCTGGCCGAAGGTCGGGCCTTCACGGCTATCGACCACCATATTGGCCTGGCGCCCGGTAAACAGCTCAGGCTTGAGCAGATAAGCGATCACAGTGGCATCGTGCACCGGGCCACCCGACATGCCGTAGTGCTCCATATCGCCCTTGACGTATTCGTTGAGAATATCGCCGACCACTTTGCTGGCATTGTTCTTCAGGTCAGCGATTTTCTGCAGGCGCGCTTCGCTGGTGAGGATCTTGTGGGTCACATCCAGCGGCAGGTAGGTCAGCTTGACACCACTTTTAAGCACGATTTCAGCCGCCACCGGATCGGCAAACAGGTTGAACTCGGCCACCGGCGTAATATTGCCACCATTGAAGTGCGCGCCGCCCATGACCACCACTTCCTTGATGCCCTGGGTGATATGTGGCGCCTGGGTCAGCGCCAGCGCCAGGTTGGTCTGTGGGCCGAGCATGGCAATGGTGATGCTATGGGGCTTGGCGGTGCTCAGGGTCTTGATCAAGTAGTCGACCGCATTGCCTTCGGCCAGGCCTTTTTTCGGCTCGTGCACGGTGACACCGGAAATGCCTTCCTTGCCATGGATGTTCTCGGCATAGATCGGCGTGCGCAGCAACGGCTGCGGCGCGCCGGCATACACGGGGATCTCTTCGCGCCCTGCCCACTCACGGGCCAGGCGCGCATTACGCGAGGTCTTGTCCAGCCGCACGTTGCCGGCCACGGTGGTCAATGCCCGAATGTCCAGCTCCTGCGGCGACGCCATCGCAAACAGCAACGCCACCACGTCATCAGCGCCCGGATCGGTATCAATGATCAGGTCGATTTTTTCCGCCGCCTGGGCGCTTGCAGCAGTTAGCACGGACAAAAGCAGCACACTCCGAAACAGATGTCGCAAGGTTGGGGTTCTACGTTGCATGACGCACTCCTTGTCACTGTGGGAAAAACTAGAAAGTCACGCCAGACACCAGCGCGATATTGCAGTAGGGCTGGCACTCGCCAGTACGCACCACCGCGCGCGCCTTGTGGCTGAGCGATTTGAACGCTTCATGACTGAGCAGGTGGCGCTCACCCAACTCGCCATCCAACGCGTTGAGACCAGCCAGGGCCGGCGGCTGCCGGAGCAGGATTTCCTCGGCCAATACGTGGCTTTCAACCTGCATCTCGCTGAGCACCACGCGCAGGGTGCTGATGAAATCGGGGATGCCCTGGGTCAGCGCCAGATCGATCAATTCCACACCCGGCGGCACCGGCAGGCCGGCATCGCCGATCACCAGAATGTCGCCATGCCCCAGGGAGGCGATCAGTCGCGACAGGGCAATATTGAGCAGGGGCGTCTTTTTCATGGGTGAACAAAGCCTTGAACGTCGTGCAACGTAGGAATAGAGGGTTGCGCCCCGGCACGGGTGACCGACAGGGCCGCCGCAACCTGGCCAAAACGGATGGCCTCGGCCTCGCTCTGGCCGTTGGCCAGCGCTGCCGCAAAGCCGCCGACAAAAGTGTCGCCCGCCGCCGTGGTATCCACGGCCTGGACCTTGGGCGCCAGCAGATGCTCGAAACCCCGGCCATCGGCGAGCAGCGCGCCCTGCGAGCCAAGAGTCACAATCACCTTGCCCGCCCCGGCTTTTAGCAGATGAGTGGCCGCGACCCTCGCCGCGTCCAGGGAATCCACCGGTACGCCGCTCAAGGCCGACGCTTCGCTTTCGTTGGGGATCAGGTAATCGATGGCGGCGTACCAGTCTGCCGGCAATGGGCCGCTGGCCGGCGCCGGGTTGAGGATCACCGTCTTGCCCAATTCGCGACCGCGCTTGAGGGCATAGCCCACGGTGTCCATGGGCACTTCTAACTGGCAGACAATCACCCTGGCCGCCTGCAGCACCGCATCGAACGCCAGCAGCGAGGCAGGTGTCAGTTGGCCATTACTGCCAGCCACAATCACGATCGCATTCTGGCTGCTGTCATCGACCACAATCAGCGCGACGCCACTGGAGCCCTGCACCTCACTGACGGCCTGGCAGTCGATACCTTCAACCACCAACGCATCGCGCAACTGCGCGCCATAGGCATCACTGCCCACGCAGCCGATCATTGCCACCTCAGCACCGAGACGCGCCGCCGCGACCGCCTGGTTGGCGCCCTTGCCGCCTGGGACAGTGGCAAACGACTGACCGACCAGGGTCTCACCGGCACGGGGCAGCCGGCTGGCCCGGGTCACCAGGTCCATGTTCAGGCTGCCTACTACCACTACTGTTGCTGGCATACATCAATACTCATCAATTCGTTCAACGGTTGGAGGCAAACACAGCAGCCAATGGCGCCGTAGACTCACGCAAGACAATGCTCGGCGTGACAATGCGCTGGTCAACCGGCAATTGCGGGGTCGCAATCCGTCGTAATAACAACTCCGCCGCCATCTCCCCCAATTGCAGGATCGACTGGCCCACGGTGGTCAACGCCGGGTACACATAGCGGCTCATTTGAATGTCATCAAAACCAATCACCGACAGCTCGGCCGGCACCCGCAGGTTGCGCTCGGCCGCCGCCCGCAACACACCGAAACCAATCATGTCGTTGCCGGCGAAGATCGCACTGGGCGGGTTGTCCGCCAGCAACTGCACCGCCGCCCCATAGCCACCGGTGCTGGTGAAATCGCTTTCCAGCACACGGCTGGCGGGCACTGTGATCCCGGCCTCCAGCAGCGCCCGCTGGTAGCCGGCCAAGCGCATCTGTGCCACACGCGTATGTGCGGGCCCGCCGATACAGGCGATATCCCGGTGCCCCAGCGCCAGCAAATGCCGGGTCGCCAGGTACGCGCCCTGCTCGTGATCGATGCGCACCAGGTCCACGTCAATGCCCTCCAGGCCACGGTCGACAATGACCATGGGCGTGCGCACCGCCTTGAGGCCCGTGGCCAGGCCGCTGTCATCGCCACCGACCGAGGTGACGATCAAGCCGTCGATGCGTTTTTCCAGCAATACTCGCAAATAGTTGCGCTGTTTCTCGGCGTTATCGTCGGAATTGCACAGGATCACGCAATAACCATTGCGCTCGCAGTAGTCCTCGATGCCCCTGGCCAGCTCCGCGAAATACGGGTTGAGGCTGTTGGGCACCAACAGGCCGATGGTCGCCGTGGTCTTGGCTTTCAGCGAGCGGGCGACTGCGCTGGGTACATAGTCCAACTGCTTGATCGCGGCTTCGACCTTGAGCCGCACCGGCTCGCTGACCGGGCGCGTCCTGTTCACCACATGGGAGACCGTGGTGTAGGAAATGCCCGCAAGCGCCGCCACATCCTTGATGGTTGCCATGGCTTAGCCCCGCCGGCTGGCGCGTTGACTGCGGTAGGTGTCGAGCACCACGGCAATCACGATAACGGCGCCGGTAATGATGCGTTTGGTCGGCTCGGTCGCGCCGATCTGCGCCAGGCCGGCCGCCAGTACGGAAATGATCAGCACCCCGAAGAACGTGCTGATCACCGAGCCACGCCCGCCCATCAGGCTGGTGCCACCAATCACCACGGCGGCAATCACCTGCAACTCCAGGCCGGAACCGGCATTCGGGTCGGCCGCTTCCAGGCGGGAAATCTGGAACAGCGCCGCCACCCCGGCCAACAACCCCATCAGGCTGAATACCAGGATCTTGTAGGGTTTTGGATTGATGCCTGCCAGGCGCACCGCCTCTTCATTGGTGCCGATGCCGATCAGGTAGCGGCCAAATACGGTACGCGTCAGCACCGCCTGGGCCACGATAATCACCAGCAGCGCAATGATGAACGAGGGCGAGATCCCAAAGGCCACCGGGTTGGACAGCCAGGCGAAGGAGTCGCCGATATAGGCGGTACGCGACCCCGTCATCTGGTAGGCCGCGCCACGGGCCATTTCCAGCACGCCCAGGGACACAATGAACGATGGAATCCGCCAGGCCACGGTGATCGAGCCGGTAATGGTCCCGGCCAATGCCGCACAGCCCATGCCCAGCAATGCCGCCGGGATCACGCTCCAGCCCCAGCCCAGGATCGCCACGCTGACCGCGGACGCGGCCAGGGCCAAGACCGAGCCCACCGACAGGTCAATGCCGCCGATGATCAGGATGAACGTCATGCCCACCGCCAGTACCATCAGGTCGGGAATCTGGTTGGCGATGGTGCTGAAGGTGTCATAGGACCAAAAGTGACTGCTCAGGGCCGAGAACAGCGCAATCATGGCCAGCAAGGCGCCGGCCAGGCCCAGGTAAGTGCCCAGGCCGTAAAAGTTGCCGCCGGCTTTTGTAGTAGAAGTTGCTGATTTCATGGGGTTGTCCTGGGCGCGGCTTCATTGAGCAACGCGTCACGTTTCTGATAGCCGGCAAATGCGGCGGCAAGCAATTCGTCCTGGGTCCAATCGGCACGCTCGAAGGTCTCGATCAAGCGCCCGGCAGACAGCACGCCGATGCGGTCGCAGATCAGCATCAGCTCGCGCAGGTCGCTGGACACCACCACCAGCGCCTTGCCCTGGCGGGTCAAGTCGCCAAGCAGCGCATAGATATCAAACTTGGCGCCCACATCGATGCCACGGGTGGGTTCATCAAACAGCATCACCGCGCAATCGCGCTCCAGCCAGCGGCCGATCACCACTTTTTGCTGATTGCCGCCCGACAGCTCGGACACCAATTGCGCCGGGCTGGAGCTGCGGATGCGCATGGCGTCGATCTGCCGCTTGGCCAGGGCCGTTTCGTCGCGCCCATTGACCAGGCCGGCGCTGGACACCTTGGCCATATTGCCCAGGGCCGTGTTGGCGCTGATCGATTGGCTGAGCAACAGGCCCTCGCCCTTGCGATCCTCGGTGATCAGGGCAATGCCATGGCCTACCGCATCCACCGGTGAGCGAATACTCACCACCCGCGCCGGCGAACCGAGGGCTACCGTGCCACTGTCGGCCAGGTCGGCGCCAAAGATCAGACGCAGCAATTCGGTGCGGCCGGCGCCGATCAATCCCGAAATGCCGTAGATTTCACCGGCGCGCACTTCAAAGGACACATCGCGAACCTTGTCCCCACGGGTCAGGCCCGTGACCGTCAAAGCCGGTGCGCCGATGGTGCGCGGGCCAAGGTCGATGTGCTCGCCCAACTCGCGGCCGACCATCAGCGTGACCAGTTGCTCGCTGTTGTAATTGGCCATCGGCTCGACACACACCAACTGGCCGTCACGCAGCACAGCAATGCGCTGGGCCACCCGCGCCAGCTCTTCCAGGCGATGGGAAATATAAATAATGGCCACGCCCCGGGCCTGCAGGCGAGTGATTTGCGCAAACAGCATCTCGACTTCACGGGCGGTGAGCATCGCCGTCGGCTCGTCGAGGATCAGCACATGGCAGTCACCGATCAGGTTGCGGGCAATCTCGACCATCTGTTGATGGCCAATGCCCAGGCTGCCGACCAACGTATCCGGGTCGATCGCATCCAGGCCCACTTGCGCCATGGCCTCGATCGCGGCCTTGCGCAATTGCTTGCGGCTGATCCAGCCACCGCGGCTGGGCAGGTTGTCGAGGAACAGGTTTTCGGCCACGGTCAGGGTCGGCAGCAGGTTGAGTTCCTGCATGACCATGCGCACGCCCTGCTTTTCCGCCTGGGTCCGGCTGGCCGGGGTGTAATCCTGGCCATTGAACTGCATCTGCCCGGTGCTGGGCGTGACCAGGCCGCCGATGATCTTCGACAGGGTGCTTTTGCCCGCGCCATTCTCACCGGTCAGCGCCAACACTTCACCGCGATTAAGCGTCAGGGTGATGTCGGACAGCACTGGCTGGGCATAAGTCTTACCGATACCACGGACCGAGAGGACAGTGGCCGGTGCGGAAGATGACATAGGAAAATCTCCAGGCGCCCGCTCGACATGAACGGGCGCTGTAATGCGCAACCAGGGATTATTGCTTGAGGATGAGCTCTACCGGCGTTTCGATCACGCCGCCCACGGACTCGACCTTTTCACCCTTGACCAGCTTCAACGCATTCTGGATGCCAAACACCGCTTGCTGTGCAGCGGCCTGGTCGGCAGTGGCCAGGACGCGACCGTCCTTGAGCATCGGCTTGATCGCGGCGATGTTGTCGTAGCCCACCACCTGCACCTTGCCCGCCTTGCCCGCGGCGCGCACCGCAGAAACGGCGCCCAGGGCCATATTGTCGTTACCGGCCAGCAGCGCCTTGAGGTCCGGGTATTCGCTCAACATGGCCGCCGCCACTTTGTTGCCCTGGTCGATTTCCCAATTACCGGACTGCACGGAAACAATCTTCATACCGGCCGCATCCATCGCCTCCTTGAACCCGGCGGTGCGTTGCTGGGCGTTGGTGGTGGTTGGCACGCCTTCGATAATCCCAACCTTGTCGCCGCTCGCCAGTTGCTTGGCCAGGTACTCGCCGACCAGGCGCGCGCCCTTGCGGTTATCCGGGCCGACAAAGGGAACGTCGAGATTTTTGCTTTTCAGCACTTCAGGGTCGAGGCGGTTATCGATGTTGACCACCTTGATCCCTTCCTTCGAGGCTTTCCTCAGGACGTTGACCAGGGCTTTGGAGTCAGCGGGCGCGATGACGATCGCGTTGACTTTGGCGAGGATCATCTGGTTGACGATATCGATCTGGGCCGACGTATCGGTTTCGTTCTTGATCCCGTTGGTGATCATGTCGAAATCGGCGGCATGGGCTTTCTGATAGTCCTTGGCCCCGTCTTGCATGGTGACGAAAAACTCATTGGCCAGGGATTTCATCACCAGACCGACCTTGGGTTTGGCGGTGGCGTCATCAGCGAATGCAGAGGACAGAGGCAGGGCAGCGGATGCGGCAGCCAGTACAGCGACAGACAGCAGACGTCCAGCAAATGGCAGCTTCATGGGTTCACTCCGATCTTATGATTATTGTGAGCAACGCCTGCACCTTCACCTCACTCACGGAGTGCTCGTGAAACATCTCGCAAACGTTTGCGTTGAACAAACTATGCGAAGACTGCCGAAATTTGTCAACGAAAGAAAAGTGCTTTTTCCTCGCGGGCTCTACCTCCTGCCTTACAACTCGCGCGCCTTCGTGGCTAAACATCCGGGCCGGGGGATCGTTCTCTAAAACGACAGGCCCGCTGGAACATTTCAGGAGAGTCACCCGGATTTTTCCAGGGTGATTTTCGGACAACCGAACGCCGGAGCCCTCCAGCGTTCGGAAATTCGGACACGCGTGGAAGGCAACAAATCAGCCAACTATAAAAAAATGATTTAAATCAATAAGTTAAAATCAATCCCCAAACAAAATACGGCTGGTACAAATCCTGCTGCTAATCCGCACCTTGTGGCGCTCAGCGCAGCCCGGGGTGTTCTGGATGAACCTGCACACGCACTCATCAAAACTAGAGAGAAAAATAATGAAATCTGCACTCAAGAACTTTGTTCCGGGCGCTTTAGCCCTGCTGCTGCTCTTCCCGGTTGCCGCCCAGGCCAAGGAAGTTGAATCCAAGACCAAGCTGTCCAACGTAGTCGTGCTGGCCACTGGCGGCACCATTGCCGGCGCTGGCGCCAGTGCGGCCAACAGCGCCACCTACCAGGCGGCCAAGGTCGGTATCGAACAACTGATCGCCGGCATTCCCGAACTCAGCCAGATCGCCAACGTGCGTGGCGAGCAAGTGATGCAAATTGCTTCCGAGAGCATCACCAACGAGAACCTGCTGCAACTGGGCCGCCGTGTCGCGGAACTGGCCGACAGCAAGGACGTGGATGGCATCGTGATCACCCACGGCACCGACACCCTCGAAGAAACCGCCTACTTCCTCAACCTGGTGGAAAAGACCGACAAGCCAATCGTGGTCGTGGGCTCCATGCGCCCAGGCACGGCCATGTCGGCCGACGGCATGCTCAACCTGTACAACGCCGTGGCCGTTGCCGGTAGCAAAGACGCACGCGGCAAAGGCGTACTGGTGACCATGAACGACGAGATCCAATCGGGTCGCGACGTCAGCAAGATGATCAACATCAAGACCGAAGCGTTCAAAAGCGCCTGGGGCCCACTGGGCATGGTCGTAGAAGGCAAATCCTACTGGTTCCGCCAGCCGGCCAAGCGTCACACCATGAACTCGGAGTTCGATATCAAGAACATCAAGAGCCTGCCGGACGTTGAAATTGCCTACGGCTATGGCAACGTCAGCGACACCGCCTACAAAGCCCTGGCCCAGGCTGGCGCCAAAGCCATCATCCATGCCGGCACCGGCAATGGCTCGGTACCGGCCAAGGTAGTACCTGCCCTGCAGGAACTGCGTAAGGAAGGCGTGCAAATCATTCGCTCTTCCCACGTCAATGCCGGCGGTTTCGTTCTGCGCAATGCCGAACAGCCTGACGACAAATACGACTGGGTCGTGGCCCATGACCTGAACCCGCAGAAAGCCCGGATCCTGGCCATGGTCGCCCTGACCAAGACCCAGGACAGCAAAGAACTGCAACGCATGTTCTGGGAATACTGAGTCACTGATACCCCCCTTGTAGGAGTCGGCCAGCCGGCTCCTACACAATCCTCGCTGTACACCACCCCGCACAAACCGTTGTCACACGGACCTCTTGAATTTTAAGCAGTTGCGAATTTCCTCACAGTTAAATACTGTATGTTCGTACAGCTAATTAAGGACTCTTCCGTGGCCAAGCCCTCCTCCGCAACACCGACACCTCCTGACGCCTATCAACGCCTGGCAATCCGGGTGCAAAAAATCATCAATTCCACCAACGCCCAAAAAGCCAAGGCTGCGTTGATTTTTCGCCTGCCGGAGGAACCGGAAGACGAGTGGGCACGACTACTGGAGGAAATCGCAGAAAACGACAACGTCACCCTCGCCTATCGCGATGATGGTGGCGTGCAGATTTTCTGGGTCGTACCGAAGGAAGATTGAGTCAATGAGTGTCCGTTTTATTGCCCTGTTCTGTGTGTTTTTTGCCACCGCCGCCCACGCCCAAGCCCCACGCACCTTCAGCGAAGCCAAGAAAATCGCCTGGAAACTTTACGCCCCGCAATCCACAGAGTTCTATTGCGGCTGCAAATACACGGGGAACCGGGTAGACCTGAAAGCCTGCGGCTACATCCCGCGCAAGAATGCCAACCGGGCGGCGCGCATCGAGTGGGAACACATTGTCCCGGCGTGGCAGATCGGCCATCAGCGCCAATGCTGGCAAGACGGCGGCCGCAAGAACTGCACGCGCACCGACACCGTCTTCAAGCGCGCCGAAGCCGACCTGCACAACCTGGTGCCGAGCATCGGCGAGGTCAATGGCGATCGCAACAACTTCAGTTTTGGCTGGTTGCCGGTGCAGAGCGGGCAATATGGTTCATGCCTGACCCAGGTGGACTTCAAGGCCAAGAAGGTCATGCCCAGGCCATCCATCCGCGGCATGATTGCCCGGACATACTTTTATATGAGTAAACAATACGGCCTGCGCCTGTCGAAACAGGACCGCCAACTGTATGAAGCCTGGAACCGCACCTATCCCGTGCAGCCTTGGGAACGCCAGCGCAACCAGACCGTGGCCTGCGTGATGGGGCGTGGCAATGAGTTCGTCGGCCCGGTGAACCTGAAGGCCTGCGGATAAACGCGAGCGGGGTCCGCCGACCCCGCCAGCCACCGTATTACGGACGGGCCTTGTGCTCGATCACCAGCGACTCGGCGTCGGTCTTCTTCTTTTTCACCAGCCGTTCCTGCAATTGGGTCTGTTTTGCCTCTGCCTCGGCCTTGCTGGCGAATGGCCCCAACAGCACCAGGTCCTTGCCGTCTTCCTTGGCCAGGTAGAACGGGAAGCCGTTTTCCAGCAACCAGGCGGTCAGATCGGTCAGTGCCTGCAATTTGTTGTCGGGCGAGCGCACCAGGATATCCCACTGCACAGCGGCAACCGCAGGCGCCTGGGCCTTGGCAGCCTCAGCCTTGTCTCGGGGGGTGTCGAGGTTGGGCCCGTCACCGCATCCGGCCAACGCCAATACCACAATTGCCATCGCTACTTTACGCACTGCCCTGCCCCTTTAACGATCAAAGAGGCAACTTTATCATTCACTATCTATTCTGGCCGTCATAAACGTTGGCTTAAACATTGCGAAGGATGTTTCCCAGACCTGTATGATGGCGCCATGGGAATTAATGCCGCCTCCATGCGTCCTAAAAGAGGCAGCCACAGGGAAGCGCTTCACAGTAAGCTACACATAACCGACATCCGCCCTGTTAGAAACATGCGTCCTTCAAAGCAATCAAGGAGAAGTCCATGCTGATACTCACCCGCAAAGTCGGTGAAAGCATAAATATCGGTGATGACATTACGATCACCATTCTGGGCGTTAGCGGCCAGCAAGTAAGAATCGGCATCAATGCTCCCAAGGATGTTGCCGTGCATCGCGAAGAGATTTACCAGCGCATCCAGGCTGGCCTGACTGCACCGGACAAACGCGAAACACCTTGAAGCCTCCTCAGTAGCCAGCCTGCTCGTCCCCTGTAACGGCTGGCGAAAGCCCCCTTGGCCTGTCTACGGTATTCCGTGATCAGCGCAGCATTCGCGCCAGGCCCGGCCGCCGGTGGTCAGCACACAGGTTCAGCCACGGAACTTGCTGGACATTTGGCAGACAAATCTCTCCAAGAAAGTATCAAAACCTTACAGTGCCTTTGGAGCGCGTTGATGAGGCGATCCCGCAAAGAGCCTTATACCTTCAAGTCCTGGATAATTGCCCTGCTGATTGCCCTGGCCTTCGTGACGCTCGGATATAGCCTCAGGTTTTACATGGAAGGCAGTACTACCGCGCAGGACGCCGAATCGTGGCCTGACCTGGCGCTGTTTCTCTATGGCTATCTGTTCTGCTTCTGCCTCAAGCCCATTCAGGCGGCCATCCAGCGAAAGCTCAATCGCCGTGCGTTTAGGCATGCTCGCCAGAAAACCCCCTCTTGAAACAGCATTTGGATCCTGTCTTTAAAAGATAAGGCACTCTGGATCGACCCCGGCCTTGTTCAAGGCCTTAGCACACCTGACCGCCGCTTTCTGAGATATCACGCGGCGTATTCCAGGCAGCCAGGAGCGCAACCTTCAACCCTGCAACCGTCGTCGCCAACGCCATCGACGGCTGATGCGCCCCCCCTTGCCCTGGCAGGAAAGGCACATGGATAAACCCACTGCGCACGCCCGACCCAGCCAGGGCATGCTGCAAGTGGTAGAACACCTGGTTGCACACAAAGGTGCCCGCCGTTTGCGACACCGAAGCCGCGCCCCCTGCCTCGCGCACCGCCTTGACCATGGCCTTGACCGGCAAGGTGCTGAAGTAGGCCGCCGGACCTTCAGGGATCACCGCCGTATCGATGGGCTGCACACCGAGGTTGTCGGGGATCCGCGCATCGATGAGATTGATTGCAACCCGCTCGATGGAAATGTCACTACGCCCGGGCCCCAGCCCCGTGGCGATCACCAGTTGCGGCTGATGCTCGGCCAGCAACTGGTCCAAACAGACGCCGGCGGTGGCAAAGGCACAGGGCAACTGGCGGGCGACAATCGTCACCCCCTCTTGCAATTGCACCCCGTCCAGCAGGCGCACGGCCTCCCAGGATGGGTTGATCGGGTCTTGATCGAATGGCTCGAACCCCGTCAGCAGCACAGTCCCCATCACCACCTCACATCAACAGATAAAGAAGGACGATATTGACCAGCAACATCATCAGCGCCGTGGGTATCTGCGCCTTGATCACCGCGTTTTTGTCCGGCAACTCCAACAGCGCCGCAGGCACAATATTGAAGTTCGCCGCCATCGGCGTCATCAGCGTACCGCAGTAGCCGGAGAACATGCCGATGGCCGCCATCACCGCCGGGTTGCCGCCATAAATCCCCACCAGCACCGGCACGCCCACCCCCCCGGTCATGACCGGGAAGGCGGCAAAGCCGTTACCCATGATCACAGTGAACAGCGCCATGCCCAACACATAGACCATCACCGCCACCAGTTTGTAATCCAGGTTGATATAGGTGGTGGTGACGTGAGCCACGGCCGTGCCAACCCCGGCTTCGTTAAACAGCAGGCCGAGCATTGCCAGCATCTGTGGCAGCACCATGGCCCAGCCCAGGGCTTCGGTCAGGCGTCGCGATTCGCGCAAGGCCTGCACCGGGGTATCACGGGTCAGCCAGCAGGCCAACCCCAGGGCAATCAGACAGCCGAGGCCGAGGGACACGAACGTGGTGTTCTTCGGATCCAGCAGCGGTACGCCGCCAATCTCGGTGTGCTTGAGCAGCACCGAGCCGATCACCGTGGTCAACGGAATGGCCAGTGCCGGAATAAACAGTTTATGGCCCAGCCGGCCAGCACTGGCGCGGGACTCCTTGTCATGCAACTCGGCATGTGAACCACGCCCTACCCCGCCGAGCCCGGCGATAAGCGCCATCAGCACCACGCCAATGCCCACCACCACCGACGGCAGGTGCTCGCCCACCAGGAACGGAATGGCGAACAGCAACCAGAACAACGCGGTTGACCAACGCTTGGGGTGGGTGCGGTCAGCCAGGATCATGCCCGCCGTAATCAGCAACAAAACGCCGGCGAGCCAGTACAGGTATTGGATGGAAATGATCATTGCGCGGCCTCCGACTGAGCGTTGACGGGCGCAGTGGCCGTCAGTTCACGCGTCAGCCTTCGGTCAAAGCGGTGCAAACGTATGGCGTGCACAATGAACGCACAAATCGCCGTAGGGATGCCCCACACCGCGATGTGCAGCGGCTCGACATCAATGCCGGAGCCCAGCAGGAAGGTATGCATCAGGGCAATCGCACCAAAGGCCACGAAGATATCTTCACCAAAAAACAGCCCCACGTTGTCTGTGGCGGCACACATTGCCAGGACTTTGTGGCGCACCTTGTCCGGCAACTTACCGAAGCGCTTCTCGGCAGCCCCTTCCGCCATGGGCGCCAGCAACGGGCGCACCATTTGCGGGTGCCCGCCCAGGCTGGTCAGGCCCATGGCGGCCGTGGATTCGCGAACAAACAGATAAATGATCAACAGACGCCCGACGGTCGCCCGCTCGAAGCGTGCAATCCAGTTCTGCGCGTGCAGACGCAGGCCATGGCGCTCCAGCAGGCCGATAACGGCCAGGGGCAGCAGCAGGATCAGTTGCAAGGCACGGGTCTGCAGGAAGCCATCGCCCATGGTGGCGAGGATTTTTTCCAGGGGGAAGTGGGCGGCAAACCCGGTGGCAATCGCCGCCGCTGTCACCACCAGTAATGGATTGAAGCGCAACACAAAGCCGACCACGATGACGAGCACGCCAATCAGCGGCCAAAGGTTCACAACAGTTTGCATGGCGTTGAGTCCTTGATTGCGTGCTGCGACGCCTGCATCGCCGATAAGCGATAACAGGCAGCCCGACGCGGATTTTTATTATTGACCGGGTAGGTCGAGGGTCACTGGCGGGCATCTTTGCTGCTTGGGACGGAGGGTGTCCAACAAGAAAAATTGTTGCTGCAAATCAATAAAGTTTGTGAGGGGATGAGCACCGATCTTCGCGCAACGGTTTAGCGCACGCAAAACCGCAACACGCCGCCAACGCAGGATTGCTAGTGCTGCGGCGCCCCATCAGGGGCACCGGGCAGTCAGGGTGGTCACCACTGATGGGTGTAACTTGCGGTCAACACCGTACCCGGCGCTGGCAAGTGGCTGGTGTTGTTGCTGCTACGCATCAGTTGGCTGTAGAGCGGGTAGTAGCTGCGATTGAACAGGTTCTGGATCCCCATGCCGAGCTGGTCATTTTCGCTGAGTTGGTATTGGCTGATCAGATCAACGGTGGTGTAACTGTCGACCTTGCGCCGTCCAAAGCTGGCAACGCCATCCAAGCGATAGTCGGCGCCGTCGAAATAGTTGGCCTGCAGGCGGTTGCTCCAGGTTTCGGTCGGCTTGAACTCCAGGTAGGCGGTCAGTTTGAGCGGCGGGATGCGGTACCCGGTCATGTCCTGCCAGTCACGGCCTTCGGGCTGCTCCCGGCCCTTCATCCAGGTAAAGGTGCCGCCGGCGCCCCAGCGCTCATCGTCGGTCAACCAGTCGGCACTGCCTTCTACGCCGTAAATTCGCTCTTGGGTGCGGGTCAGGATCAGGCCATTGTTGAAACTCTGCACATCCCCAAGCTTGGAGGTGGTGTAGAACACGGCCAGCGAGGCCAATGTCTGATCGCCCAACCCACCACGCCAGCCCAGCTCGTAGTTGTTGGTTTTCACCGGTTCCAGGTTGGAGGAACCAAGATCGAACCCTCGCCGGGCATTGCGCAGCTGCACCCCGATATCGGGCAACTGGAAGCCCTGGCTGAACGCCGCGTAGATCTCCTGGCCCGCTACCGGCGAGTAAGTCAGGCTGATATTGGACAGCACTGAATCGTAATGCACCTTGCCCCCGCGGACAGTCGCCGGCTGGGTCGCTGCCGACTCCGAGAGCGGGATAAAGTCATCGTATTGGGCAGTGGCGTATTCATAGCGCACGCCGCCCTCCACCGACCATTGTTCGTTGAGCTTATGTTGCAACTGCGCAAAGCCGCCGAGGCTGCGGGTTGTCAGGTCGGGCATGTAGGTGAGCTTGCCGATCTTGTCAAACACCCTGCCGCCACTGGCGTCATAGGCTCGCGGGTCGAAGATGTCGATGGGCATGTCGCTGCGCTCCTGGTTGAAGTCAGCGCCCCATAACAACTCCGTATTGCCCTGGCTCCCCAGCGGCGTGCGTAGGGTGACCCGACTGCCGAATACTTCACTGTTTTGCATGACCTGGTCGACATTACGTCCACGGGTCGCCACTGCACGGGCATCGAACGGCGTGAATCGGGTGAAGTAGTCCCGATAGTAGAGTTGCGCATTAAGCGTGCCGCCCAGTACGTCGGTATGGGCGTACTCCAGGTTGAGCAAGGTGTTCTTGATCTGGTTCTGCTCGGCCAACGACAAACCGGACAACGGGCGCGCAGGCACCGAGCCCGCAGGAAGCCTGGCCACCGACGGGTCGGAGGTGTAGTCGGTGTTCTGCTCGGCATTGTAATGGCTGGCAGACAGTTGAATGCGCTGCACATCATCAAGGCGCAAGCCCAGTTTGCCGCCAACGTTGAAGGTATTGGAATCGAACAGATCCCCCTGGCTGGGCTCTGGCGCCAGGCGGTGCCCGTTGGCGTCGTAGGAGGCGCCAATGTGGCGGGCGCCGAAGTCCAGGGCGTAATCCACCCGGCCCTGGGACCCGGCAACATGATGCTGCAACTGGCCGCCCAGGCCATCGCTGCCCAGCTTGCTCAAGGGCGAGACGGCGCTCAGGCTGGTGCTCGCCCGCGGCTCGCCACCGGCCGGCCGCGTGGTAATCGAGATGATGCCCCCGGTCGCGCCTGCGCCGTAGATCGCACTGCTGCCACGGATCACTTCGATACGCTCGATCAGCGCCGGGTCGATGTTCGCCAGGTTGCGCGAAGAATCGCGGTTGGTATTGAGCGGAACACCGTCGACCAGCACCAGCATCGTCCGTCCACGCAAGGTCTGCCCGTAGTCGGTAATGGTCCGGCTTGAGTCGGCCATGCCCGGGATGCTCTTGGCCAGCAACGTGGCGAGGCTGTCCGAGCCCTGGCGCAGTTGCTCCAGCTGCTTGTGTTCGATGACATTGACCTGGCGGGCCTGGGGCACCAGGTCGCTGTCGAGCCGCGAGGCACTGATGGTCAGGCTGGCCAGCTCCATTGTGCCCGGCGCGGGGTCCGACGCCGGGGAGACATTGGCGGTGCCCCCCTGGACCACCAGGAATGTTTGTTCGTCACGCGCCTGCACCGTCAGCCCGCTTTTGCCGAGCAACCGTTCAAGCGCTTCCTGCAATGTGTAGCGCCCGCGCAAGGCCGGTGCGGTCTTGCCGGCCGTGATTTCACTGGCGAACAGGATCTGTGCCGAAGATTGCCGGGCTACGGCATTCAGGGATTTCTCCAGCGATGCGGCCGGGATATCGAAATCAACCGGGGCCGATTCTGCCAGCGACCATTGGCTCAGGAGCAAGCTGCCGGCCAGCAAGGACATGCGCACCGGCGCGCGCAGGAAGGACTGACTCACGTTTTTATTCTCCACGAAGTTGGGTTACAGGGAGATAGCCGTCAGCACTGCGGCGCAACCCTACCTCGGTTGAAGATTATTTTTCTTGCCAGGAGAATCGATCAGGACCGAGCCATCGGTCGCAGTGGAAACGCTCAACGCCAGGATCCCGGGCAACAGCGCCAGCAAGCGGTCAACGTGGCCACTGTCAAACACACCGGAAACCGGCAGGCGCGCAAGCCTGGGGTCCATGAGCCTTATAGGCTGACGGTGATAGCGCTGCAGTATGCCGATGACTTCCTCAAGCGGAGTGCTTTCAAAAACCAGCCGGCTTTGTTGCCAGGCGGTGACATCATCCACGTCAACCCGTTTCACCTGAGCCTCTTGCCCCTTCTGCAAACGCAATTGCTGCCCGGGCTCCAGCGCTGTGACTAAACCGGTAGCGGCCGCCCGCACAGTGACCTTGCCTTCAGCCACGCTGACCTGCACATCCTGTTCCTGACGGCTGACGTTAAAACGCGTGCCCACGACTCGCACCCCAACCAACCCGGCATCGACCAGGAAAGGCCGGTAGACCCTCGGCGACACCTCAAACAACGCCTGCCCCGCCTTCAATTCGACCTGGCGGCTGCGCAGATGCCAGCTGACCGTCATCTGCGTGCTGCTGTCGAGCAGCACCCGAGAGCCATCCGCCAACTGCAGCGCCTGGCGCTGCCCTACCTGGCTGGCAAAGTGTTCGCTGCGGTAGGCCGGATCGACCCAGGCCACCCCCGCAACCATCGCCAGCAGCAACAGCCCGAGGGTTTTCCCTGTGGGGCGTTTGTTTTTCGCGGGCGTCGACGGGGGCAGCGGAAAACGTTGCTTGAGGTCCTCGCGAACCCGCGCAATGGCCTCCTCCTCCTGGCTGAAGTCCTTGCTCTTGTGTGGGTCGCGATTCATGGCAAGACCTCTGTCCCTAGATGCGTACGGCAGATCCCCATGCCCAGGCGCAGGTGCTTCTCGACGGTTTTCAGGGAAATCCCCAGGCGCGCGGCCACTTCGGCCTGGGGCAATTCATGCACCTTGTGCATGACAAACACCATTTGGCAGCGCGGTGGCAGGCTGGCAATCGCCTCGGTGAGCAACTCCAAGGCCCGCTCCCCAGCCAGATGGCGCTCCTGGCTCGGCGCTCCGCAGGCCACTTGCGGCAATACCGAAACGCCGACAACCCAGCCCTGGCGCCGACGCTCGCTTCGATAACGGCTGATCGCCATATCGCTGGCGATCTTGCGCAACAAGGCCACTGGCGTGCGTACACCTGGTTTCTCATCCTGCTCAAGCAACTGCAGGCACAAGTCGTGTATCACTTCGCGGGCAAATATCCGCTCACCAAAACGCCGGCGGACATGATCCACCAACTCGTCGTAGTGCCGAACCAATGCTGCCAGCAGTGTGGGTTTGGGAGGGTCGACCTGCACGATGACCTGCGCAATGAGAGAAGCGGATGCCCTGGAGAGAGGGCAATTGCGCGCAGTATAAATGCGAATACTTTACATTTGAAGCAAAGATCCTGACCCTGCGCTGCGTCACTGGGTAGCCCGGTAATGAAAGATGGGGCAAGGCCGCCCACCAGCCTTCAAGCGTAGAAACTACGGCCGCAAGTAGGCGAACATATGCTGTACGTAATCGGCTTTACCAAGGGGCACGCCGTTATGACGCAGGATGTTGTAGGCCGTAACCAGGTGAAAGTAGAACTGTGGAATAGCCCAGTTCACAGCGTACTCACTGCCGGTCATATCGAAGGCCATGCCATTGGGTAACTCAATAGCGATTTCGCGCCCCGCCCCTTCCTCTATTTGAGCGCGGTCCGCTGCATCAAGAATGGCCAACGTATGCTCGATCAATACCTGCGCTGCTGCCAGGCTTTCGGGAGGCGTGAGCAATAGCACCGGCTGCCGTGTCAGTCGCTGAACCGCCTCCTGCGCTTGCGTGCACGCGTACTGAATCTGACGGGCCAGATCATGCATATCAGGCGCCAGTCGAGCCCCCAACAAAATTTCCGGGTCATACCCGCGCTCCAGGGCAGAGGCTTGACCCTTGGACAAAAGAGACACTAACGCGCGCAGCATTTGCGCGAAGCAGGGAATGGTAATGGAGTAGACCGACATAGCTTTTCCCCAAGTAATCATTCAATGCGGGTAAAAGGACCAGCCTTTCTCCCAGGAGGCTGAAGCCTAGCAGACGGTTGCATGCCTTCTACCCTGCTTCTATTGCATCAGCATTCGCCTATCGGGAGGCAGGAGTGTTGATGTAGGTAGGCGCGAGACTGGCATTTTGAATGAAGGTTTTGCAAATCACAGACAACAAAAAAGGGCCCACCTTTCGGTGAGCCCTTCTAGACCGCCCAGCAGAGCGGATTTTGTTTGGTAGGCGCGATTGGACTCGAACCAACGACCCCCACCATGTCAAGGTGACCCCTAGCAACCCCTAAGCACATGATTTAAAAGGAGAAATATCCAGTATTGGCGCCTCCAAAACAACCCAATAACCCCTATAAGAATCAATAACTTAGCGTTGTATATTCCTACAGTAGTCTCCCTCCCCCGGCGTCCTGCCGATCGCTCACAATCCACCACCAAGCAACCCAAGTGCTACGCTGTTCACTCCAAGGAGGAACACCGATGCCGAACTCTGACCTACTCCCTTCACTGCTCCCTTCCCTGCTGTCCAAAATCAACGAAAACCAACTCGCCCTTGAAGCTGCCATCATGGAGCTTACGAATTGGGTTGAGCAGCAAGGCGACACTACCGTCGCCGAAAACGTACGGGGTGCTCTAAACACGCTCGACCGGAACGAAGAATTCATCAAGTTGACTTTGGCAGTCCTCATGGAACCCGACTGATCGAGTGTCAGCGAGCTATTGCCCTGGCATACGCCTGGCACGCCCGCAGCGCGATCAGTCCTTGGTCGCCCGCATCGGTGATGGCGATAATTCGTTGAGCATGCGCTGGCTCAAGTTGGGCTCTACGGGCTCCATGAACCACGCCGGGGGCGCCGGAGGTGGCAGGCACGTTGCAGCCACTGGCTGAATCCGTGGCGTCGAGAAGGACTGACAGCCGCACATCAGCAGTAGCAAGGCGGTCACGCAGCAGAGCCTGGTTGCGTTGAGCATCGGAAAGTTCTCGGGTGTGTTGTTGATCGGAGGTGGCCAGCGTCTTCTCCAGGGCCAGGCGCTTGCCCTGTTCGGCGCTCACCTGCTTGGCGGCCGCCGCGCTGACGGCAGCCAGTTCGCCCTGGTGCAGGCCGGCCTGCTCGGCCAGCATCTTGTCCAGACGCCATTCCTGCACCTGCCAGGTGCTCCCGGCGCCGATCATCATCGCAAGCAGGATCGCGGCCAGGCTCTGCCCGGGAGTCATGCCAGCACCTTCAGCGCATGGGCGTACAGCCGTTGGCGATCCTCAAGTCCGTTGACCCCGCCGTTGATCCGGCGAGTGATCTTCATGAACTCCCCCTTGTCTGCCAGAGTGTTCAGGCCTCTCGTCGACCAGAACCATGCCGCCGACATCGTGGCGTGCTGCGGCAACTCAAGCAGCTCCGGGTGCTGGACCAGATTCAGGGCCAGCGCTTCTCCGCATGCAACGTAGTTCGCCCGGCCAGTGATCTGGATCAGGCCACGTCCGCGATACTTGGAGCCATCGCCTTTGACGGTGTTGCCCAGGTCCGCACGCCCCTCATATCCCGCCTGCTGTGCGGTCGGCCCCCATATCTCACGTACATAACGCAACTGCCCCGACTCATGCCCGACTTGGGCAATGAACGCAGCAATACGGGCCGAAGTGACGATTCCGTACTTGCTCATAGCCGCATTTAGCACAGGAACAAAAACGCCGGCTTGGCGGCCGGCGTTCGGAAGTATTTGCAGCAGTTGCTGCTGAGTAATAGCCATACAAGCTCCTAATATGAAAGAACCGCGCACCGGCGGGTGTAAGGGGAGTTACCGTTACGCCAGGCTGACCACCTTGACGGGCTTCGCGGCTTTCTTCGACTTCTTGCCTTTGGCCTTGGCCTTGCCCTTTTTGCCGCCGTTGCACTCGACGGTGGTGGACCAAGCGGCTTGGGTGAGTGTCTGTTCCACAGAATCCACTAGGTACTCACCATCAAGCCCCACCTTGAAGCCCTGTGCGTTGATAGAGCGCTCAGCAAACAGATCCGTGCGTCCCGGCATTTCCAGGCGCACGCCGGCTGTCGAGCGGTTAAACGCCGCCAAGCGCGCCTTAGCCGCAGATTCGGCGGCGGTCTTGTTTGGGTGAATGTGCCGGTCGGTGTGTACTGCCGGCAGGCCGTCCGGCACGTCATCGTTGTCCAGCGAGACCACCGACAACTTGCCCGTCTTCTTGTCTTGATGCTTGGCCGCCACGGCCTTGTGCGCGTTACGGTCACCCAGGCGAAACTGCCAGCGACTTACGTCACTGCGCGTTAGGGTGATAGCGCCAATCACTTTGCCGCTGGCACTCAACCCCGCTTGGCGCTGCATCACCATCAACTTGCCATCACTGACCTTGGCAGTGCAGTCATATTGCTTGGCTAAGCGCGTGACAAAGCTGAAGTCTGATTCGTGGAGCTGGTCAGCGCGCACAACTTTCGTAGCCACAGTGCAAGCCGGGGCCCAGCCGTTGCGCGCTGCAATATCGGAAACAATTTTTGACAGTGGTACCTCTTCCCAGCTGCCGCTGCGGGTGGATTTTCCGGTTCCGCGCATGTCACTGGCCTTGCCACGGATAACGATGGTGTCCGGCGGGCCTGAAACCTCGATCTCATCGACCACATAACGCCCCAGGCGCACCAGGGATGTTTCGGCATAGCCCAGGTAGACCTCGATCCCTGCGCCGCGCTTGGGCAGTGTCACCAGGCCGTCACGGTCATCAATGCGCAACTCAAACTCGTCCGACTCCATGCCGGGCTTGTCTGTGGTGCGCAGCAGCAAAAGCCGATCGTTAATCAGTGACGTGATGTCGGAACCGTTCGCAACGATTCTAAATTGGGGGGTCATAGGCATTGGCCAAGAGAGCGCGCCAGGCGCAATTGAGAGAAAGGCGTTACGCGTAACGCTGAATAGACTCGGAACTCAACCGTCCATAGAATCCCTGCCCTCAACCTCAGTCAGTAAGGAACCCCATGAAACGGACTTTATTTGCCGCGCTGCTCGCCGGCGTTGCACTTTCCAGCCAAGCTGCCGAACCAACGAAGCGCGAAGCGAAGGACTTTATTACCCGCCTGGATGCGGCAGTGGAACGCGGTAACGCGCAGATCCTCAGCGAAAAGATTGATCCTGCAGCCCGCCGCAAGCAGGCCCAGGACTTGACCGCACTTCAAAATGAGGGCATGAAATTCGGCGTGCTGTTTACTCCGTTCCATAGCTGTAACGAGGCCTCTATTAGCGCCTCGTCGTCATGGCAAGGCCTGATCGGCCTCAATAAAAGACAGTTCGATAACGGCATAGACAGCTACGAAAAAGAACGCCAGGAATGTCTGGATGCCGTGAACTAACTCAGTCCCACAGGGCCACTTGCTCGTCCACAGGGCCTGGCAGATCCGGCAGAACGATCACCACGCCCGTGCGGTAGGGTTGTTCCTCATCCGCCAGGCCCTGATTAGCCGCCAGCACCGCCTCAACCGTGCCCACCAGATGGCCATAGAAGTTATGGCAAATGGTGTCTAGCAGATCCCCGTCAGATGTTCTGCATATCGTCGCCATAACGCACAAACTCCAAGGTAAACGCCTGCTTGCGGGGGATACCGCCCTGCATCAGGGCGCTTTGATCCTCGTCAATGGTATTGAGGCACCAAGTGCCCAGGACAAAGCCATACCCCGTGGTCAGGGTCAACGGCTTGAGCTTGGAGCCAATCGAACGCAGCGTATTGAGCTGACCTAATCCCCCCCTGAAACCGGGAAAAATATCGCCCTTCAGCGTTATTTTTTCGTCCCCCATTCCCACGGCCTGCTGGGCGGAACGCCGCGTTAACCGCTCCTGGGACGCCCAGCGATATTCGGTCGAGCGCCGCAACGAGTCGAAAGCCGCCGTATCAAGGTTGAAGTAATACGGCTGGGCCTTCGGGTCCAACGGCTGAAGAATCAGCAAATGCGGAAACGGCTTAACCGCTTCTTTCGCCGGCGTTGCGTCTGTGGCAAATGCACCGGTGGGGATGATGTTTGCCAGTGACGGGTCAATCATGCCGGCGATTTTGTTAATCGTTCGTGCTGCTCGCCCGGCCTGCTCTTTCAAGACCCCCATGCGCTCATCAACATTCGATAGCGCCCGAGTGGCCCGGTTGTACTTTGCGATCACCTGGCCCACTTTGGCCTGGGCCGTGGAGATTCCGCGCATAACCCGCTGTAGTTTCGCCCCCACCGCCGGGCCAATAAACGGCAGATCCTCCAGGGCATCGGCAGCCCCGGTAATTTCACTGATCGCACCGTTTACCGGCCCCATCACCCCGTCGATACTGCGCCGCCCCTCTTCACCGGCCGTGGCCAGGTACTTCAGGCCAGACTGTAGCTGTACCAGTGCTTCCATATTTCCCCCTAGATATGCGGCGTGTCGTAGAGTTTTCGGTTTTCCAACTGCTGGGCGATCTCGCGTTGTTGTTGCTCCATCAGCGGCCGCAACTGGGCCACAAGCTCGGCCGGGTCTTTCACGTCGCCTTGCACTGTCACTGTCAGCGCCGCGTTGATGTCTATCTTGGCATCGACTTTCGCCGGCTGAACCTTCGCCACCGCCGCCGCCAGAGGCGCCGCAAGTGGCCCCACCGCTGCATCAGCGCTGGCTGGGGGGAGCATCATGGATCGCGCGGCATCCCCCGGATTGACTGCGCCAGGCGCTGCCGACAACACACCTTGGCCTGGGTTGGCCATCATGAGCGGACCAGTACGCGCGGGCTCAAACGACTTAGCAATATCGCCAAGCACCGGCGGTATGTCCTTGCCGGCATCCCGCATCATCAACGGCCCCGCCACCGGCATGACCTTGCTGGACTCGTCGGTGCCAAACATGGACTTGCCAACGGCGCCGCCGAGGGCATCGCCTCCCATGCTGCCCAGCCAGCCCCCAATCAAGCCGCCCACAATGGTTCCGATCACCGGAACAGCCGAACCAATGGCCGCACCAGCGGCCGCGCCGGCGAGCGTGCCGGCAAAGCTGCCAGCGGCCGCGCCGTAGCCCTCGGCCTTTTCGTCCTGCGTTTCGGCGTTGTCGTAGGTGTCTTTTGCCTTGAACCCGGCATCAATCAACGCCAAAACGGCCGGCCCCTTGAGGCTCACCCCTAGCCCGCGCCCAGGGCTTCGACTGCTCCGGCTGCCGCCCTTGCCTTTGCCTTTCCCGTTCTTGCCGTCTTTTACGCCAGCGTCATCGAGGTCACCCAAACCACCGCCACCGGCCCCACCCATGGGCATATTGGTAACTATGACTTTTTGCGGGATGTTCGGGTTACCCATCAGGGTGCCCCGCCCAAGGCTGACCAAACCTTTGGCGATCTTGAAACCGCTCATGGCCGTCTGAAAGGCGATCACGGCCGCGACTGCGGCGCCGATCCCCATGACAACCCGGGGCGATTCGTCAGACAGCTTGGCAAGCCCCTGGGAGACATAGGCTAAGCCATCAGCAACCTTGTCAGTGACCGGCCGAAACGCGTCACCGATGGCGCGCATGGCATCATCCATGCCCTGGGCCATTTCTGACCACTTTTGCGCCGACGCCTGACGACGCTCCGCAAGGTTCTTATCCAAGATCCCCGTGGCGTCCGCCGAATCTTTTTTGAGCTGGGCATATAGCTCTTTGTTCTGCACAAATGCCGTCAGAGCGCCCTTCACTTGCATATCCGCGAACAAGTCGCCGGTACGCAAAGCCTGCTCCAGCGCAGCAATCATGGCCTTGGCTTTTTCGGGGTCAGTTTCCTTGCTGATTTTTGCCGTGGCGGACGCCATGGCAGCAGCCTTTTTCGGGTCAGTGGCCGCGATGTATTTTTGTGCCAGTTCAAAGCTGGACTCAAGGTTGGATTTACCGTTCTGTAAACCGGTGTTCATTGATCCTTGATAGTCAATCCCAGCGTCTTTGTAGGCCTTGACCGTATCCCCGGAACCGATTTTTTCCATCCAGTTTTTGAGATTATTGGCCGCTTCGTCGGCGCCGCCGGCCGTCTTCATCTGCACTTGAAGCATCGAGCCCAGTTGCGTCACCGCATCCATGCCGGTGATACCCATCTTGCCCATGCCCGCCAACAGCTCAGGGAACCAGCGCGCCATGTCGGCCGCCTCAAAGCTACCCGCCTGGCCTTGATAGGCGATGGCCTCCAGCGCCTTCTGCATCACGGCCGGGTCGGAGATTTTGGCGTTCTGCCCGAGCGCGTTGATCATCCGCGCGGTTTCGCCGCCGTCAGCCCCCTGACCAATGGCAAACTTGGCCGCCACCGGTGCGTATGACATAGCCTTATCAAGCTCCATGCCGGCACCAACAAGGGCGTTGACCACCTCGGCCACTTGATTGCGCGCCATGCCGGTATCACGCGACGTGCCGATGATCGTTTTCGACATTTGCGCCTCTTCGGGCGTGTTAGCAATGTTCGCCTTGATCGCAATGTCTCGGATGATCGCGCCAAAGTCAGCACTAACCTTTGTCGGAATGGCCATTGACGCGGTGGCCGCCGCTGCCTGGCCAATGCTGCTTTTCAGCTGCTGTTTGCCGGCATCAATCTGCATATGGCCCTTGGCCTTTAGCTCAGCCTTGGCCGCCGCCTGACCCATGGCGCCATAGGCCTTGGTCAGGTTACGCACCTCGACGCCCTGCCTGCGCAGCCCCTCCAGATTGTTCTCAAGCTTTCGCTGTAGCGCAGCGGCACCCTTATCGCCAGCCATGTGCGCTTTGCGCCATTCATCGCGCAAGCGCATAGTTTCGCCGATGGTTTTTTCCAGCACCCGCGCCTTAGCGCCTTGTTCCTCCAGCTTCTTTATTTTGTTGCTGACGTCCTTGAACGCCGCCCCCACCGTCGAGCTGACGGCGCCGCCGATCACCAGGCCAAGAGCCAGTTTGTTTGCCATGTGCGCGCCCTATACGTCGGGAAGATCAGCGGCGGCTCAGTCCGTGAGCCACCACACCATCACGTTAAAGGGCATGGCCAGGATCTCGGCAGACGAAAAACCCGTCTCTTTTGCCAAGCGCCTGGCCAGCACCTTCAGCGTGCCCTCGTTACACGTCGTCTTCTTCAACCAGGCGAAAATAGCCCGCCTGAAGGCGCATGTAGTCCTTGTATTTGAGGCTTGTCAGTTCGGCCTCAGTGGCCGTTAGCAGGCTGCAAAACAAGTTCAACTCCACCTTTTCATGGTCACCATTGCCGGCCATTTTGGCGGCCATCACATCCTTTACGCTGGGCGCGCGCATCATGAGTTTGTCGGTCACAACCCCATTGAGATTGGCCGGGTGCTTGAGCGTTACGGTAACGCCATCGTCACTCAGGACCATCCAAGCCGGGAGCGGTGCAGCAAGAGATACGTCAGTCATGTCAATACTCCTTAAAGGCCCAGGGCCGCACGGTCACCGGCAAGTTGATCAACACCGTTGATCACTTGAACCATGTTCACAACATCGATTTCGTACATCACACGGCCGTCAATTTCGAGCTTGTAGTACGTCACGGACATGGCGTGCTTGATTTCGGATTTTTTGCCCGGCTCAAAGTCCCCCATATCAATTTCATTCAGCGCCCCGCGCAGGGTCACTTTGACCGGCTTCGTGCGGCCTTTCTGGTCTTTAAACGAGGCTCGGAACACCACGTTACAAGCGGTCCTGTCCGCCAGGGCGAAGAACTTCAGCGACTCTTTACGAACGCCATTGGTGACCCAGGAAGCATCCATCGGCTCCAGGCCAATGGGCAGATGGACAGACCCGCTCATGCCGCCGCCCCGGTATTCCTCGGTTTTTTCCTTGACCTTTGGCGGGGTCATGGTCGGCACATCGCCGGAAAAGCTCACGCCATCCATGAACATGACGCACTGGCTCAAAATTTCAGGAATCATTGCTCGGCCCCCTTAGGCTGCTTCAAGTACTTCGGTCAGCCACTCGTTGGTGACTTCGATCAGGAAATTCGGGTTCTCGGCCGGCGGCACGTCGGTGAAACGAATGCGCCAGTAAATTTTCCCCTGCTCAATCTGGCTGGCCGTGTTCCGCTCGGTGTCCGCGTAGACCTCGAAGTTGATCACCGCGCCAGCGTTCTTCTGGTCGGTCATAAACGCTTGGAGCCCTTCGGTCACGTCCGAGACGTAGGTTTTCGTGATAGAGCGGTCTACAGCCCACTTGTGGCCCGCCTGGATAGCATCCATGAGAATGTCGCAGGTACGCACACGGGTAACGAATGACCACTTGGCATCGGCCGAGCAGGTTCGGTTGCCCCACAGGCGGAACCCGCCATCCCGAATGATCGTGGTGATGTTCGCGTTATTGAGTAGGTTGGCCCGACAAGTCTCATCACCGTCCAGATACTCCACCGGCCGCGTGGTGCCCGTGAGGCCGACAAACTCTTTGTTCGACGGCGACGCCCAGTAGCCGTACTCGGCATCGGTCCAGGCAAACAGGCCGGCGACCCAGGCGGAACCCGGGGCGTTCACCGTGGCGCTTTCTACGGTGTCCCAGTACTGCACGCCCGGGTCCACCAGATAGATGCGCCTGCTGCCGAAGTTCAGCGCGTAGGCCATGGCGGCCTCGTCGGTGGTGTTAGGGCCATCGACAATGGCAATCGCCCGCAGCTTGCCGGCCAAGGCGTCCATGGCGGTGGCCACCGCCTGCGTTGAGGAATGCCCCGGGGCAATCAACAGCTTGGGCTGGGCGTTGTGTCGGCTTTTGCCGTCCAGCATCGCCTGGAGCCCGGTACGGCTCCCGTCCGCCAACACGCCACCAATGATGGCTGACGTTTGCAACGCAGCGTCAGCGAGTTTAGGAACGCCCATGGCGACGATTACAGCCTTTGCCCGTACATAGATCGCCTGGCACGCCCGGGTAATCGCCGAATCAGCGCCGAACGCAGCAATGGCCTCGCGCTCGGTCGTGATCAACTTCAACTCGCCCGCCTTTGCTGTACCGCCGCCGAGAATGCCGGGTGTGAAGGTGTCGCATAGACCAATGATTGAGGACGACGGGAGCGAGATAGTGCGCGCGCCGGTGTCGATCAGAGAGGTGGTAATGCCGTGAAAGAAACTCATGGGGCTCAATCTCCAGAAACGAAAAGGCCCCGCATAAGCGAGGCCGTAGGTTGTTCGTGTTACGCGTAACGCACAGCAGCCCGGAAGGGCTGCTAGCGGGGCTTAAATGGATTTCCAGGGGTTGAGCTTGAACGTCATACCCTTGGCGGGCTCGCCGGCGAGCTGTGCATGCTCGGGCTTGATCTTGAACCCCAGACGCAGCACAAAGGCCCGGGTGGCCGTAAGCTGCCAAACCCCGTACAAGCCATACCAGCGGCGACGCGCGGCGACGAACTGCCAGCCCGCTTGCCCGGGCTTATCCTCGACCAGAGCGGCGCCAAGATGCTCGATCAGGCACTCGCCCACCGGACAACTGAAGACGGGCAAAAGACGCATGTTATTGACCGGGTTCCGCAGGGCCGCCCACCACCAGCGGGCAAGCCAACTGGTCACAGGGAGCGAGCCGATCGGCAAACCGAGACGCCGCAGCAACGGGAGCAAACCAAACAACACCAGGGCGTCACAGTTATCGGCCCACCAGTTGCGCTTATCGCCATCGAGACCATCGAAGTCATTGCCAAAGAGCCAGGCCCAGCGGCGCAGGTTGACGATAGGGCGACCATCACTCAGCGACACCCCGGCGACCGGGAACGGCGCCGCCAGACCAACCACAGGAAGCCCCAGCACGATCAGCACCAGGCGCAACACGACCAGGCCCAACCATTGCAACCCGGCAAAAACGAACGCGCACAACCAGGCCGCGCTATTGAAAGCGTTTTTCATCGTTGAACTTCCAGAAGGAAAAGCGGAAAAGAAAACGCCCCGTCAGTGCGGGGCGCTATTGGACTTGATCAGCGAGCCAGTCCGGCTCTTTGGGGCGCCGGTCTGCACTTGGGAACCCTTCTACGGTCGGCCAATCCCTCAAGGCCTGCCTGTACCTCAATAGCTCCGAAAATTGCTCAGGCGTAATCATGGTTTCCTGGGCCATATCCATTTCGTCACGATGGCGGGCCACTACCCACTCACTGGCGGATATCACCCCGTCACGCCAGCGCCGCGCCTTTTCGGCCAGTACCTCGCCGGATGGGAGCAAGGCCGGGGCCGCAACCGGTATCCCGTCTTCATCCGGGACAACTTGACCACCTTCCTCCCGGACTCGCAACATCCGCTCGTACAAATCGCTAGATACCTCAAGGGCATCAGCAGGCATCGAACAATCATCGCTGCCAAGCTCGCCACTGATATCAGATCGATAAAAGGCAGTCACTGAAGGACTGAAGTAAAATTTCATGCGCTACCTTCCTATTGCGAATACACGGAAACGACCCTCGGGCGAGAAATTCCCGCCGGCGCTGATCACAAAACGATCTTTGGTGACGTCGCCAACGCAGAGACCGCTGTTATTTGCATACCCCCCTGCTGTAGCGCTGGTAAGGGAAGGGAAAACGCCAAGACACTCATTCGGAAAGGACACAGGGAAGTAGCGAAAGTCATTCGCGTGCAGGCTTTCTGTTACATCAAATACGTGCTGTATCCAGCCATTCGGGAGTTTCAGGGTTCCGGTACCATTTGAAACCGAAACAGTCGCGTTTGAAGACGTCCATAACGGATCGCTTGTGGCCCAAATAATCGGGCCAGCCCCAGGTAGCGCCGTTCTAACATGCGCCACACCATTACTAGCACTGATACATACCGCATTTTTTTCCCCATCATGACGTACCCAGTCCGCCCCATTCCAATAGCAGTTCTGAGCGACAGTTGACTCTAACGGGGAAGTGAGGAACGCATAGGTTCCGCCATGAATATCAATACTTCCGCCAGCCAGCGGGTTGTGATTGCGAATGGCATCAAGAATCCCATAGGAGGCCAGCGACGTGCCCCAGTTGGCTTTGCCGGCCAGCCTGTAATCAACATCGACGGCGCGGTACGCATCCGTAATACCGTAACCAGCCAACGTCGTGGCATGTTCGGCCTTCTTGGCCAGCTCATTGGTCATGGTGGTAGCAAAGTTCGGATTGTTCCCCAATGCCTTTGCCAGCTCGTTCAGCGTGTCTAGTGCGCCCGGTGATGAATCGACCAATGCGGCCAATGCGGCAGCGACAAAGGCAGTGTTGGCCGCTTGGAGCGAGTTTGTTCCCGGCGCGGCAGTAGGCACCTCAGGAATGCCCGTAAATTTTGGGCTTACCAGATTGGCCTTAGCACTTAGCGCGAGGGTGACGGTAGTCGCGTAAGTATTGATCGCCCCCCAGACGAACGCAGCGTTTGCCAGTTCGCCGTAGTTGCTCCCCGGAGGCGCAGTAGGCGCCGTCGGATTACCCGTGAAACTTGGGCTCACCAAGTTCGCTTTCAACGCGGGATCAAAGTTCCCATCGTGGAATACGGTTCGCCACACGTAAGAACCATTCGGCAAAACTCGCCGAAAAGAAAGAATATCCATACCGCCCGATACGTCACCGGCAATATCAAGCGCGGCATTTGCCCCCGGATATTTAATCCGCAGAAACACCCCCCAGCCGGAGGATGGCGGCTTATCTTTAGTCTCGCTTGTGTAGGTTCCAAAGGTTGTTTTGGTTAAATCCGCAATAGCTCCTGAAGTTCCAAATTGCGGGGTGGAGCTGATCGCATCATCAATGCCGTGGCCTTCTAGTGTTGTGGGGTTGCTACCCGCCACCACAATGCCCCGCTCATTAATCGTAACCCGATTATAGGTCCCCGGCGCTTTGTTCGCCGGCAGCACATTACCAATCGAGCGATCTACATACTCCCGCGTTGCCAACACAATCGCCGGATCAATCTTCAACACCACATTGGTGATACTGGAAATGATGAAGTTCATCCGCACAATCTGCGTGCGACCAGACCCCTGGGACAACATCGGTTTGAAACTCGGCGCGCAGTTGGCGACCGCGACCATATCGCCGTCCGCATCGTACAGAGCGATTTCCCGTACCCACCACCCCCCAACGTCGGCCGGAATCACTTGCTCGGCAATTAGGACCGAGGCATTCAGCGGATCAATCATTAACTGATTCAGCGGTGCCCGGCGGCGCTCATTGATCAACTTCGTTTGCAGGCGATCCGGGATAGGATCAGTGCCGTGGGCATCACCAACGCCCATCTGGGAAATGTTCCAGGGAATACCCAACGCATCCGCGTTGGCCTGTTTCGCCTCCCCCACCTTGGTGAGGATGGCGAAGAATTGCGAGTTAATGTCAATCATGGGTACACGTCCAGGGTGTCAATGGTGTGCTCACGCCCTGCCGCGCCGAAGTAGCCTGTAACGTCAATGTCACGTTGCATCGGTGGGTAGACGTTGATTTCATCGCCTTCATAGAGGGCGACGCCAATGTTTAAAGCGCCTCGGGTTTCAAGGCTGATTGCCAAGCCCGTCATGGGGCGACTGACGGGCTTGGCGTCGTCTATCAGTCGCTCCAGCTCTTGATACAGCTCTTCGGTAATACCGGAGTCCAGCACGCCCACCTTCAAGGCAAAGGTGCCGGGCACGCCTTCAGGCACCGTCTGCCACCACTCCATGACCTCGATCAGGTAGCCCAGCGGTTCCACCACGCGACGCAATGCGCCAATCGTGCCTTTGTGCTTGTGGATGTAGTAGGAAGCCTTGATAGCGGCGCGCTTTGTCGCTTCCGACCACCGATAGTCCCAACGGTCTACTGACCAAGCCCAGGCCAAGTGCAGCAGCAAGTGGGCCGGGCAAGTGTCAGCGTTGTAGAGGGTGCGCAACGGAACAATGGTTTTTTCAAAGAACGCCGCCTCCATGGCCCGTTCCAACGGCGTGCTGTTGTTCGGCAGTAGACTTTTCATGTCAGCCCGCCAAATTCACATCAAAACCAGTGCAGAACGCCGCCTGTGCTTTCGTTGGCTCCAGATCCTTCCACCCGGTCAACTCCACCCGCGAAACGCCGGCTACGTGCAACTGTGCGTCTACAGCGGAACGCGCAACCACCACCCCCAACCGCTTGCGGGGGTTGATCCATGCTGCCAAGCGGTTCTTTGCTTCGGTCAGACTGGCATCACCCTCAGGCCCGGCACTGTTCATGTGTAGGACGGCGTCAATCCGATAGGGAAGAATTTGCGCCCCCTGGACAGTCACTCGATCACCAAGCGGGCGAACGTCTTCATCATCGAGCGCCGCCGCGACAGTCGCAAGCAACGCCGGCGACGCGGTACCGTCTCCCTCTGTACTCAGCACCGTTACGGTAACGCACGCCGGAGAGGGGCTTTCCGCCGTGGCATCCCTGACCAATCCTGACGCGTTACGCGCATGCAAGATGTAGCTGTTGCGCGGGCCCGCAGTGGTCAGTCCCTCATAAGACAGCTGGATACGCTCGCGAAACGAATCATCATCCTCAAGTACTTCCTCAACGGGTGGCACCGCCAGCAGGTTTTCGGGCCGAATGACCAGGCGCTTCAGATTGACGTTTGCGCCAAGTTGATCGAGGTCACCGCGTATGGCATGGGCCAGTAGCAACGCCTTGCAGCCGTCGTTAACACGCGCCCGGTTGGAGACCTTGATATAAGCCGCAAGCTCAACCAGCTTGGTGACTGGATCGCTCTCAAGGGCCGCCGTCCAGTTTTCGCCCATGGCGCCGCGAAACGCGGCCAGCCCTTCCTCGTAGGTCTCTTCAAAGTCCAAGGGTTCCAGCACCTCCGGCGCCGGCAATGCCGACAGATCCACGATGCTCATACACTTACCTCCAAGACAAAGCTGTCGCCCAGGTACTCACCGGAAACGCTCATGTTGATTTTCCCGTCCAGCAGAGAAAGCGCTGTGACTTGCTCCAGCTTAAAGCGAGGCTCGAAACGCCCCAGGGCCCGGGCGGCCTCTGCCTGGACCGAGCTTTTCCAACCGGCGTTTATTGGTAAATCAACAAACAGGCGCAACTTGCTGCCGTATTCCGGCCGGTGCCGGCGACTGCCCAGGGGAGTGCCCAAAATATCGGCGATGGACTGTCGCAAATGCTCAATGCCGGATATGGGCAGGCCAGTGTGGCGGTCCATTCCGATCATCTGGCTTATCCCTCCTGGGCGGCGTATTCGGCACTGTTTTGCAGGAAGGCCACAGCCTCTTTGTCGGACTCCGGCACCACTACCAGGCCCTTGGCCACCGGATAGGTTCGGTCGGTTTCAGGCACAACCAGGGTGCGCGACGTGTACACCAGGTCGCGGAAGGTCAGCGTCGCCGGCGCGGCCAGGGCTTGCTCTTCGGTTACGGGCTTCTCGATGGTCTTGGCCATGATTTCTCCAGGCATGAAAAAGCCCGCGCGCGGCGGGCTGTGAGTGAATGGGGTTAATGCTTATGGTTGGGGCTGTTGCCGCCTGCGTCCATGATCTTGCCGAGACCGGTAACATCTCCCGTGACCAGCAAAGTCCCGTCAACTTTGACCGCACCTATCAGGCCGATGTCGCCAGCCGTTACCGTAACGGAAGAATCCTCCACCACGGCCGAAGTGCCACCGACCGAGATTGTTACTGTGCCACTGGGCACGGTGATGGTGTAGGACTTGGCCTCCCAGTCGTAGACCAGCGAGCCACCATCGTCAAAGCGCCAAACCTCTACATGGTTGCGGTTATCCGGCGGCCCGCCGGCATTGCCATACAGGCCGGGAATAAACGTTCCCATGCCCGCCTGGCCACTTGGATTGAACAACACCCCCTGTTCGCCCAGGCTGGGCGCCCGCCAGTGCCGCGCCTTGCCAGCCGCCAGGCTATGCCAACGCACCCAGGCACTTGTCCATTCACCATCACTGACACGCACCGCAGGGGCCGCCAGATCTACGCCGACCACCACGCAAGGCATCAGCATGGCGGCGATCATGCGGTCATGTTCCGCATTGGCATAGCTCACGGCGGGTCACCGGCCGGGAAAAAATCTTCTCTCGGGTCATCATTGATGCCGAGCATCAGCGAGCCGGGCGGCTCATCGGGCCACGGCCAATGAAATTCACCCACTTCAAATGGCTGAATCCACTGCACCGACCACATCACAAATTGCTCAAGATTCTCCTGGGGGGCTTCTGGCTGGGCGTGTATCTGCTCCGGCGGGCCGGTGACAAAATCCAAGCCTCCCCAAAACTGATCTTTCAGGATCACCGCCAATTGAGACGCCAGAATAGCGGCCTGCAGCGATGCCCTGGGGCGGTCGGCCTCAATCAAAATACAAGACTGAAAACGGCCAATCAGCGCCGTTTTACCCTCCCCCCGATCAGTGCCCAAAGTCATGTCAGTAATGCCGTACAACAGCGCCGGCGTTTGGACGTCGGCGTCCAACTCGGGGAACTGCTCAACGTGCAAAACCTTTGGCATACGCTCGCTGATAATGCGAGTGATCGCATCATGTAATGTCGTCAGTTCGCTCATTGCTCACACTCAACACCAGATCAATCATGCCAGAGCCATCAGGCTTCAGCCGAAAGACCTTGTAGCGACCGCCGCCCAGCGAGGGCGGCAGATCAATGGTCAGGTAGTCACCCTTCTTGACGCCTTGCACATCAACCACTCGCGCAGTAAGGGTGGGTTCTAAAACCTCGTCGGCATTAATTGCCCCCCCAAGGCGTGCGGCGCCGGTCTTGCCTGCCCCGATCTCAGCACCGACAAAGGGGGAGGCAAAGGCCCCGTAAACGATGCCACCGTCAGCCAGAATCGCGGGATCGCCAAGGCGCTGTACTGCCAAGGCGTCCATGCGATCAGCCAAGACTCGAAAGCCACCGACCATTACTGGATCAACAACGCGTCAGCGAAGCCGCCAGACGCGTCACCTAGCAGCTTGCCGAACGGTACAGAGTCTGCCGTGCCATCGGCCACCAGGCTGCCCGCCAACAGGCTGACTTTAGCCCCGGCCTTGAGAGCGCCCGTGACAGGTAAAACCCAAGAGCCGCCAAGCACTCCAGTAAAAAGCTGCCCCTTAGCCGTATCGTCCAAGGGAACCACCACCAGACTACCGATAGCCACCGGCACACCACTGGTAGTTCCGCCAGTAGGCGACGTGAAAGAGCGCTGCAAGCCAGCGCCTTGGTAATTTTTAGCCATCGTTCAGTTCTCCAGAACGCAAAAACAACAAACCCCGCACTTGGCGGGGTTACTTGGAACCGCAGAATTTACTTGCCAGCGGCGCTGTACAGGCCACGGAAGTCAGCAGGCGCCACACCAGCATCAATACGCACCTTGCTGGCCACACCATCGACGCTGAAGCCGTTTTGCTGCTCGACATACGGGGTGTCAATACCGTTGAGGTACGCCACCTCAATGGTGTCGCTACCCTGCTTAGCAGCCATGTACCAGGCCGTTGCCGACGCGTCATCAAGGCGCGGCTCACCGATCACTTTAGCAAAGCCGCGGATTGGGTTGATGATGCCAGAGTTAGCATCAGCGCCCGGCACAGAGGCCGAGTTGATAATTTGGTTGGCCTTGTCTTCCAGGGCCACCGGGGTCAGCACGTAGGCAGGGCGAATGTTCAAGGTGCGAGGCTTGCCACCTTCAACCTGGGTTTTTTGCGAAGCCATTGCAGTCTTGCCAGCGATCAAGCTGGCAATGGACAGCTCAGACGCCGGACCGGCCGCGTTGTTCTTACGCGAAGCGTCGAACAACGACTTACCGTCGCGCATCTTCGGCGGACTGGTCAGCACCGCGTAAACCAAATCGCCGATGGTCGCGCGCGCTGCCTGGCCCATCTTGTAAGGCACGTCACTCAACATCGACAGGTCATCGTTGATGATCGCTTGACGGGTGATCGAAAACAGCTCGCCGTAGGTGGCCAGCGTGATCGGCTCGCCGCGATCACTCAGGGTGATGTGTTTGTACTCGGCGCCCGGGCGCACTTCGCGCAAGCTCGGGAACTCGCCCAATCCGACACGCGAAGAGGTTTTGAAGTCGCTCAACTGGCCTTTTTTGGTCCAGAGCTGGAACGTCTCCGGGGCTTCTTCCCAGCCGGTCAAAACCGACTTTCCGGCGATATCCAACAGGATTTGCCCGAAGTCGCTGGAGCTGTGAGTAAAGGCCATGCCGACCATCTGCATCGGGTTGAGCGTCGCCACCAGAATGCCACGCTCGGTCAGGGAGGCACGCGCCAGCTCGTTCAGGCGCATATGATTGAGCCCGTTACTGGCTTCGATTTGGGCAATGCCGATACGCGCCTCCAGGGACGCACGCACCGAATCGCCAACCAGATTGCCGTTGGAAATATGACCGTGCAGGCCCGGAATATTGGACGGTGTGGACTGCTCGCCCAACTTAGCCAGCAGCTGCGTTCGGGCACTTTCAACAGTGCAGGTCATGTCAGCTACGCAAGCCTGCAACAGCTCAGCATGAGCCGTCGCAAAACCGCCGAAAGCGGCAGTGATGCCGGTACGGCGCACGCCTTCCTCGGCAATGACCTGGGCGCGAATCTGATCAGCTGACAAGGAATTTGCCGGAGCCGGTGCAGGCGCGGGTGCTGGAGCCGGGGCCGGGGCCGGCACTTGGTTACGCGGGTTCATCAGGCTGTTAAAAGCTTCTGGCGGCATGTGTTCAAACTCCTGCATGCGTTTCGATTTGAGTTGTGCGGCAGCTACCAGCGGATCAATCAACTGATCAGCAAAGCCGGCTGCCACCGCCTCGCTGCCATCCATCCATGTTTCATCCTTCAAGAGCGCGTGGATTTCCTCCGCGCTCTTGCCGGTCTTGCTGACGTAGGCCTGGACCAGCGTTCCTTCAACCTTGTCGAGCAGGTCGGCATAGCGGCGCATGTCGTCCGCATCACCACCCTGCGCCCCCCAGGGCTTGTGGATCATCATCATCGCGTTGGTAGGCATGTAAACCTTGTCGCCTGCCATCGCGATCACGCTGGCCATTGAAGCCGCCAGGCCGTCGATGTACACATCTACGCGGGCCGGGTGAGCCTTGAGCGTGTTGTAAATCGCCATACCGGCAAACACATCACCACCGGGCGAGTGAATGCGTAGATTGATTTGTGACACGTCACCACAGGCCGCCAGATCCTGGGCGAACTGCTTGGCGGTAATGCCCCACCCGCCGATCTCGTCATAAAGCAGAATCTCGACACTGCCGCGTGCCATGGCGCGCATCGAGTACCAACTTTCCACTGGCTGGTTGGCGGCCGTGATCACGGACGAAACCGACGACTGAACCGACGCCATGGGCATCATCAGTGGCGGGGTTTCACGCTTTCTCTTTTTCGCTTGATAGGTCTGCATTGAGAGTCACTTTCCCGTAGAACTTGTGATAGGCGTCGGAGCTGAAAACCAGCCCTTTCGCCCGGTTGCTTTCGATTTCCGCCTGACGCGAACGCTTAAGCTCTTGCGGGTTGCGCCCACGCGCTCGCGCCACCTCGGCCTCATCGGAAAACCCAGCCTCAACCAGCAAGTTCCAGGCGTTGGCCTCATGCACTGGATTAATCCAGGGCATCACCGGTCCCTGATAGACCGCGCTGTAAACCGAATCCATATTCACGTCGCCCGGCGGTACGAGTACGCCGCTGACCAGCGCCATTTCGATAAAGGCCCGGTAAACCTTGCGCGACCAGTAGTCGATGAACTCATGTTGCAGCAGGTCATAACCCAGCTGTGACTCCACCAGCTCCTGACGCTGGGCCGAATAAGTGCCGGTATAGCTTCGGGTAGCCGTGGAGTAACCAACACGCGTGCCCGCTGCTACAGCCCGCAACTGACCGTTGCGGAAGCTCTCCACAAACTGGCTGGGCCGGTTGCTTTCGATCATCCCAACGTCTTCGCCGGGCAATAGCCCGTCAAACACCATGCCTGGGGCAATCGGAATACTTCGGGCACCGGTGGCCTGGCCGTCCTTGCCGGCAGTCGTAGGCGCAACCACGTAGTCGTCGGTTGAGCCCTTCTTAATGAACATCGCCAGGGCTGCGCTGATACGGGCGGCAATGCGCTCGCTTTCCTCGTAGTCCTTGATATCTGCCAACCGCGTCAGCACTGCGTGCAGCAAGGGCTGGCCACGGTTCTGCCCGATCCGCTTGCGGTATGCGATGTGCAACATCCGATCAGCGGGCACAAACTTGGTATCCGCCGACATGCTGAAGCCTAAGGTGCTGCCTGGGTGACGCTTCAGCAGGTTGTAACCGGTGACCCGGCGCCAGGCGTCCCGCGTGATCCCCTGGCAAATCCCTTTCGACTCGTCGTTGTAGCTCCAGGGCAGATAATCCGGCTCCAGCAACTCCAAGGTGAAAGGGACTTTGTGCAAGTGCTTAAAGTTTGGCACTTTGCCCAACAGCTTCTGGGCCAGCGCCTCACCATCGCGCAGCCAGGTGCGGCACACCAGGCGTTCCATTTGCGCCCGAGTCAACTCCCCCGAGGTTTCCGGTCGCAACGACCACTCGGCCCACAGGTCTTTAATCTGGGCCGCGAACGCCAAGTGAATATTGCCCGCGTGGTCCAACGGCAATGGCTCAACAGCGATACCCGCGCCCCCGACTACACGTTCTTCCAACCGGTCATAAATACCGGTAACAAGATCATGATCCTCGTCCAGTTTGCGGGCCTGGCCGCGCAGCGATTCCGCGTCACGCTGCAACGAACTGTCAGCGCTTCGGGTTTGTCGCTTTGCCTTGTGTGTGCGGGTGACTTCAGCAGCCTCAAACGCTTGAATGCCACTACGTGCCGCCAGGCGCCGTAACCCAGCACTCGGGCTAACCGCCGCAATACAGCGGTCGAGGAAGTTCAACGAAAGTCAGCCAGGGCATAGCCCGGACTGCCTTGCGCGGCGGCGCGCTGGGCGTTAACCCGCCGCTCCCATTCGCGTCGCCCTGCTTGGATTTGCGGCAGTTCGGCCATGGTGTGGGTCCGGCCATTAAAAATGGTCGTTTTACCCAGCAGAATGGCGGCCTCTGCCTCCAGATACTTGTCCAGCATCTCCTGCGCGTTTATAGCCATCCGTTACTTTCCACGTTATGCCAGTCGCCAGGGGCGTCGGCTTGAGTTGATGAGGGCTCAGGCCGCGCCGACTCAATCGGCGGCTCTGATTCTTCTGGCTCGTCCACATCCGGCACTTCAGGCACCTCCCACGCACCCGTGGCGGGAACAAACTGAGCCTCTAAAGCCAGCTGCTCCAGATCCAGGCCGAAACGCTCCTGACTGATCCGCAGAGCGGCCAGTGCGTACACAAAACAGTCGAGAGCTTCGTTTCGGCGGCGGCCGCTGGTCCAGCGCTGAACCCGGCGGCCTTTGGAGACCACCCATTCTTTACGCTCGCTGGTCAGCTGCTTCATTTCGTCTTCGTCACACACCAGCTCGTTAAGCGGCAAGTGGATGCACTCAGGCACCGGGCGGTCGCCGTCCGGTTCGATTTTCAAGCGGCTGTAGATCAGTTCCTTGGCGTTGTCCGTGCCTACCTCAGTGAGGTACACCCGGTCGCCCTTGGTCTTTTTCTTCGGAAAGGTGGCAATCTTCTTGCCGTAGGTCGCAGCGCCGAACACCGGGATAACCCAGGTGACGCCGTGCTTTTTACTTTCCTTACGCACTTCGTCCGAGTAGTGGCCGCCGGAGTCCCAGCACCAGCGCTCTACACGCATTAGCGTGCCGTCTTCGCGGGTGAACTGGCGGCGGATTTCTTGACCCACTTTCTTACGCAGCTCAACGCTTGCAGGGTCGCCAGTCAGCACCCAACGGTGAATCAACCACGCTTCCTCACCGGCGCCGAATGCCCATACACGGCCCTCATACCGGTCATCTTGCGTATCAATCCCACCGAACAATGCAACGCCACGGGCGGGCACCTTCAGGTAGTTACTGCGCCGTTTGGCCAGCACTTCCCATTCCAGTTTCTCGCCTTGATCCTCTTCCCAGGCTTCGCCCAAGGTAGTGTTGATAAAGGTCTTGAGCTTTCCCCGGTCCTTGCCGACCTTCAGCCATTCACTGACCACCGAAGCCCAGGTAACGAACTCGGAATACACGGTCCAAATGTGGAACGTGACAGATCGCGGCGTAGTGATCGGCTGATCATCAGCAGAAAACCACTCCATGCCGTCGCGGGTCCAAATGCCTTGGCGCTCGCAGATGTAGCGCCCAGTAACTGACGCCTGGATCATTTCGTGGTACTCAAACGAGCAACCGTTACCGGACTCGCACAAGTACCAGGCCTTTTCTACCTGGCCATACCCATCGAGCCGCCAGCGCATGCCGTAAGGCTTGTCGAAGGCGCCCCACTTCAGGTGCTGTTCTGTGCCGCAGCATGGGCATTTAATGTTGAACCGCAGGAAGTGCGGCGATTCATCGGCCGCGCGGCTGATTTGGCAGCCCTCCCCAACTGACTCGTCGTCCTCACCGCCGGCAACGATCACCCCAGGCGTTGATCCGCGAATCGACTTAGGGAACGTTGCACCCTCAAGGCGCTTATCCCCCAGCATTGTCGGGGAGCCTTCCCCCTCAATATCGGCGTCGAACTTCGACAACTCGTCGTAAATGACTTCATCCGGGCTTTTCTCCCGGTAGTTGCGCGCGGCTTTGCCACCCAGGCACCACAACATTTTCGAGTTATCAAAACGTTTTTCGTCCAGCGTGTTATCCCGGTGCTTCACCCCGTACCAGGGCGCCAAGGCGCGCACCAGGGGAACGTCACGAATCATCGTTTCGATATGCCGCTTCATCATGGTGTCGGCATCGGGGTCCGTTGGGCACCACGACAATACGTTGCGTTTCTTGTGCTGGATTTTGTAGCCTTTGTTGGCCACCAGCATCTTGGTGTAGCCCACCCGTGCCGACTTCAACACGTTGACTACAGCGATCAGGTCATTGCCCATCGCGTTGAGAATGGCGACCTGAAACGGCGCCGTGGTCCATCGCCCTTCCTGATAGGAGGACTCGGACGACAGATAAAAATGCTTGTCCGCCCATTCAACCGCGGTCAGTGGCGGCTCCTTATAGAGACCGGTTAGGCCCTTACGGACGCTATCAATCAGCGCCCTCATCCAGGGCTTCGACGAACTCATCTAGAAGCTCCGGCAAGGTGTCGGCCAGGTTGACCGCTTCGTTCCGCGTAACGGCTATTTCACGTTGGATAGCCTCGATGTGACGCACCTCGATATCCGGGTGCTTGCGTTTCACCTTGATGTGAATGGTGTCCAGAGTTGAGCCGAGCATCGCGCTCAACTTGCCCAGGGCGAACAGGCAGAAATCCACCGGCACCAGCTTTTTGGCTTTCACCCGATTACGCATTTCCTGGGCGTCGGCTTGCTCAGTGGTCAAACGCAGCTTCTGCTGCGCTTGCTTGTAATCAATCAGCGGATCAATGGGTTGGCCTTCGTCATCGAGCGGTTGTTGTTTCTCGCCCTTGTGAACCAGCCGGTTATCCAGCACAGAACGCACGTCGTAAAACGACTCTCGGCCGATCTTGGCGATGGGCGTCACCCCCCATTTATCGAAGGCTTGCGTGGTAATCCCGAGGCTGTCCGCCATGCGCGACTTGTTCAGCCACTCGGGTTTACGGGTGATCGATTGATTAGCCATAACTACACAACAACCAACCTTTGAAAATGGGTCATATATAGCGAAGACGCGGGGCCCGAATTACCCCCGTGAGGGGTGGGGGTCCGGGAGTACCTTCGGTTTTTCGTTCTAGCAGACCTGTCAAGCGAAAAAGGCGAGAAAACCGAAGAAAAGTTCACTTTTTTCACCTTTTTTCTGATTTTCCGGCGACTACGGTCATCAACGAGCCGAAGCCATCGCTTCAGCCCAGGCGGTCGCCGCGTCAGCCTGATAGTTCGCGTTGACGATGTTCTGCCCGATCTTGAAGAACGGGAAAATGGTTCGATATCTGGGCGCGGAATCACTGAAGATGAACACCGGCCGTAGCGCATCGCCCATACCCATCGACTTGCGCTCCCACACGCCTTGCGTGCCGTCGACCTCACCTGAGAAGAAGCGATGAGCATTGCCCTTGCGACGACTCCGGGCGCTACCAGTAGCGTTCGCCTGATAGCCTCTCGACGACTCAGCAGCACCAAGGCCCGACAGGATTTTTAGTATCGTGCCGCGAGATACGTTGCCGTACTGGTTCATGAATGCCGTGGTGGGCACTGCGTATTGACCGCTGCGCATGATGCCACGCGCAATCAACGACTTCTCGAAACGTTTGTGAGGTCGTAGGCCGCCGCTCACCGCCTGCTGTAGGTAAGTGTCGGCAGGAATGCCCGACGCCCATGAGTCCTTGAAGTAGACCTCAGCAGCTCGTGTCTTGGTGGCCATCTTCACAAACAGACTGTTCAGCGTGGTCGGGGTCGGCCGGTCCAAACGTTTCTGCATCACCGTGATCGTGCCCTTCTTGACCCGCTGGGCCAACAAGGTCGCGGTACGGGCCATCACAAAAGGGATTTGCCTTTTCTCTATCTCCCGCATGCCCGCAGAAACGGGGAACGCGTCCAGAGACATATCGACCTTGAACATCGTCCGTCCCCCGCTTCGTCGATCTATTGGTTGTTAGTAGTGCTGCCTGAAGCTGGGTCGCTAACACCCGCCTTGCGCGCCAAGAACTGCGTGTAAAGGCCACCTGCAACGTCTGCACCTATCACGGCGATTACGATACCTAACCCGGCCGAAAGGTACAGGTTGCTCCAAAGGGCCATTGCAAGCAGCAATGTGGCCATGCCCAGCAGGCCAGAAGCGAGAAAGCGTAACGCCACTCGCTGAAGGATTTGGCGCAGGCCGAGGTCGCTGCCTGATGCCCGCAGCATTTCTCCAGACAACCCTGCGAGGCTCAGCAGAACCAACAACCACAAAGGTACATCGGTCAGCGCCTGATGCTCGGAGTTCATCTTGAGTCCTCGAATAGGTCGACCTCCACGTCGCTGGCATCCGCTTTAGGCAAGGAGACAGGCGTGGGGCCGAAAACAAAAAAGCCCCGCTCAATGGCGGGGCTTGTGAATAGGTGCAAAAAACCCGGCTCAGTGACCGGGTTTTAAAGGCGTCTCGCTGCGTTCACAGCAATACACGCTGCTATAAAAACAAATCTATTCCGCGCGGAAAAGCTTTAATTTCAATAACCGTAACTTCTCTTCAATCTCTCGCTACCGGTCTGTGTAATCACGTATCCACCTGAATCGTTTGATGCAAGAAACCCTCTTTTTACAAGTGAGTCCACTGTTCTTGCTGAGTAAATTTCTAGCTCATCTGGCCCTGGCTGAAATCGCCCCTCAGCATAAAGTGTGTAGCCTAAGCTGGCCGAAGTAAGCGCTACCTTCTGAAGTTCTGTCAGGTTGAGCCGAGCAACTTGCGGCGACTGAGACGGAGAATGGAGCAGCTTCTGCTCCAATTCTCCATCTTCCCAGTCACTCACTTGCGCGCTTGTCGATGATTTAGTTGCCTTAGCCCTAGATCGAAACACCACAAAAGCTACTGCAACCGAGACAATTAGCGCCGCTTTTACATACGCTTCCATGTGGCTTTCTCCATGATAAAGCGCGAATAGTAGTCAGAAAGGCATCGTAGAGGTCAAGCAACTGCCCTCATGTCACTCACGGCGCAATCCACCCACGCAGCCCCAGCCCTAGCTAACTCACGCGCTTTCCCTTCACTTAGTCCGAAATGCTTCCCTACTCGCAACATTGGCCATTTTTCGCCGTAGTACAACCAAAGCACATCGCCCATCTGCTGATCTCGATGAGAGAGCCTAGCCACAGCATTATCGATAGCCAAAGCCCAATCGTCAGTTATGCAATAATTTTTACTGACTGATACCTGCGCTACCGCTTGTCGCATCAACGCCAAAGTTGGAGACGTGTAACCAGGCACCCCCATACCGTCCATCCTCCACCAACCCCACTGTTCAAGCAGGTATTCAGTATCCCCCAATGGTCGGCCTGCCGGCTTACGAATCATCATGCTCTCAATCCCCTGTGTAATTTGTTCCGCCTGCTCCCAGGCGGCTTGGTTGCTCGTATTGGCTCTGTGGCCCTATCTGTGCTGTAGGAGTCTTTAACGCCAAGACTTCACGTTGTGTCTGCTGCAACTTGAAGCTCAATTGAGTGACCAACTCGTCGGCAGAAAGCACCAACTTGGTCCCCTGAACAACCCAACCTGAGCCGTTGCAATCTGTGCAAACCAGCTCATAAAACACCCCCGCTACCACCGCCCTGCCCTTGCAAATCGAGCAGGGTTCTAACTCGATCCGCTCCCGCTTAAAGCCATGCCCCTGTCGTTTCTGCACGTTTTAATACCTCGCCCTTAACAAATTGTGGTTCTGGCTCGCAGGCCCCGCCGTTCAAGGCGTCTACGAGGTTTTGCGAATCTTCATATCTAACGCCTGTCTGCATGTGGATCGCCTTGAAGCCACGCTGATCTAACCAGTTGTGCCACTTCACCAGGGCCAGGCGGCGCTGCTCCTTGGCCTGGGTGTTGATGTAGGTGGAGGCGATCTTGCCCAGAGAGTGGTTGAGCAGCATCTCGCCGATGTGCCCGTCGACGCCGAGGTCAGTCCATGCGGTACGGGCCACCTTGCGCAGGTCGTGACTGGTCCAGGCGCCCTGCCCTAGCCGCGTGAATACCGCGCTTGCTTGGTGGTCGCTGAGCGCCTTGCCACGGCGCGACGGGAACAGGAGCGGCCCCTCGTAGCCCTGGGCGTTTTGTCGGGCGCGGTATAGCTGTAGGAGCGAACACACCTGATCGGTCAGCGGCACCCGCAGCTCGGTTTTCGTCTTGGTGTGTTCTGCCGGGATGAACCACTCACGCTCTGGCAGCGCGATATCAGCCCAGCGGGACTGGCGGGTCTCGCCGATCCGGGTGCCGTGGCACAGCATCATCAAGGCCAGCATGGCGTCACCCGGTGCACTGTCGAAGCGCTCGGCCAGCAGGGTCACCAGGTCCTGCAACTGCACGTCACGCAACCGCGCCGGCTTGGGCAGGATCCGCGCCGTGGTGAAGTTGACGAACTTCAGTTCCGCCATCGGGTTGACCGGGATCAGGTCCAGCTTGCGCGCCTGACGGAAGGCTACCGCAAGCAGCCGGTACAGCTGCTGCACGTAGGACAGCGACAGTTCGGCCTGGGCCGGCCACATCAGCAGCTTGTCGAGGGTCTGGGCGCTCACGTCGCGTAGCAGCAGGTCATCCAGGCGCGGCTTGAGCTGGCAACTGATGGCCGACTTGCCCGCAGCCCGGCGCTTGTCGGATAGCGCCCGCGACTTGGCCATGCGATCACCGAACCAATCGAGCAGTTCGCCAACGGTCACCCAGCCCGAAACACTGGCCGCGCCGTCGGCAGCGACCCGCAGGCGCACCGCTGGCAGTGCGGCGATCACCTGTTTGGTGTTCAGGTCGGGAAAGCCGCCGATGCGGTGCCATTGGCGCTTGTTGAGCAGGTACCAGGAGCCGCGCGTGCGGTTCTTGGCGAAACGGAAGTGTAGCGCTGGGTGGCTGGCGTCCCGCAGGTCGCGCACATGCTCAAGCTTGGCATTGCGGGCGATCTCAGCATCCGACAGCTTCACTGTCAGGGTTTTGATGAGGGTGTTCAAAAAGCCCCCTCCTCTGGATTAAGGAGGTCGATAACCTCAAATGTCGACGGCCACATCTGGCCGCCGTAGCGAACCGCCATGGACTTATCAAAAAAAAGCGCCAGTGCATGATCCGGTGCACTTCCCAGGTCTATCTTGGAAGAGCAACAAAACACTGCGTAGCGGTACAGGTCAGGCTTAGGAACCGCAAGGCGGGGATCTGCCATTAGAATTTATCCTTTGATTTGTAGCGGTCTGCCATGTTGGTGACCTTGGCTGGCTTGGACGGCTCAACCCATCCTGCAGCCAGTTGATCGAATCGGCTGTACTGCCCTAGGAACGCCGCGCGGACGGTGCCACCCGCGATATCTCGGCCCTTGCCAATGATGATTTCGGCAATACCTTTGGCCTCGGAATGCTCGTGATAAACCTCATCGCGGTACACGAATAGGATGATGTCGGCATCCTGCTCAATGGCGCCGGATTCGCGCAGGTCAGAGCACATCGGGCGCTTATTTGGACGCTTTTCGCACTCTCGCGAGAGCTGGCTAAGCAGGATGACCGGGATGCCCAGCTCGCGAGCCATCAGCTTTGCTGTGCGGGTCATGTGACTGACTTCCTGCTCCCGACTGAACGTGCGCGAATCGGAGTCAACCAACTGCAAGTAATCGATCACCATCAAATCAAGCCCGTATCGGCGTTTGTGACGACGGGCAGCGGCTCGCATCCGGTTCATCGACATCGATGCGCGGTCCGACAGGTACAGGTTGGAATGTTTGAGTTTCGCGGCGGCGCTCATCAACTCGGCGCCGTATTCGTGCGGGGCTTTACCGTTCTTGATCAGTTGGAGCGGAACTCGCCCCTCGGATGCCATGAAGCGATCCATCAGCCCGGTGTTATCCATTTCAAGACTGAACGCCATCACGCTCTTGCCCTCGCGAATAGCGGCATTGGACGCGATGTTCATGGCCAGGGTTGTTTTGCCCATGGCTGGGCGGCCGGCGATGATGATCAACTGGCCGGGCTTCAGACCCTGCAACTTGTCGTCCAGATCGGCGATGCCCGTGGACAAACCGTCGATACCCTCCCCTCGATCAGCTCGGGCCTGTAGCACCTCGATGTAATCGTCGAGGATATCCTCGGCCTTGATAACCTCGGACGTAGCCGACTGGCTATCGACTGCCTGGGCTTCGGCCTGCACCGCTGCAACCTTGTCGGCCGTGGGCTGGTCGCCATAAGCGATGTCGTTGATCCGAACGCTCAACTCAATCAGCGATCTGTCCAGGCTTCGCTCGCGAACGGTTCCTGCGTAGGAAGCGGCGTTCGCAACGCTCGGAGTGTTGCGGGAAATCTCGAAAGCGTAGGCGAAGGCGGGAGAACCACAGGGCAGGTCGCCGAGGTGCGCGCCGATAGTCACGATATCGACCGGTTGGCCGGCGCCGTGCAAGTCCAAGATGCCGCGATAGATTGCGGCGTTGTCCTCGAAGTAGAAATCCTCGACCGCCAGGTCAGCACTGAGCAAGTCGATCAACTCAGGGCGCAGGAACATCGCTCCCAGTACGCCGTGTTCGGCCTCAAGGCTGTATGGATCACGCATTGTAATTACCCTCCACGACCTTGACGAAGTTGCTCGGCTTAATCAGCCAGTCGAACGTGGCCCGGAAAGGCTTGGTGCCGTCCCGGCCTTCACCCTCACCCATCAGAAAGGGGCTTGAGCCAACCAACTCGAAGAACTCAGCCCAAAACCCCAAGTCCTGGTGGACCGCACTGTCGCTCCAGCGGGCAGAAATCTTTGTCACCCGGTCCTTGGTCAGCAGTGCCACCTGAGGGAGCCCAGGAAGCGTTTTGTTGAACAGGTCGACGATTGCCTGTGACGGGCATTTCGGCTTCGAGATTTTCTGCGGCCGCTCATCACCGCTGAGGGGTGATGGTTCACTTGATGGTTCTATTACGGTTCTGGGTGCAGCTGCTGCGGGGTTTTTTGTCGTGAGCTGCGGGGGTGGCGGTGCATCTGCTGCGGGGTGCATGTCTTGCGGGGGTGCATATGCTGCCGGGGTAAGGGTGTACATCGTCGATCTGCCCATCCGCTCACGGACAGACAAAATGCTCGCTTGCCCCAGCCACTTGATGGCTCCCTGAACGGTCCGTTCTGCGAGACACGTCCGTTCAGCGATACGGGCTACCGAAGGCCAGCAAACACCCTCATCGTTTGCATTGTCAGCCAGGGATATCAGGACAGCTTTCTGCGGGCCGCTCATACCTTGCAAAGGCCAGCACAGGCTCATGATGATGGTGCTCATGCGGAAACATCCTGGGCAGGAGCCAGGGATGCCTTCAAATGATTGAGGCATTCCCGGCGGAATTTGGTTTTGGACGCGAGCGAGTACTGGCCGCCAATCATGAGGGCGGCCTTCATCGCGGCGGATTGATTCATGGTGAGGTGTCGAGACACCTTTTCAGGTTCGTCGCAAAGTGTCGCGACATCCCCGTAACTATTGACTGCGGGGGCGTTATTGGTCATGATTCACCTCGTTCTGAAGTTGTACTAAACCGCCCTGCCAGGCGGTTTTTTTATGCCTGCAATTCAGGCGTTATGGGTGTCCGGTACATCTGTGGTAGCTTTTTGGTCCAACTCGAAACGATGGTCACGGAGACCTGGCATATGAAATTGATTCGCGAACTCCAGAGAGAGATGCTTGAACATCTGAGGGACTGTTACCCAGAAGCCTCCGAAGATGTGACGAGCCTCGGAGATCCAAAGTACTGCGCAGGAAATCTCTACTACCTCCGAGATCTGGGGCTCGTAACGCTTCTTGACAGCGAATACATTGGAGGCGGGAGGTCTATTCACTGTGCGACCATTACTGCCAAGGGGCTCGACTTCATCGAAGACGACGGAGGGGTCAGTGCTGTTTTGAGCACCGTGACCGTTAAACTTCATGAGGACACCCTTCGCCAGCTGATTGAGGCAAAGGTTCAGGCGTCCGATCTACCTGAAGAGCAGAAGAGCGGCATACTGAAAGCTCTTCGGGAAGCGCCCGGCGAGACCACAAAACAGCTGATAACGAAACTAGTGGACTTGGGCATGGAGAATGCGCCGAAAGCATTTCCGCTAATTCAAACGTTGCTGCAAAGCGCCCAGTCTTAATCTCATCTGCTGATCGAGATAGAGCAAAGCGGGCGTAGCCAATCAAGGAGCCTCTCCCCCACAGCTCGACGAAAACTTCCTCCATGTCTTTCTCCGCCTGGAAGAAAATCTCGGTGGAGGAATCCGTGCAACGCCCTTCCAGCGCTACAAGCGATAAAACTCGAATTCCTTCATCCATCTCTATTCCCTTCCTATGCACTGTATGAATTAACAGCTAACCCAAAATCTCTATCCGGCCACCCCGCTACGGCGGACAATAATTTCCATTGACTAGAAACAATCTTGCTCAGCACGATGCGAGGTTAGGCAGCGTTCTTCTTTGCAGATTGCGCCTCAAGCGTTTCGAGAACTTCCGGTCTGGCAACTCGCAAAAACATCATCCGCGCTCGTGGAATTCCGTATTTCCTCCAGCCGCTCACCGAGGGAGGCCGGACCTCGCAAAGCTCGGCAACCCTAAAGGTCCCGCCAAGCGCATCGATAATTTCATTTGGGTTCATACCTGATCTCTCCGGCTATTCGCACAGATCGGGATATTAGGCATACCTTTTATTTTGGTCAATAGGAATACCTTATATGCTCAGTGTTAGGCTCCCCTAATGAGGACACTTCAAGAGCGGTTAAAACTGGCTATGGTTGGCCCGCCAAAGGTTACGCAGGCGGCGCTAGCGCGCGCCTGCGGCGTCCGTGCGCCATCTGTAAATGACTGGATTTCAGGGAAAACTAAGACGATCGAGGGGCAGAATCTTTTGATTGCCGCCGATTTTCTGAAGGTGCTGCCAATGTGGCTGGCCACCGGAAAGGGTCCAATGCGGAAGGGATCGGATGGGGCAGCCCCACCTGATAGCAAGAAGAGCAATGTGGTGCAGATTGATTCTCGCCGAAAATCCGAGGACTCTAGCTTCATCACCATTCCACAGCTGGACGTGGCTGGCTCGATGGGGCCTGGAAGAGTGCCGCCCGACCACATTGAGGTCATCAGGGATATTACGATCCATCTCGACTGGCTTCAGACTCAGGGCTTGTCATATTCCAAGCTTGAAAACCTAGCCATCATTGATGGCGACGGCGATAGCATGGAGGGGACTTTCCGCAATGGAGATGCTTTGCTGGTGGATCGCGGCATCACTGAAATACGCACTGATGCAATCTACGTTTTTACTCTTGATGGCGAGCTATTCATAAAGAGGCTCCAGCGCCTCACCGGCGGATCTCTGCGAATGATTTCTGACAATCCAGTGTATCCGGCGATCATGATAGAGGGAGATATGCTTGCGCGGGTGCACATACAGGCCCGTGTTCTATTAGTTTGGAATGCACGTAAACTTTAAATGCGGCGAAGTACATGTAATTAATTAGAAGGCTGCACGCCTACAGTCAATCAAGGACGATTTCATGAGTTTCCATTCAATGCGATGCCCTTCATGTGCCAGAGAGACTCAGGTACCAGATGACGTTGAGTTTTCAAAATGCATGTATTGCGGTGTAACTATTAACTTGAGGATGGGCTCTGCATCAACGCCAAGCATCAGCAATCTTCTAGGGATGGCAAAAACAGCTGAGTTAGGGGGAAATCAAGCTGAGGCAGAGAGCTATTTCAACAGGGTCTTGGAGATCGATCCTACGATATCTGAGGCCTGGCTTGGCAAGGGGAAAGCCGCTGGCTGGCAATCAACTATAGTCAACATCCGACTCGGAGAGGTATTAACTGCTTTTAATCATGCTATTTCTACAGCTCCGGCAGATGATAAAAACTCGATTATCGAAACATGCTCGGTCGAGGCCAATACTATTGTCGTGGCTTTATACAGTATAGCCAGAAAGCATATGCTTGAGTACGTCGCCCTTCCCAATACATGGGCTGACTACCTTGACCAGATTGGAATAATGCTGAACACACTTGAAACCATTCATCTATGGCAGCCATCACAAAAAATTACATTGGAAAATATAGTACACCTCTGCAAAGATAGCATTGAAGGAGTTAGTTACAGAGATCAGTTTGATAACAACACCTCTAAAGCTGTTTTTCTAAGCCCTAATTACGAAGCCGCCACGCGCGCAAGACTTGAGGCGGCCGCAGAAAAGCTAAGACTAATAGATCCTAATTATTCTGCGCCGACGGCTGTCGCAAGCAAGCCAGACAGTTGCTTTATAGTCACTGCGACCATGGGTGACTTCAATCATCCGGACGTCACACTACTCAGAAAATTTCGGGATGAGTGGATACTTAAGCGCGCGTCAGGAAAGACATTCGTCGCCTGGTACTACCGAAACGGACCGGGAATTGCCAATGTAATCCGTGGTAGCAAAATGCTCCGCATGCTGTCGTACGCATTAATTGTGCTCCCAGCAGCACGGATAGCCAAGATCTTGATTCGCAAAGCTCGCTGATCAAACGCATCGCTCACGGAGCGGCCTATACCGGCAGCACCAAGCATTAAAGAATGCCCGCCTTTGAAGCGGGCTTTTCTTCGTCAACGCAAAATAAATTAGGCATACCTATTGACCAAAAAAGAAGGCATGCCTAATATTTATCCATCGCCGGATAACAACCGGCCAGATGGAAGGCAGCGATGAACCGGCCTCAACGGTTCAGAGGGTTGGCAACTGACCCGGGCGTGCAGCGTAAAGCGCCAAGACGAGTTATCCAGCGGGAGAACAAGCCGAAAGGCCCGCGGCTGGACAAACAATTTGATGGGGCCGGCGGCAGCGCCAGTAGCGGGAAGCCGGCAAGCGACACCAGAAGATTTCACGTCAGCGCCTGTATCGGGCGCTTTCGGAAAACAACCGGGAGTCACAACGATGGAAGCAACAATCGTTAACGGCGCATGGAAGGGTCATCTCGGCCGTGGTCTAGCGCCGCGAGAACTTCAGTACTTGCTGTCCGCTGCCCAAGGCAAGACGGCAAAGGAAATAGCCAGGCTGCACGGCGTGGCGGCCTGCACCGTGGCCAAGCGCCTTTCCTGTGCCATGTTCAAGCTCGGCGTGAATCGCCAGACCGCGATGGTGGCCGAGGCCATGCGCCGGCAGATCATCTCGCCGATGTGCTTTGTCCTGGCCAGCCTGATCGCCATGCACGCAATGATCGGTGACGACGCAATGCGCCGAGATCGCCGAACACCGGAGCGCCGTACCGCCCAAGTGCGGATGGTGCGCCAGGCTGAACGGCCAACCCTCACCGCATAACCGAAAGCATCACTTCTGCACCTTGGCGACAGGGTGCAGCGGGATGTAACCCACCCAGAGGAATCACCCATGTTCGGCAAAATATTTGGCAAGAAATCCGGCGAAGCGCGTCAGGCCCTGGCCGTTATGACCAATCGAGACCTGATGCAAGCTTCGGTCTACGGCGTGTTCTACGTCGCTTCGGCCGATGGCGATATCGAGAAGGAAGAGCTGGAGAAGATCGAAAAGCTGATCAACAACTCTGCCGCCCTGAAGGGTTTCGGTGCAGAGCTGAGCAACACCATCGACCGCGCCAAGGCCGACTTCAACGACGGCGGCCCGCGCATCATCCGTCAGAACGCCGAAAAGGAGCTGAAGGACTTGGCTCACAACGTCGACGACGCGGCCACAGTCCTGAACTTCATGCTCACCGTGGCCGAGGCTGACGGCGAGATCGAGCCAGCCGAGATGGTGGTGCTGGAGAAGGCCGCCAAGATCATGAACCTCAACCTGAAAGACTACCTGTAACCATGCTGGGCAGGCTCAGCAACAAGGCGCGCTCCCTGGCAGCCTACGGGCTCGCCGGCGGGGTGGTGTTCGTCGACTCGGCGAGCCGGATCTTCTCAATGGTTGGTGACCTTGTACTGGTCGCGCTTCTGCTGATTGTTCTGATGGCCGGTAAACCTAAGGCTTAGGCATCACTTCTGCCCATTCCATGAGTGGGCAACGGGATGCGGACGAACACCCGGACTTACGCCGGCCACCTGCATTCAACCCGCCCTGCACGGAGGATTGGCAGCCATGTGAACACAACACACCCTAGACGCCAAAGCGTCTGCCTGCGTGACGTAGGGAGGTCTACGAAGTGCATCGAAAGCCCGGGGAATCCTCGGGCTTTTTTACATCTCGCGTTTACCCGTCAGCACCCTCCCCTGGGCCCACCGGCACCCGCCAGGCGTTCCGGGTGCTGACGAATACACGCCAACCAATATCGAGGGTCGAACCATGCATCCATCAATTCAACAACGGTCCGAAGGGCTTGCGGCCCTCCGCGTTCGAGCATCCATCGCCACCAGCGCCCTGTTCGCCTTGATCGGTAAAGAGCAGCCAGTGCAAGAGGTTCGCTACCAGGTGATCAACAAGGGCAAAGGCGCCTATCACGTCGTCGAGCGCTCCACCGGCAAGGTCATGGGCATGTGCTTCACCTGGAAGGCCGCGATCAATCGCGCCCAGGTGCTGGAAGCTCGCGCAGACGGCAAGAAAATCAACATCGAAGGGTGGTCGCAGTGATCAGCGCAACTCCGTGAAGCGCATCAATAACCAGGTGCGACAACTCCTTAGGCAAACCCAATTCAACCTTCCACCCAGCGGCCTCTTGGCCATCCCGGAGAATCAACAATGCCCACAGCAACCGATACAGCCGAGTTTCTGGAAGAACTCAACGGCGGCGCATTCGCCAGTCAAATCGGCCACGCCCTTTCCGAAGTAGCTGCGGGGGTTGTTGACCACGGCAAAGCCGGGAAGCTGGTTATCACCCTGGACATCAGCCAGATCGGCCAATCAAGCCAAGTGAAGATCAAACATAAACTCGCCTACAAGATCCCCACCAAGTACGGGGAGATGAACGAGAACACCAGCCTTGAAACGCCCATGCACGTAGGCACCGGTGGTCGCGTGACCCTCTTCGCTGAAAAGCACGATCAGCTTTTCACCCGTGAAGACGCGCCGATTCCAAAGCGCACCTGACCCACCCCGCTACATCATCCCTTCAGCAATCCAAGGAATTAACCGATGTCACTTACCAAAGAAGCAATTCAGCTCATCACTGATACGGCGCTGGAAGCCAGCGGCAAGCAGCTAGCGACACTGGTCCCTACCGTAGTGCTGCCGGAAAGCTCGAAAGTCATCGACCTGGAGAAATTCCAGCCTGGCCGTAGCCGCTTCCGTGGCACCTACAGCACCCACTCGCTGGCAGATTTCGGCACCTATGTTGTTGAACGCGCAGAACCAGGCGCGCGCGGCTTCATCGACCAAGACGCAATGAGCTGTGTCCTGCTGTTCAACCTGGGCACCACCGGCGAACCCGGCCACGCCGATGACCGCGCCGTCCTCAAGTTAAAGCCAACTGCCGGCTACACCGCCGCCCAGCAAATCGGCGGACGCGGCATCAGCCAGAAAGATTTGAGCGACTGGATCGAAGACTGGCACCAATACCTCACCCCGGTTGACGAGGCTGGCAATGCAATCCCGGTGGCCAAGGCCATTGCGGCAGTGCGCACCATCACCATCAAGGCATCGAGCGAATCGGAAACCACTGTAGGCGAAACCAGTGCCAGCCGAAGCGCGATGGACCAGATCGAGGCGCGCAGCAAAGAAACCCTGCCGGTTTCCCTGCAATTCCGCACGGTCCCGTTTGAAGGCCTGACCGAACAGCAGATCACCCTTCGCCTGTCGGTGATCACCAGCGGCTCGCAGCCGGTGTTGAAATTGCGCTGGGTGGGCGAAGAGGTACAACGCGAAGACATCGCTCAGGAGTTCAAAACAGTACTTCAGGAAAAAATCGGCGCGGCTGCCGAGTTGTACCTTGGCGCCTTCGACCCTAAGTGATGTGCCTCCCCGCTCGCCACATCAAGGAAGCGACGGGTCAGGTGGATATGGGCCCATCACCTTATGGATGTTGGGCCACACCATAAATGCCTGAGTGACTTTTCCACCGCGCTGGCAGTAGACCAGAAATTCGGACTTGCTCCCACTGCTGACGCGGTATCGGTATTTACCACAACCCTCAACGTCCGCCTCAGAAAGCGCGCGCGCGATGCCTGGGTTGTCGGCCTTAACCCATGGTGCGGGGTATTGCTCCTCCAGTGAGCTGGCAGAAACAACAAGCGGGAGTAACCCGCAAAAGGCAATACATATTTTCTTCAAATCTCGCTCCTTGAGCCAGCTACATGCCAGTGTCCCATGAACTCGGTTTACTAGCCGGCTAAATAAATCTGTTAAGCGTTTCCAAATTTAGCATTGAATACTGATTCATACTCGCCCCAGTAGTGTTCAGCTAGCTGCGACTGAGCAAAAAGATCTTCATACATCAAAACAAGCTCTTGCTCAATAAATGCATCAGCTCCAAGGAACGATGTGACTCTCGATGACATATTCGACATAGCCGCCAACATTCCATTATGAAATATAACCAGATCATAGTTACCCAGCTCGTAGGCAGGGAGACTCTTTAGCGAACTCAAAGAAGAGTTAAATAGGTCTCTAAACACAAGATTCCAGCTCTCCTTAAATACTCCAACGGGCGGCTGCTTCTCAACTAATTCTCTCATGGTCCTGGCATGATCCCATGCGCATTTAACCACAGCAAAATACGCATTTGACTTATCCAAAGCCCGCTGATTAGCCTGTTGGATCTGTCTTTCAACTTGACTATTGCTAATCGTAAAAGCTCCCCATATTGCCGCTATTGATCCTATAGCCTGAACCCAGCTTGCCAGCTCACTACTTGTGAGCTTGAACAATGCAATTCCGAACAACACAGCCAATACAAGCAGGATATTTGGTACAGATAGCCAGGGCTTAAACAGTTCTTTTCCGTAATCGTTCAGCATTCCTTATCCCTACCTTGACGTTTGACCGGTAAATATACCCGGCGAGGATCCCTTATGTCCGCACAACAGATCGACGAAAAGAAGCTTGAGCGCGCGATCCGCAAAATCAAGCACTGCCTGGCACTTGCCCAGAGCGCCAATGAGAACGAAGCCGCAACGGCGCTCCGGCAGGCCCAGGCATTGATGCGCGAATACCGGCTGACCGAAATGGATGTGAAGTTGAGTGACGTAGGTGAGGTTGAGTCGGCCCTGTTCCGCGCCAAGCGTCGAACAGCGTGGGATCAGCAGCTAAGCATCGCTGTAGCAGACGCATTCAGTTGCACAACCCTGCGGCGCCGGACGTGGTGTTCCGCAAAAGGCCAGATCATTGAGTGCGCGACATTCGTCGGCGTTTCTCCCGCCCAGAACATCGCCCTGTACGCGTATGAGGCACTGCACACCAAGCTTACTCAGGCGCGCAAGGAGTACTGCTCGGCCGTCAGGTCGGGAGTCCATCGCAGCCGGTATTCGGCAGAAACTGCCGGCGATCACTTTGCGCTCGCGTGGGTTTGGGAGGTCCAGTCGAAGCTGAAAGCTCTTGTGCCTCAAGGCGATGATGATCCGCTGGGGAGCCCCGCCACCGGCCAAGGCCTCATCGCGATTCAAGCGCAGGACAAGGCATTGATCAGCGAATATCTCGCTACCCAGGAAATCGGGAAATCCAGAAAAGGCAAGGCGGTAGAGCTGGATCTAAACGCCCAGATCGCCGGGATGCTCGCTGGTAGCAAGGTGGAACTGCACGCCGGCATCGCGCGCAGCGGCGAACACCCCCTCGCACTATCCGTAATCGCCTGACCCTCCTCATCTACTCCACCGCCCGGGCATGGCCCGGCAAGGACTTCCCATGCCTACAGTAAACAAAACCATCGGCCAGCAGCGCCTGGACCGGATCATCGCTGCGAATGAATTCCTCAGGGTGATCGCCAACTGCGGCCGGTACTTCTTTCGTAACAAGGGCGCTGGGCACGATGCATACCTCGCTCTCAATGGCCGCCGCAACATCGTCTGGCTGTTCGATGACTACACCGGGGCCCGCATCAACGTTACGAGAGAAGGCCCGTGGGATGGCTTCTCGCACGGCGGCACACTGAAGAGCCTGGCTGGGTCTATCGGTGCGTTCGTACTCACTGGCAAGACGATGCGATACGGGTATTTCCAACCCGTGATGGATAACGGTTTCGAGAATCCGTGGGGCTATGGCGACGACATATTGATTGTTCGCGATGAAGGCGTGCGCCTTGGCTTGATCCGCAAGCCGGAAGAGCAAAAGGAGGCAGCATGAAGCGCATCTACCTTAGCGGCCCCATGACCGGCCTGCCCGGCCTCAACTTCGCCGCCTTCCACGCCATGACCACCAACCTGCGCGCCGGCGGCCACACCGTCACCAACCCCGCCGAGCTGAACCCGGACGGCGGCACCTGGAACGACTGCATGCGCCGCGACATTGCCGCCCTGATGGACTGCGACACCGTGGCCACCCTGCCCGGCTGGAAAGAATCGAAAGGCGCCCAACTCGAAGTCCTGATCGCCGAACGCCTCGGTATGACGGTTGTGAATGCCCATGATCTGGTAACGAAGGAGGCTGTATGAGCAACTGGACGAGGATGTGACCAGCGGACCAAGGCGTTGAGTTACTAGCCCAGAGGAAGGGAGTTGTTTAACTCGCAGCTAACTACTTCGGTCCACTGATTCACTGCCCACTGCTTCAAGAGCACGCTCCAATGACTTGATAGAGCGCCAGTCGGCGAAGTACTTCAACAACACATATCTGAAATACATGCGCGACATGTCATTTCTAGCAACGATCCATCGTTTCGTCCAGGGTCGTTTTCAAATAATCCTCACCATCACAGTCAGCCGCTATAGCGGCAAGGACGAAGTCATGCCTGAAGAAATGAAGAAAGCCTGGCCCGACCACTTCCGCTACATCGATACCATCGGTCCAGATGGTCTTGAGGTCCACTGCATCACCTATCAAGTGATCGGCGAAACCGCGCAGTGCTACTACATCGGCGACACCCACACCTGCGACCTGGTCAAAGGCCCGCAATACAGCTGGACTGCTGAGGCGGTCAAGAAACGTCGTAAGCGCGTGCTGAAAGAGGGTGCCGAGTGGGGCCGACGCTTCGCCTACACCGACAAGGCGTTGGCGTTGCGCTCCTACAAGACCCGTAAGTCCTGGCAGATGAAGCATGCCCAGTTGTCCCTGGAGCGGGCCAAGACGGCTATCGGGTATTTCGGCAACGCTCAAGTCGAAAGCGCGATACCGGACGCTGCCGTCACCATCCCGAACGAATACATCCAAGGCTTGAACTGGGAGGACTATTGATGATCGCCATCCCCCTGGTTCGCCTACGCCTTCATCTACAAGGGGCCGAGGCCATGAGCAATCGAATCGTTTGCCAGTTCAGCTGCGGCGCTGCCTCAGCGGTGGCTACCAAGCTGGCTCTGGCCGAATATGGCGCAACCCACGATGTGCAGATAATCAACGCCTTCCTAGCCAATGAACACGAAGACAACCGGCGGTTCGCCCAGGACTGTGAAGCCTGGTTCGGCCAACCTATCACCGTGCTCCGGGATGATAAATACGGGGCCGACGTGCAGAAAGTGTTCCTGCGCGAACGGTACATGAAGGGCCCTCACGGAGCGCCGTGCTCGACGCTGCTTAAACGCAGGCTGCTCTCCACCTACGAACAACCTGGCGACGTGATGATCTTCGGCTACACCGCCGAAGAGACCGATCGACTGGACGACTTCAGAGAAAGAAACCCAGACCGACCAGTGATTGCACCTCTGATAGATCGAGGCCTGGGCAAAGAGGACTGCAAAGCCATCATAGAGCGAGCCGGCATCGAGCTGCCCACCATGTATCGCATCGGCTATTACAACGCGAACTGTATTGGCTGCCCAAAAGGTGGCGAAGGGTATTGGCGCGCAATTCGTGAAGACTTTCCAGAGGTGTTCGAGCAGCGGTGTTTAGTGCAGGACGAGCTGGGGCCCGGCTCATGGTTTCTTCGCTACCGTTCGGGACCGAGGAAAGATGAGCGATTCCCTTTGCGCGACCTTCCTGTTGGCCCAATCGCGCGCAACGAGAAGCTGCCCAACTGCAGCTTCTTCTGCGAGATGGCCGAAGCCGATATCGCCGCAACAGCCTAACCCCAATCCCCCTACATGCCTGCCGGTGAGCGGCGGGAAGCGAATCACACAAAAGAGTTCACCCAGCCATCTGAGGCCACTCAGCGTTTGCTCTGAAACATCTGGCTGGGCGAACAACAGAAGACTAGCTGCCTTTGATGGCCGCGTCCCGATCCACTTTCTGAACAATTCACCCTCACCTTCTGCCGTCCAGCGCGGCAAGGACACCCCATGTACGCAACGAAACTCACCCTGCTCATCACGGCCATCGTGTTGTACGTGGCGGGGTCCACCTTCTGGTTTTTCTGGCAGGTGCCGAAGCTGCTCTCCACCGGTACCGAACAAACCCTGGTCGCAGCATTCACAGGCACCGTCGCCTGGATGCTGCTCACCTTCGGTTTCATCATCCACATCATCAAGACAGCGCGGCCTACAGCGGGCGGCGGGAGGTAGCTATGGCAAGAGTCATTGCACAAATTACGGCCAGACTGCCCCGCCTCATGGAGGTGGGCGAGTACCGTAAATTGCGTTACGCGGGTGGAAAACCAAGCCTGCAACAATTGAAAAAATGGATCGAGGATGGCGAAGTGATTGGAGAGGTAAAGGGCGGGATGTATTTCGTGGACCTGCAAGCAGTCGTGATTGGGTCGAACGATCCATTGCTGGCCAAGATGATGGAGGTGGGCTGATGGCTCCCCCGCGCGCCAGGACGGCGAAGAACAGGTCTCTGCCGGCGAACCTGTACCCAAATGGGAAGTACTGGCAGTACAAGAACCCGATCACCGGCAAGAAAACCAGCATCAACAAGCCAATGGCCGAAGCCATTAAGTTGGCAAACGCCGCGAATGCCAAACTTTTGCCATTGCTCGCAGACGACGGGGCGCTGCTGGAGATGCTCACGGGTGACGCTGCTCCCAAGTTCAGCAAATGCCTGGATCGTTTCGAGACAGAGTGGCTATCCACGAAGAAGTATGCCGATAGCACACTCAAGGAAATCAAGTTCAAGCTGGCCAGATATCGCGAAGACATGGGCGACTTGATGATGGGGCAGCTCGATGTGTTGAAAGTGGCTGAGTATCTGGATGGTTTCGAGAACAACGCCTACACGAAGCACCGAGGGCTGCTGGTCCAGGTGTTCGCCTTCGCAGTAGCCAAGGGACTTTGTGAGCGAAATTCAGCCGAGCTGACGCTGGTGAAGAAGGAAGCAGAGAAGAAGCGGCAGCGGCACACCGTGGAAGGTTTGAACAAGATTCTGGCGTATGTCGGCACGCCAGTCTGGCTAAAACGCGCGATCCGACTGGGCTTGTTGAGCCTCCAACGTAGGGAAGACATCGTGATGTGGCCGAAAACGGCCGTGGACCTCGAGCAGAACACCATCAAAGTATCGCCCGGGAAGACGCAGAACTACGGGAAGCCCGTTCACTTAGAAATCGTCATGGGCCAGGCTCTGCGAGAGGTGGTGCTGGAGTGTCTAAAGTCTCCGGTCGTTTGCCCCTACCTGATTCACTACTCACCCAAGGCACGCAAACGGACGCAGCTCGACGCCAAGCTGCACTGGAACGCTGTAACGGCCGACTACCTCACCAAGTCATTCGCCCAGGCTCGGGACGACTCACAAGCCTACGACAATGTGCCAGCGGGTGAACGGCCAACGTTTCATGAGATACGCGCATTGGGTGCCTGGCTGTACGAACAGCAGGGATTTGCACAGGAATACATACAGGGATTGATGGGTCACGCTGACGTGAAAATGACCGAGCATTATCAGTCTGGCCACGGGGACGATGAGGTCGTTTACATGAAGGTGAAAGCCGACCTAAACGTGTAGCTCAAAGATCGTTTGCCCAAAGTATTCCCAATGTTTGCCCAAACGATAGGCAACAAAAAAGGGCCCACCTTTCGGTGAGCCCTTCTAGACCGCCCAGCAGAGCGGATTTTGTTTGGTAGGCGCGATTGGACTCGAACCAACGACCCCCACCATGTCAAGGTGGTGCTCTAACCAACTGAGCTACGTGCCTGCTGTGAGGCGGCATTCTACGGAATTCCCAAGGGGTGTCAACACCTTTTTTGCAGCTAAGCCTATGAATATGCGAATTTTTTATTTTTTATCAGCCATGCTGATTTTTTCGGGTGGCTGGCAGGGTATTTTCAACTCAGGTAGGATCGGCGCACTCGTAAAAAATATAAAACAGAGGTTCCAGTATGGCGAACACCCCCTACCCCCAGTCCTATTACGCCGCTTCCGCCAATGCGGCACCTCCCCGGCCCGCGCTACAAGGTGAAATCGAAACCGACGTGTGCGTGATCGGCGCCGGCTATACCGGACTGTCGAGTGCGCTGTTCCTGCTGGAGAACGGCTTTCGCGTGACGGTACTGGAAGCCGCCAAGGTGGGTTTCGGTGCGTCTGGGCGCAATGGTGGCCAGATCGTCAACAGCTACAGCCGTGATATCGACGTGATCGAGCGCAGCGTCGGCCCTCAGCAGGCACAACTGTTGGGGCAAATGGCGTTCGAGGGCGGCAGGATCATTCGTGAGCGGGTCACCAAATACCAGATCCAGTGCGACTTGAAAGACGGCGGTGTCTTTGCCGCGCTCAATAGCAAGCACATGGGCCACCTGGAGTCGCAGAAGCGTTTGTGGGAACGCTACGGCCATACCCAGCTGGAGCTGCTCGACGAGCGGCGCATCCGCGAGGTGGTGGCCTGTGAGAACTACGTGGGCGGCCTGCTGGACATGAGTGGCGGGCATATCCATCCGCTCAACCTGGCCCTGGGTGAAGCGGCGGCCGTGGAATCCCTGGGTGGCACGATCTACGAACAGTCCGCCGCCGTGCGTATCGAGCGTGGCGCCAACCCTGTAGTCCACACCGCCCAAGGCAAGGTGAAGGCTAAATTCATCATCGTCGCCGGCAACGCCTACCTGGGCAACCTGGTGCCCGAACTGGCGGCCAAGTCGATGCCCTGCGGCACACAAGTGATTACCACGGCGCCCCTGGGCGATGAACTGGCCAAAACCCTGCTGCCCCAGGATTTTTGTGTCGAAGATTGCAACTACTTGCTCGACTACTACCGGCTGACCAGCGACAAGCGCCTGATCTTCGGCGGTGGCGTGGTGTATGGCGCGCGGGATCCGGCGAACATCGAAGCCATCATCCGGCCGAAGATGCTCAAGGCCTTCCCACAACTCAAGGATGTAAAAATCGACTACGCCTGGACCGGCAACTTCCTGCTGACCCTGTCGCGCCTGCCCCAGGTCGGTCGCATCGGCGACAACATCTACTACTCCCAGGGCTGCAGCGGCCATGGCGTGACGTACACCCACCTGGCAGGCAAGGTACTGGCCGAAGCCCTCAGGGGCCAGGCAGAGCGTTTTGATGCGTTTGCCGACTTGCCGCACTACCCGTTCCCGGGCGGCCAACTGCTGCGCACGCCATTTGCGGCGCTGGGCGCGTGGTACTACGGGCTGCGGGACAAGCTGGGCTTCTGACACAGGCATTGCAGGCGCCGGTTTGCCGGCGCCTGCAAGTCGCCTTATCAAATCGCAGACACAAAAAACCCCGGTCTTTCGACCAGGGCCTTTGCTATCGATCCAATCAAGCCTAAAGCTTGTCTTGGCGCTCTCAGGGTGTTCAGTGGACCCTGGAACAGATATGGCGCAGCGGACGGGACTCGAACCCGCGACCCCCGGCGTGACAGGCCGGTATTCTAACCGACTGAACTACCGCTGCGTATCGCTCAGACTGCCGAAGTGTCACCTTCAACCGCCTTCAAACATCTGACTGATCAGCCTTGGCTGTTCAATCTCAAATCCGAAACATCGGACCTGGAAAATATGGCGCAGCGGACGGGACTCGAACCCGCGACCCCCGGCGTGACAGGCCGGTATTCTAACCGACTGAACTACCGCTGCGCGTCGGTGCAACCTTTAGCATTGCGTCTTGCCCGAAGGCAAAACTCTCAAGAAGTGGTGGGTGATGACGGGATCGAACCGCCGACCCTCTGCTTGTAAGGCAGATGCTCTCCCAGCTGAGCTAATCACCCTTTGCTTCGTTGAGGCCGCGAAATTTACGCAGATGGCGGACCTAAGTCAATAGCCTGCTTGAAGTTTTTCTGAAAAAGAGTAAATAACGTCAAGCACGGGACCCGCCCTACTCGCTGTAAATCATCTTCTTGCTCATCCCACCATCCACCACGAACTCCTGCCCCGTTACAAACCCGGCGCTGCGCGACAGCAGCCACGCCACCATGGCTGCCACGTCCTCAACCGTGCCTACCCGGCCCGCAGGATGCTGCGCATGATCGGCGTCGCTCAACGGCTCGGCACGGCGCGTTGCGGGGTCACGGGCGTCGATCCAGCCAGGGCTGACGGCGTTGACCCGCACCTCCGGCCCCAGGCTGATGGCCAGCGCGTGCGTCAGGGCCAACAGGCCGCCCTTGCTCGCCGCGTAGGCCTCGGTATCCGGCTCCGACTGTCGGGCCCGGGTCGAGGCCAGGTTGACGATGGAACCGCCGTGGGCGCGCAGGTAGGGCGCACAGTGCTTGGCCAGCAGCATCGGCCCACTGAGGTTTACCGCCAGCACCCGGTTCCAGTAGGCCAGGTCCAGGCTATCCAATGTGATATTGCGCGGATCGGCCACCGCGGCATTGCACACCAGGGCATCCAGGCGCCCGAACTGGCCAAGCACTTCAGCCACCCCAAGGGCCACCTGCTGCTCATCGGCCACGTCCATGGTGATAAACCAGGCGTTATCGCCCAACACCTTGGACACCTTGGCGCCCCGCTCGCGATCCAGGTCGGCCAATACTACTTGCCAACCTTCGCTGACCAGCCAGGCCGCGATCCCCAGGCCGATGCCCCGGGCCGCGCCTGTTACCAACGCGACCCGGCCATTAGTAGCGCCAGCCGCCTCCAGGGACCACTCGATCACAAGGCCGCCAGCCCGCGAGCCAGGTCGGCCTGCAAGTCAGCCACGTCTTCCAGGCCCACCGCCACGCGGATCAGGCTGTCGCGGATACCGGCCGCCTCACGCTCCTGCGGGGCAAGGCGACCATGGGAGGTGGTGCCTGGATGGGTAATGGTGGTTTTGCTATCACCCAAGTTGGCGGTGATGGAAATCAGGCGCGTGGCATCGATAAAGCGCCATGCGCCGTCTTTGCCACCTTTGACCTCGAAACTGACCACCGCCCCGAACCCGCGCTGCTGACGCTGGGCCAGCTCGTGTTGCGGGTGGCTCTTCAAGCCGGCGTAGTGGACTTTCTCGATGCCGTCCTGCTGCTCCAGCCACTCGGCCAAGGCTTGGGCGTTGGCGCAATGGGCTTTCATCCGCAGGCTCAGGGTTTCCAGGCCCTTGAGGAAAACCCAGGCATTGAACGGGCTCAGGGTCGGGCCAGCGGTGCGCAAGAAGCCCACCACTTCCTTCATCTGCTCGCCACGGCCGGCCACTACGCCGCCCATGCAACGGCCCTGGCCATCGATGAACTTGGTAGCCGAATGCACCACGATATCTGCGCCCAGCTTCAGCGGCTGCTGCAGGGCTGGCGTGCAGAAGCAGTTATCCACCACCAGCATCGCGCCCTTGGCGTGGGCCACTGCGGCGAGGGCCGTGATGTCCACCAGTTCTGCCAACGGGTTGGACGGCGACTCGACGAACAGCAATTTGGTATTGGCCTTGATCGCCCCATCCCAGCCCGACAGGTCTGCCAGCGGCACGTAGTCGACTTCAATGCCAAAGCGCTTGAAGTACTTCTCGAACAGGCTGATGGTCGAGCCAAACACGCTGCGCGACACCAATACATGGTCGCCAGCACTGCACAGGCTCATCACCACCGCAAGGATCGCCGCCATGCCGGTTGCCGTGGCGACGGCCTGCTCTGCCCCTTCCAGCGCCGCAATGCGCTCTTCAAAGGCGCGCACCGTCGGGTTGGTGTAACGGGAGTAGACATTACCCGGCACTTCGCCAGCAAAGCGCGCCGCCGCGTCCGCCGCAGTGCGGAACACGTAGCTGGAGGTGAAGAACATCGGGTCGCCGTGCTCACCTTCCGGCGTGCGGTGCTGGCCGGCGCGCACAGCCAGGGTATCGAAAGCCACACCATCGAGGTCGCTGTCCAACCGACCGGCATCCCATTCCTGACTCATGCTGCCACTCCTTCACTCAATTCTTTATTTAAGATACAAAACCGGCCCCTCAGGGCCGGTGATTACTCAGTTGTTGTACAGATCGATGATCGCGCTGACCGCCTGGGTCTTGATCTTCGAGGAGTCGTTACGCGCCTGCTCGATCTTGTTCAGGTAAGCCTCGTCGACATCACCGGTCACGTACTTGCCATCGAAGACCGCGCAATCGAACTGCTCGATCTTGATCTTGCCGCCACCCACCGCTTCGATCAGGTCAGGAAGATCCTGGTAAATCAGCCAATCAGCGCCGATCAGGTCAGCCACATCCTGGGTCGAACGATTGTGTGCGATCAGTTCGTGGGCGCTCGGCATATCGATACCGTACACATTCGGGTACCGCACGGCAGGTGCGGCAGAACAGAAGTACACGTTCTTCGCCCCGGCCTCACGGGCCATCTGGATGATCTGCTTGCACGTAGTGCCGCGCACGATGGAGTCGTCCACCAGCATCACGTTCTTGCCGCGGAATTCCAGCTCGATGGCGTTGAGCTTCTGGCGTACCGACTTCTTGCGAGCCGCCTGGCCCGGCATGATGAAGGTGCGGCCGATGTAGCGGTTCTTGACGAAACCTTCGCGGAACTTGACGCCCAGGCGGGTGGCCAGTTCCAGCGCGGCGGTGCGACTGGTGTCCGGGATCGGGATCACCACGTCGATGTCGTGCTCCGGGCGCTCGCGCAGGATTTTTTCGGCGAGCTTCTCGCCCATGCGCAGACGCGCCTTGTACACCGAGACACCGTCGATGATCGAATCCGGGCGCGCCAGGTAGACGTGCTCGAAGATGCAGGGGGTGAGTTTCGGGTTGATCGCGCACTGACGGGTGTGCAGCTTGCCGTCTTCGGTGATGTACACCGCTTCGCCCGGCGCCAGGTCGCGCACCAGGGTGAAGCCCAGCACGTCCAGGGACACGCTTTCGGAGGCAATCATGTACTCGACGCCTTCGTCGGTATGACGCTGGCCGAACACGATCGGGCGGATGCCGTGGGGGTCGCGGAAACCGACGATCCCGTAGCCGGTGATCATTGCCACGACCGCGTAGCCACCCACGCAGCGGTTGTGCACATCGGTCACGGCCGCGAACACATCTTCTTCAGTCGGCTGCAGCTTGCCGCGCTGGGCCAGTTCGTGGGCGAACACGTTGAGCAGCACTTCCGAGTCGGAATTGGTGTTGACATGGCGCAGGTCAGATTCGTAGATCTCCTTGGCCAGTTGCTCAACGTTGGTCAGGTTGCCGTTATGCGCCAAGGTAATGCCGTAGGGCGAGTTGACGTAAAACGGCTGAGCTTCGGCCGAAGTCGAGCTACCAGCAGTCGGATAACGCACATGGCCAATGCCCATGTGCCCGACCAGGCGCTGCATGTGACGCTGATGGAACACGTCACGTACCAGGCCATTGTCCTTGCGCAGGAATAACCGGCCGTCGTGGCTGGTCACAATACCGGCAGCGTCCTGGCCGCGGTGCTGGAGGACGGTTAGCGCGTCATACAGCGCCTGATTGACGTTCGACTTACCGACGATACCGACGATGCCACACATGCGACGCAACCCCTACTTAATGAATCTTGACTGAACACGACTTACTGCGGCGCATTGCCCGGCAAGAGGTGTTCCTTGAACGGAATATCAGCGGGTACGCTGATACCGCTGGCCAGCCACTGACTGCTCCACCCCAATATGAGGTTCTTGGACCAATCTGCAACCAATAGAAATTTTGGCACGAGACTCGACTCCTGCCACCACGAATCCTGCTGTACCGGGCCCAGGCTCAACAGCCCGACCGCAACAACCACCAGCAACGCGCCACGCGCGGCGCCGAAGGCCATGCCGAGAAATCGATCGGTCCCGGAGAGGCCGGTGACACGTATCAATTCGCCGATAAGATAATTGACCATTGCCCCCACCAGCAGCGTGGCGATGAACATGATGGCGCAGCCCGCGATGACACGAGCCGAAGGTGTTTCGATATAGCCGGCCAGGTAAACGGCCAGGGATCCGCCGAACATCCAGGCGACGACTCCTGCAACGATCCAGGTCAGCAGCGATAAGGCTTCTTTGACGAAACCGCGGCTTAGACTGATCAATGCGGAGATGGCGATAATGGCTACGATCGCCCAATCAACCCAGGTAAATGGCACAGTGCAGCCTACAGACGGATAAGGCGGCGCATTTTAGCAGAGCGCTGGGCTATCGGTAAGCGGTGTTTGGTGGTCCATTGCAAATCAATGGGTTGTGGCCAGCTGCGGCCCTCTCAAGACAGGCAGAAACCAATGTGGGAGCGGGCTTGCTCGCGATAGCGGTGGGTCAGCCAACTATAATATTGACTGATGCACCGTCATCGCGGGCAAGCCCGCTCCCACACAAGCCTGCCCAGTGTATTGCCAGAATCAGCCGCGTTCTGGCTGGAAGCGCACCACAAAACCCTTCAGGTTCTGCTGGCGCCCCAGCAGGTCACGCAGGCGGTCAGCCTCGGCGCGCTCGATCAGCGGCCCGACAAATACCCGGTTCTTGCCATCGGCGGTACGGATATAGGCGTTATAGCCCTGGCTACGCAGGGTTTTCTGCAAGGCTTCGGCACTTTCACGATTGGACAGGCTGGCGAGCTGCACCGACCAACTGATCGGCAGGCCGTTGGGATCGATACGACTCTGCCCCACCTCCGGTTTGCCCGGGGCTGCCGGCTGCGGCGCAACCGGCTTCGGTGCCGGGGCTGGCGCAACGGGCTTGGCCGCTACCACGGGCGCAGGGGTAGGCTTTACCACCGGCACACTCGGCTGGATCGGCGTCGAAGGTGCTTGCTGTTCGGCAATCTCCAGATCAGTCGGCACCGGTTCCTCCTCGGGCAGCGCCTGCGGCTCAGGCACCACCACCGGCTCGACCTGGACCTGCGGCATGACCGGGGCCTGGGGTGCGGCCGGGGCCTCAACCGTAACCTGGCGCTGCTCGTCCTGGCGAGAAAACAACATCGGCAGGAAAATCACCGCTAATGCCACCAGCACCAGGGCTCCGACCATTCGCTGCTTGTATGCGCTATCCAGTAATGCCATGTGCAGCTTCCTCCGTGGAGCGCCGGGCCAACCACTCAAGCGCCTCGGCAACACAATAAAATGATCCGAACAACAGAATCTCGTCTTCGGCCGTTGCCACCGCGCACTGAGCCTCCAACGCAGCGGTCACGCTTGCATGGGACGTCACCGTCGCGCCAAGGTTCTGCAATACCGCCTGTACCTCATCGGCCGTACGGGTGCGCGGTGTGTCCAGCGGGGCAACCGCCCAGGACTGCACACTGCCCAGCAAGGGCGCCACCACACCGTCCAGGTCCTTGTCCGACAGCAGGCCGAACACGGCCAGGCGTCGACCCGCCGGTGCCTGGCTCGCCAAACGGCGCGCCAGGTACTGCGCAGCATGCGGGTTATGCCCAACATCCAGCAACAGGTTCAAGCGCTTGCCCCGCCACGCGAACGAGCGACGATCCAGGCGCCCGACCACCTGGGTACGCTGCAAGGTATCGGCGATCTGCGCGGCATTCCACGGCAGATCCAGCAACAGGTAGGCCTGCAGGGCGAGTGCCGCGTTTTCCATGGGCAGGTTCAGCAGCGGCAGGTCGTGCAACTCGACGACCTGGCCCCGTGCATCGACACCGTGCCACGACCACCGATCGCCTGCCACTTCCAGGCCGAAGTCCCGGCCCCGCAGGAAAAACGGGCAGTCCAGCTCGCGCACCTTGTCCAGCAAGGTATGCGGCGGATCCAGGTCGCCACACAGCGCCGGCTTGCCCTGGCGGAAGATCCCGGCCTTTTCATAGGCCACGGATTCACGGGTATCACCCAGGTAATCAGTATGGTCCACGCCAACGCTGGTCACCAACGCGAGGTCGGCATCCACCACATTGACGGTATCCAGGCGGCCACCGAGGCCGACTTCCAGCACCACCGCATCCAGCTGTTCGCGCTCGAACAGCCAGAACGCGGCCAGGGTGCCCATCTCGAAATAGGTCAGGGAAGTTTCGCCACGCCCGGCCTCCAGCGCGGCAAAGGCTTCGCACAATTGCTCATCGCTGGCTTCGACACCGTTGAGTTGCACACGCTCGTTGTAGCGCAACAAATGTGGCGAACTGTAGACGCCTACTTTCAAGCCCTGGGCCTGCAGCAATGCTGCGACAAAGGCGCAGGTAGAGCCCTTGCCGTTGGTGCCGGTGACCGTGATCACCCGTGGCGCGGGCCGCCCCAACCCAAGGCGGGCCGCTACCTGCTGCGAGCGCTCCAGACCCATGTCGATGGCTGACGGATGCAACTGCTCAAGGTAGGCGAGCCATTCGCCCAGGGTTCTTTGGGTCATAGGTTTGCAGGGATCGGTGGGACCACGATTGGCTCGACAGGCGCGGCGACGTATTCAGGCGTCGGCAGGCCCATCATCTGCGCCAGCAGGTTACCCAGGCGTGGACGCAATTCGGAACGGGCGATAATCATGTCGATGGCGCCGTGCTCCAGCAGGAACTCACTGCGCTGGAAGCCTTCCGGCAGTTTTTCACGTACGGTCTGCTCGATCACGCGCGGGCCGGCAAAGCCGATCAGCGCCTTGGGCTCGCCGACGATCACGTCGCCCAGCATCGCCAGACTGGCGGAAACGCCACCGTAGACCGGATCGGTCAGCACCGAGATGAACGGGATGCCCTCTTCACGCAGACGCGCCAGTACCGCAGAGGTCTTGGCCATTTGCATCAGCGAGATCAGCGCTTCCTGCATCCGCGCACCACCGGAGGCGGCGAAGCAGATCATCGGGCAACGGTTTTCCAGGGCGTAGTTGGCGGCACGTACAAAACGCTCACCGACAATGGCGCCCATGGAGCCGCCCATGAAAGAGAACTCAAACGCCGACACCACCACGGGCATGCCCAGCAGCTTGCCGCTGATGGAGACCAGCGCGTCTTTTTCGCCGGTCTGCTTTTGCGCAGCGCTCAGGCGATCCTTGTACTTCTTGCCGTCGCGGAACTTGAGGCGGTCCACCGGCTCCAGGTCAGCGCCCAGCTCGGCACGGCCATCGGCATCGAGGAAGATGTCGATACGGGCGCGGGCGCCGATACGCATGTGGTGGTTGCACTTGGGGCAAACGTCCAGGGTCTTTTCCAGCTCCGGGCGGTACAACACCGCGTCGCAGGAGGGGCACTTGTGCCACAGACCTTCAGGGACCGAGCTTTTCTTCACCTCGGAACGCATGATCGAGGGGATCAGTTTGTCTACTAACCAGTTGCTCATGCTTTCTTTCTCCAGTACCGGTGGCTTGAACACAGCCCCGCGTATGCCCTTGAGCTAAATTCATTGATGTGGCGATAACCGCTGCAGGACGGGGTCAGACGTTCGACCAGCCATTTCCTGCACCTGCCCTCAGCCTTCCAGACAACCCGCCAGTGCGGGGTTGCCACTTCATTGGCGCCGCCCGAGGGCAACGCCGGCCTGTTTTACACAGGGGTAGTTACTGACGGCGGCAGACTGCCAGCCGTCACATCGCGCCACTGCTGCTGCGCACTGCCTGCATGAATGCGTGAATCCTGCCAGGGTCCTTGATGCCCTTGGCCTGCTCTACCCCGCCACTGACATCGACAGCGTACGGACGGACCCGGGCAATGGCCTGCGCCACATTGCCGGCGTGCAAGCCGCCCGCCAGGATGATCGGCTTGCTCAAGCCCTGGGGAATCAGCGACCAGTCAAAGGCCTCGCCCGTCCCGCCAGGAATGCCCTCGACATAGGCATCGAGCAAAATCCCGCTGGCCCCGGTGTAGGCCGCGCAACGGGCGGCGATATCATCCCCGGCCTTGACCCGCAGGGCCTTGATATACGGGCGATGGTAGCCGGCGCACTCGTCCGGGGTTTCGTCGCCATGGAACTGCAGCAAGTCCAGGGGCACGGCATCCAGGGTTTCGTTGAGCTCACAGGCGCTGGCGTTGACGAACAGCCCCACGGTGGTCACGAATGGCGGCAGGCCGGCAATGATCGCCCGCGCCTGCTGCACCGTCACTGCCCGCGGGCTCTTGGCATAAAACACAAAACCGATGGCGTCAGCCCCCGCTTCGACTGCCGCCAGCGCGTCTTCCATGCGGGTAATCCCGCAAATCTTGCTGCGAACGCCTGACATATCGTCAAAACCTCAGGGGCTGTCCAGGAAAGTCCCGGATGGTAACAAATGCTTTTCCGGGCGTCAGCCGCCAAGTTCAGTGAAACCTGTGAGGAAGTGTGGCCCGATGAAACGCTGCGGCAACTCGAACTCGTCGCGGTACTCCACATCCACCAGATACAGGCCGAACGGGTGCGCCGTGACCCCGCCGGTACGCCGTACCCGGCTCTCCAGCACTTCCCGGGCCCAGTCCACCGGGCGCTCGCCGGTGCCAATGGTCATCAGCACCCCGGCAATATTGCGCACCATATGGTGCAGGAACGCCCCGGCGCGGATATCCAGGACAATCATCTTGCCGTGACGGGTCACCCGCAGGTGATGGACTTCCTTGATCGGCGACTTGGCCTGGCACTGGCCGGCACGGAAGGCACTGAAATCGTGGGTCCCCACCAGATGCCGGGCCGCCTCGGCCATGCGTTCGGCGTCCAGCGGACGGTGGTTCCAGGTGATTTCTTCGTTCAAATGTGCCGGACGGATCTGATCGTTGTAGATCACATAGCGGTAACGCCGGGCAATAGCCTTGAACCGTGCATGGAAGTGCGCCGGCATGACCTTGGCCCAACTGACGCTGACATCGTGGGGCAGGTTGATATTGGCGCCCATGACCCAGGCTTTCATCGAACGTTCGGCTTGGGTGTCAAAATGCACCACTTGCCCGCAGGCATGCACGCCCGCGTCGGTGCGCCCGGCGCACATCAAGGAAACCGGCGAGTCGGCGACCTTCGACAGGGCCTTCTCCAGGGTTTCCTGCACAGTCGGCACGCCGGAAGCCTGGCGCTGCCAGCCACGATAGCGCGAGCCTTTGTATTCCACGCCCAGGGCGATTCTGAAAAAGCCGGCGGCCGCCATTTCGGCGGCCGCGTTATCTATATTTGCCAAGAGCTGAGAGCCTGATGAGTTGCGCAAAGGTCGCCATTATATATGGCTTGAAGCTTTTTGCAGGAGCGGGCTTACCCGCGAAAAACCCAAGGACGCCGCGATCATCCAGGATGGGCGCATTATCGTTGACGATTTCGCGAGCACACTCGCGCCTACAGAGGGTACGTGGCGTCAGGCCAGGTTGCTGAGCATTTCCTTGGCTTCACCCCGTTGTTTTTCATCGCCTTCGGCCAGGACTTCGGCCAGGATGTCACGCGCCCCGCCTTCATCGCCCATGTCGATATAGGCCTGGGCCAGGTCGAGCTTGGTGGCGACTTCATCGGAGCCCGAGAGGAAGTCGAACTCCGGCTCATCATCGCCCTTTGCAGCATCTTCAGCGGTGAAACTCGGCTCGATCGACGGGTTTTCCAGGCTCTGGGACAGGCGTTCGAGCTCGGCGTTGACATCGTCAAGCTCCGAGGCGAATGCGTCCGGCTTGTCCGATGGCGCGGGTTCGTCGGCCAGGGACAGGTCGAAGTCTTCCGGCAGGTCAAAATCATCCAGTGCCCCCGGCGTCAGGGTCGGCGGCTCGACCGGCGGCAGGTCCTTCATCTCTTCTTCCAGGCCCGAGAGAAAGTCGTCGTCGGACTGGGAGGCTGGCGCATCCAGCTGCAAATCGAGGTCAAAATCGGACAAATCGTCCTCGCTGGCCTTGGCGTCGGCCTGCTGCTGCAACACCGACTCGAAGCTCAGGTCATCGACCTCGGGGGCAACCACCGCCGGCGACGCGGCTTCCAGGTCGTCCAGGCTCAGGTCGAAGTCGGTATTGAACGCATCCGCCTCAGGCGTGGCCGCAGGGAGCGGCTCTTCCTGGAGCAGATCCTTGACGTACTGCGCATCCAGCGCGGCAGCCGCGACTGCAGCACTGACGCCGGCAGCCAGCACAGCCATGGCCGGGTAGCGGTTTTTCAACAGTTCGACCTGGGCGTGGTTCTCGCCATTGGCGACCAGTTGGCGCTCCTGGGTCACGAAACCGTCCTTGTCGCCTTGTTGGCCGTAGACCTCCAGGAGCTTGAGGCGCAGGTCGCTGCGCTTGGGCTCCAGCTTGATCGCCTCCTCCAGCACCGCGGCCGCCTGGTTCAAGTGGCCACGGTCCAGATGGGACTGGGCCTGCGCCAGGGCGTCGGAGGAACCGGGCTCGATGATAGGCTTGCTCGGCGGCGCCATGCTGGTCGCCGGTGCCGGCACTGGTGCCACGGCAACCGGCTCTGGAGCTGGAGCTGGAGCTGGAGCTGGAGCCAGCTTGACATTGGCTGCCGGGACTTCAAGGCCTTCAAAACTGTCCGACGGCATGTCCTGGTCAATGTTCGAGGAAAACTCCGGCTCTTCGGCCAGCGCCCGCGCCATGCGCAGGTGTTTTTCTTCTTCCAGGCGCGCATTGCGATGACGCGCCCACAGCAGCAGGAGCAACAGCACCAGCAGGCCGGCGGCCCCACCAATCACCCCGAGGACGATAGGGTTGGTCAGCAGGTCATTGAATTTGCCTTCGGTACTGGCAGCGTCTGCCGGTTGTGGCGGTGTTTCCACGGGGGCAACTACCGGCGCTTCGGCTGCCGACGCGGGTGTGGCCGGCGTCGCAGCCAACTCGGCAGGCATGACCGCAGGCTGCGCCGGGGCGCCGCCCTCGGCCTGCAACTTGGCCAGTTGATTGTTCTTCAGCTCGATCAGCCGCTGCAGCTTGTCCAACTGACTTTGCAGGTCAGCCATGCGGCTTTTCAGCTCTTCATTTTCGCGACGGGTGGAGTCCAGGCTTTCCTGGGTTACCGCCAATTTGTTGCTCAAATCCTTGCTATCAGCTGCGGCGCCTTTGACGCCCGTCTTCGCGGCCTCGGCCGAGACCAGGCTCAGGTTATCCTTCGCCGCCGTTTGCGACGGCGCGGCGCCAGCCTGAGTGCGTTTGGTCGCGTCCAGTTGCTGGCGCCCGGCAGCCTGATTGATGGCGCCACGACGGCCCTGACGCCAGGCCGCATTCTGCACAGTCACTTCGGCTAGCGCCTGGGGTTGCGGCAGGCTGGTGCTTTGTACCGGATCCGGCAGGCGCAACACCTGGCCAGTCTTCATACGGTTGATGTTGCCGTCGACAAAGGCCCCCGGGTTCAGGGCCTGGATCGCCAGCATGGTCTGCTGGATCGACCCGCCGTTGCGGTGCTTGGCGGCAATTTCCCACAGGGTGTCGCGGGAAGTCGTGGTGTGTTCAGCTGCCTTGGTCACGCTGGCAGCAGCAGGCGTGGCAAGGCGCGGCGCCGGGGCGCTGGCCTCCGGGGCCTTTTGCTCGAACTTGGCCGGGTCCAGCAAGACGCTGTAGTCCCGCATCAACCGACCGTTAGGCCATTGCACCTGCAACAGGAAGCGTACGTAAGAGTCGGGCAACGGCTTGCTGGAGGTGACGCGCACCACACTACGACCGCTGGGGTTGAGCACTGGGGTAAAGGTCAGTTCGTCGAGGAATGCCTGGCGATCAACCCCCGCATCCACAAAGGCCTGGGAAGATGCGAGGCTGGGCACGATATCGGAGGCCGTCAGCCCACCCACGTCGAGCAGCTCGATCTCCACCGACAACGGCTGGTTCAACTTCGACTTGAGGGTCATCTCCCCAAGTTGCAGCGCTTGCGCCATACCGGAGGACAGCGCCGAGACGGCCGCTATTGCTAACACCAGTTTGCGAACTTGAACCATAGCCTCATCCTTTGTTTGAACACTCCTCGGCCCGCGAGAAGGTTGGGTACCGCTTGCCATTCGGCATGGCGAGCCGATGGGTCACCGACGCGCAACTTTTCCTGCATGGGACCAAGCATAGCGCTTGGTTAGAATCAATCTACAAATTGCCGCCAAGTATCTTTTACACAAGGTGTTTTATCAACAATTGTGCCAGTTGTACCGCGTTAAGCGCCGCGCCTTTGCGTACGTTATCTGACGTCAGCCACACGTTTAGTTCCGCCGGGTCATCAATGCCGGCCCGTACGCGCCCCACGTAGACCACGTCCTGACCGACCGCATCCCCAACCGCTGTAGGGTAATCGCCCTCTTCCACCAGCTCGATGCCCGGCGCCGCCTCCAACACGCGATTTACTGCGCCCAGGTCCACAGCGCCCGCCAGTTGCAGGGATACGCTCAGGCTATCGCCAAAAAACACCGGAGCTTGAACACAGGTCGCGGAAATTTTCAGTAACGGTAATCCCAGCAGGCTACGCAGTTCGTGGACCAGGCGCTTTTCCAGGACGGTGTGGCCCTGCGCGTCGGGCGTACCGACCTGGGCCAACAGGTTGAAGGCCATCTGCCGATCAAAGAACTTGGGCTCCAGGGGCCGTACATTCAGCAGCTCGGCGGTTTGCCGGGCCAGTTCGCTGACGGCTTCACGGCCCTGGGCAGACACGGCCAGGTTGGCAGTGACGCTGACGCGCTGGATGTCCAACAGGCCGCACAACGGTGCAAGGACCACCGCCAGGTGGGTGGCGCACGGGCTTGGGCTGCCCACCTGGAACGGCTTTTTCAAAGCGTCCAGCACCTGGGCATTGGCTTCCGGCACCACCTGGGGCGCCTGTTCGGCCGGCAAGGCGCCGGACAGGTCGATCAATGAGCAACCCGCTGCCGTGGCACGCGGGGCGAAACTCAAGGTGACCGCCGGGCCTGCGGCGAAAAAGGCCAGTTGCACCTTGCTGAAATCGAACTCATCGACTTCCCGCACCCGCACATTCTTGCCGCGAAACGGCACCGACGCGCCCGCTGACTCGCTGCTGGCCAGCAGGTGCAGGGTACCCACCGGGAAGTCCAGTTCTTCGAGGATCTGCACCAGGGTTTCGCCCACCGTACCGGTGGCGCCGATCACGGCGATATCAAGGGTCTGGGTCATGGAGGCTGCCTCGGGCATTGCGGGGGGAGCGGCACTTTACCGGGTGGTGGGGGGTGAGGCAATGATCGTTCCCATGCTCTGCGTGGGAACGCTGCCATGGACGCTCCGCGTCCGTTCTTGAGGCTGTGACGCGGAGCGTCAGGGGAGGCATTCCCACGCGGAGCATGGGAACGATCACCGGCCTCAGGCGCAATAAAAAACCCGCGCCTGTCACCAGGGCGCGGGTTTCTTCAACACCACTAAGCGATCAACGCTCCAGCAGGATCCGCAACATCCGACGCAGCGGCTCGGCCGCGCCCCACAGCAGTTGGTCACCGACAGTGAAGGCGCCCAGGTACTGGGTCCCCATGTTCAGCTTGCGCAGACGGCCCACCGGTACATTCAGGGTGCCGGTGACCTTGGTCGGGCTCAGCTCCTGCATGCTGATTTCGCGGCTGTTGGGCACCAGCTTGACCCAAGGGTTGTGCTGGCTGATCAGCCCTTCGATATCGGCGATCGGCACGTCTTTGTTGAGCTTGATGGTCAGCGCCTGGCTGTGGCAGCGCATGGCGCCGATGCGCACGCAGATACCGTCCACCGGGATCGGGTTCTTGAAGCGCCCGAGGATCTTGTTGGTCTCGGCCTGGGCTTTCCACTCTTCGCGGCTCTGGCCGTTCGGCAGTTCCTTGTCGATCCATGGGATCAGGCTGCCGGCCAGGGGCACGCCGAAGTTCTCGGTCGGGTAGGCTTCGCTGCGCATGGCCTCGGCCACACGGCGGTCGATATCGAGGATCGCGCTGGCCGGGTCGGCCAGTTGATCGGCCACGGCCGCGTGGGTCGCGCCCATCTGCTTGATCAGCTCACGCATGTTCTGCGCGCCGGCCCCGGAGGCCGCCTGGTAGGTCATGGCGCTCATCCACTCCACCAGCCCGGCTTCAAACAGGCCACCCAGGCCCATCAGCATCAGGCTGACGGTGCAGTTGCCGCCCACGTAGTTCTTGGTGCCGGCGTCCAGTTGCTGGTCGATGACCTTGCGGTTGACCGGGTCGAGGATGATCACCGCGTCGTCCTGCATGCGCAGGCTGGACGCCGCGTCGATCCAGTAACCCAGCCAGCCGGCTTCGCGCAGCTTGGGGAAGACTTCACTGGTGTAGTCGCCGCCCTGGCAGGTCAGAATGACGTCGAGGGTCTTGAGCTCTTCAATGTTGTAGGCGTCCTTGAGCGGGGCGATATCCTTGCCCACGGACGGCCCTTGGCCACCGACATTCGAAGTGGTGAAAAACACCGGCTCAATAAGATCGAAATCCTGCTCTTCCAGCATCCGCTGCATGAGCACGGAACCGACCATACCGCGCCAACCGATCAGACCTACACGTTTCATCGCAACTACACCTTGTTAAAAAGTGGGCCGCCTTGCAGCAACAACTGCCAGCGGGCCCGAGAGATTACAGATTCCGCAGCGCGGCGACTACTGCATCGCCCATTTCCTGCGTCCCGACCCTGGTGCAACCCTGCGACCAGATGTCGCCGGTGCGCAGGCCCTGGTCCAGCACCCGGCTCACTGCCTGCTCGATGGCATCCGCCGCTTCGCTGAGGCTGAAGCTGTAGCGCAGCATCATCGACACCGACAAAATGGTCGCCAGCGGGTTGGCAATGCCCTGGCCCGCGATGTCCGGCGCCGAACCGTGGCACGGCTCGTACATGCCCTTATTGTGGGTGTCCAGGGACGCCGACGGCAGCATGCCGATGGAACCGGTGAGCATCGAGGCCTGGTCGGACAGGATGTCGCCGAACAGGTTGTCGGTGACGATCACGTCAAACTGCTTGGGCGCACGCACCAGTTGCATGGCGGCATTGTCGACATACATGTGGCTGAGCTCGACGTCCGGGTAGTCCTTGGCCACTTCTTCGACGATTTCGCGCCACAGCTGGCTGGAGGCCAGGACGTTGGCCTTGTCCACCGAGCAGACCTTCTTGCCGCGCACCCGGGCCATGTCGAAACCGACACGGGCGATACGGCGGATTTCGCCCTCGCTGTACGGCAGGGTGTCGTAGGCCTGGCGCTCGCCATTCTCCAACTGGCGCACGCCCCGTGGCGAGCCAAAATAGATACCGCCGGTCAGTTCACGCACGATCAGGATATCCAGGCCCGCCACCACTTCCGGCTTGAGGCTCGACGCGTCGGCCAGTTGCGGGTAGAGGATCGCCGGGCGCAGGTTGCCGAACAGGCCCAGTTGCGCGCGGATTTTCAGCAGGCCGCGCTCCGGGCGGATGTCGCGTTCGATCTTGTCCCATTTCGGCCCGCCCACGGCGCCCAGCAGCACGGCATCGGCAGCACGGGCACGGTCCAGGGTTTCGTCAGCCAGGGGCACGCCATGCTTGTCGATGGCCGCGCCGCCGATCAGGTCGTGGCTCAATTCAAAGCCCAGGCTGTACTTGCTGTTGGCCAATTCCAGGACCTTGACCGCTTCGGCCATGATTTCCGGGCCAATGCCGTCGCCAGGGAGAATCAGAATCTGCTTGCTCATGCGTTCCTCATTTCATCAAGCGACCCGCCCGTGGGCAGGTCGGGAAAAATCAATCAGCGTTCAGCGAACACCACCAGCACATCGGTGCTGAAGGTGCCGTCGGCTTGAATTTCATAGTAGTCGCGCACTTCCTGGCCCATCGCCTGCTGCAACGCCAGGATTGCTGCGCGCAACACTGGCGGGGTGCGCATGCGCTCGACCCACGAGGTGTATTCCAGGCGCAGGCGCTGGCGACTGCTGTTGCGTACATGCAGGCCGGCTTCGCTGAGCTGGCGCATCCATTCGCCGGCGCAGTAATCGCGCACATGGCTGGTGTCGCGCAGCACTTCGACGGTTTGCAGGTAAGTGTCCAACAGCGGGCTGCCCGGTGACAAGACATCGACAAACGCCGCCACACCGCCCGGCTTGAGCACCCGGCGCACTTCGCGCAGGGCCAGGCCCAGGTCGCTCCAGTGGTGGGCCGAGTAACGGCTGAACACGAAGTCGAACTCACCATCGGCGAATGGCAGGCGCTCGGCGGCGCCGTGCACGGTGCGGATATTGCCCAGGCCACGGTCCTTTGCGGCGGCGGTGACGACATCGAGCATCGCCTGGGACAGGTCGTAGGCCACCACTTTCTTGACCAGCGGCGCTACGTGGAAGCTCACATGCCCGGCGCCACAGCCCAGGTCCAGCAGGCGCGCGTCACCCTGCCCGGCCAGTTCGGCCTGCAGCAATGCGAACTCGCTGCCCTGGGCGTGCACGGCACTGCTCAGGTAGGCCGAGGCCTGCTCGCCGAATTGTTTTTGCACGACTTGGGTGTGGGCGGTGTTGGTCATGGTGATGTTCCTGGCTTTTGTGTTGTTCGTACAGGCCCTTTCGCGAGCAAGCCCGCTCCCACATTTGATCGCATTTCAACTCAAGGAACTCGGTCGAATGTGGGAGCGGGCTTGCTCGCGAAGGGGCCAGTCCAGCCTACATAGAATTACGCATCACGAAACAACCAAGGCTGGCTCGCCCGGTGCCTGGCTTCAAACGCGGCAATCGCCTCGCCGTCCTGCAAGGTCAGGCCGATATCGTCCAGGCCGTTGATCAGGCAGTGTTTACGGAAGGCGTCCACTTCAAAGTGATACACCTTGCCATCTGGACGGGTCACGGTCTGTGCGGCGAGGTCGACGGTCAACTGGTAGCCGACATTGGCTTCCACTTGCTGAAACAACTCATCGACTTCTTCATCGGTCAGGATGATCGGCAACAAGCCGTTCTTGAAGCTGTTGTTGAAGAAGATATCGGCGTAGCTCGGCGCGATGATGCTGCGAAAGCCATATTCTTCCAGGGCCCACGGCGCGTGTTCACGGCTGGAGCCGCAACCGAAGTTTTCCCGGGCCAGTAACACACTGGCACCCTGGTAACGTTCGGCGTTAAGCACGAACTCCTTATTCAACGGGCGCTTGGAGTTGTCCTGGTAGGCGTAGCCCACGTCCAGGTAGCGCCACTCATCGAACAGGTTCGGACCGAAGCCGGTGCGCTTGATCGACTTCAAAAACTGCTTGGGGATGATCTGGTCGGTGTCCACGTTGGCACGGTCCAACGGCGCGACAAGGCCTGTGTGTTGGGTAAAAGCTCTCATCGGGTATTCCTCAGATCAATTCGCGAACGTCGATGAAACGACCGTTGACGGCAGCGGCCGCGGCCATGGCCGGGCTGACCAGGTGGGTACGCCCGCCAGCGCCCTGACGCCCTTCAAAGTTACGGTTGGAGGTGGACGCGCAATGCTCGCCCGACTCCAAACGGTCCGGGTTCATTGCCAGGCACATCGAGCAGCCCGGCTCGCGCCATTCAAAGCCGGCTTCGAGGAAGATCTTGTCCAGGCCTTCGGCTTCGGCCTGGGCCTTCACCAGGCCCGAACCTGGCACCACAATGGCTTGCTTGATGGTCGAGGCAACCTTGCGGCCCTTGGCGATCACCGCCGCAGCGCGCAGGTCTTCGATCCGCGAGTTGGTGCAGGAGCCGATAAACACGCGATCCAACTGGATGTCGGTGATCGCCTGGTTGGCTTTCAAGCCCATGTACTTCAAGGCGCGCTCGATGGAGCCGCGCTTGACCAGGTCGGTTTCCTTGGCCGGGTCCGGCACGTTCTGATCAACGGCCAGGACCATTTCCGGCGAGGTGCCCCAGCTGACTTGTGGCTTGATCTGGGCCGCGTCGAGCTCGACCACGGTGTCGAACACCGCATCGGCATCGGACACCAGGTCTTTCCAGGCCTCGACGGCGGCCTCCCAATCGGCGCCCGCCGGGGCGAAAGGACGGCCTTTGACGTACTCCACGGTTTTTTCATCCGCCGCCACCATGCCCACCCGGGCACCGGCTTCGATGGACATGTTGCAGATGGTCATGCGGCCTTCGATGGACAGGTCGCGAATGGCGCTGCCGGCGAATTCGATGGCATGGCCGTTACCGCCAGCGGTGCCGATCTTGCCGATCACAGCCAGCACGATGTCCTTGGCCGTCACACCAAACGGCAACTGGCCTTCGACGCGCACCAGCATGTTCTTCATTTTCTTGGCCACCAGGCACTGGGTGGCAAACACATGTTCCACCTCGGAGGTGCCAATACCGTGGGCCAGGGCGCCGAATGCGCCATGGGTCGAGGTATGGGAGTCGCCGCAGACCACGGTCATGCCCGGCAAGGTTGCGCCCTGCTCCGGGCCGATCACGTGGACGATGCCCTGGCGCACGTCATTCATCTTGAATTCGGTGATGCCGTACTCGTCGCAATAGTCGTCGAGGGTCTGGACCTGCAAACGCGAGACCTGGTCGGCAATGGCTTCGATGCCGCCCTTGCGCTCTGGGGTGGTCGGCACGTTGTGGTCCGGGGTGGCGATGATCGAGTCGACGCGCCAAGGCTTGCGCCCGGCCAGTCGCAGGCCCTCGAACGCTTGGGGCGAGGTCACTTCATGGATGATGTGACGGTCGATGTAGATCAGCGACGACCCATCATCGCGCCGTTTCACTTCATGGGAATCCCAGAGCTTGTCGTAAAGCGTTTTGCCGGCCATCAGTCGGTCCTCATCAGCGTCTTTCTATGCCCCGGGCCTTTCAATAACCCTTTGGCTTGTGAGGCTGATGCTATGGCGTTACATTAAATAACTCAAATTCATATTTTTTATGCTTTGGATAACCTACTGGAATACCACCATGGACCTGGCCAACCTCAATGCCTTTATTGCCATCGCCGAAACCGGCAGCTTCTCCGGGGCCGGGGAACGCCTGCACCTGACGCAGCCGGCAATCAGCAAGCGTATCGCCGGCCTGGAGCAGCAGCTCAAGGTGCGTTTGTTCGACCGGCTGGGTCGTGAAGTCGGCCTGACAGAGGCCGGGCGCGCCCTGCTGCCCCGCGCCTATCAGATCCTCAATGTGCTGGACGACACCCGGCGCGCCCTGACCAACCTGACCGGCGAGGTCAGCGGGCGCCTGACCCTGGCGACCAGCCATCACATCGGCCTGCACCGCCTGCCCCCGGTATTGCGCACCTTTACCCGGGAATACCCGAATGTGGCCCTGGATATTCAGTTCCTGGACTCGGAAGTCGCCTACGAAGAAATCCTCCACGGCCGTGCCGAAGTGGCCGTCATCACCCTGGCGCCGGAGCCCCACAGCCTGGTGCGCGCCACCCCGGTGTGGGACGACCCCCTGGATTTCGTAGTGGCCCCCGAGCATAGCCTGGCCAATAACGGCACTATCAGCCTGGCCGATATCGCCCGGCATCCGGCGGTGTTCCCCGGCGGCAACACCTTTACCCACCATATCGTGCACCGGTTGTTCGAGGCCCAGGGCCTGACGCCGAACATCGCCATGAGCACCAATTACCTGGAAACCATCAAGATGATGGTCTCTATCGGCCTGGCCTGGAGTGTGCTGCCGCGCACCATGCTCGATGATCAAGTGGCCAGTATCGCTTTACCGGGCATACAACTCAGTCGCCAGCTAGGCTATATCGTGCACACCGAAAGGACGCTGTCGAACGCTGCACGGGCTTTTATGAGTCTATTGGATGCACAGGCCGATCCGGCAGGGATGCCAGCATAAGGCCGTGCGGCCCGTAGACCCTGCTCCCGTGCCGAATGCCCATCGAGCCAAGGCCCCTTGATAATGCCCAACCCCGTCGATCCCGTGCCGCCGCTGCCCCGCATCCACGCCCTGGACCCCCAGCAGGCGGAGCAAAGCTGGGACAATGCCCCGCACCTGCTGGCGGCGCTCAATGGCGCACGGCTGGGCGCCTGGAGCTGGGATATCGACAGCGGGCGGATCAATTGGTCGCGCGGCACCCAGGCGCTGTTCGGTTTCGATCCCCGCCAGCCCTTGCCCAAGGACCTGGACTACCTCGACCTGTTGGCCGCCGAGGACCGCGACCGTGTAATACGGGCCTTTCATGCCGTGCTGGCCGGCGAGCCCTTTGAACAAGCCATGCATCACCGCATCCAGTGGCCGGACGGCAGCCTGCACTGGCTGGAAATCAACGGCAGCCTGCTGCCGGACGCCTCCGGGCGCCGGCGCATGATCGGGGTGATTCGTGAAACCACCCGGCAGCGCGAGCGCGAATATGCCCTGGGCCACTCGGAAAAACGCTTCGCCACCCTGTTCCACCTGTGCCCGAACATGGTCCTGCTGACCCGCCAGGAAGATGGCCTGATCAGCGAGGCCAACCAGTATTTTGAAAGCCTGTTCGGCTGGCCAGTGGCCGATGCCATTGGCCGTACCACCCTCGACCTGGGGCTGTGGGTCCACCCGGAGCAACGGGCCCTGCTGGTCAAGGCGACCCAGCGCAAGGGCGAACCCATCACCATGGAGGTGCAGTTTCGCGCCAGCCATGGGCAAATCCATGACGGCACCCTCAGCGCACAAAAGGTCGAGCTCGACGGCCAGGCCTACCTGATCAGCACCTTCCTCGACACCACCGAGCGCAAGAACGCCGAGCAGGCCTTAAAGGACAGCCAGGAACGCCTGGACCTGGCCCTGGACTCGGCCCAACTGGGCACCTGGGACTGGCATATCCCCAGCGGCATGCTCTATGGCTCGGCGCGGGCGGCACAGTTGCACGGCCTGGAGCCACAGCCGTTCCATGAGTCGTTCGATGCATTTTTTGAAGGCATGCCCGATGAAGAGCGCGCCAGCATGCGCGATGCCTATCGCACCTTGCGCGAAGGCCCGGCCGGCAATTACCAACTGACGTACCGCGTGCAATTGGAAGATGGCAGCTCGCGCTACCTGGAAAGCCGTGCCCGCCTCTACCGCGACGCACAGGGCGCGCCGCTGCGCATGGCGGGCACCCTGCTGGACATCACCGACCAGGTGGAACGCGAACAGCGCTTGAGCGCCTCTGAAGAGAAGTTCGCCAGCCTGTTCCTCGTCAGTCCCGACCCGATCTGCGTCACCCGCCTGGCCAGCGGCGAGTTCATCGAAATCAACCCCAGCTTCACCCAGACCTTTGGCTGGGCCGCCGCCGAAGTCATCAACCACACCGCCGAGCAAATCGGCCTGTGGGATGAACCCACCCAACGCCTGCACCGCATCGAGCAGGTGATCCGCGAGCAGGCGCTGAACAACGTGGCGATCATCGTCCGCCACAAGGATGGCCAGCGCCTGACGTGCATGATTGCCAGCCGCTTGATCAAGGTCGACAACCAGTCCTGCGTGGTCACCACCCTGCGCGATATCACCCAGCAACAACGTTCCGAGGCGGCGCTCAAGGCCAGCGAGGAGAAGTTCGCCAAGGCCTTTCATTCCAGCCCCGATGCGGTGTCCATTACCGAGCGCAACACCGGGCGCTATGTCGAGGTCAATGATGGCTTTTGTCGCTTGACCGGCTACCGCGCCGAGGAGGCCATTGGCCTGACGCTGTACCAGATCGGCATCTGGGCCGATGAAAACCAGCGCGCCGCACTGCTGGCCGAATTACAGATCAAGGGGCGCATCCATCACCTGGACATGCTCTGGCATAACAAGCGCGGCGAGTTGCTGGCGGTAGAAGTGTCGGTGGAGCCGATTACCCTCAATGAAACGCCATGCCTGCTGCTGACGGCGCGGGACGTCAGCCTGCTGAAAAGCGCGCAGGCGCAGATCCGTCACCTGGCCTATCACGATCCGCTGACCAACCTGCCCAATCGCGCCCTGCTGATGGACCGCCTGAGCCAGCAGATCGCCCTGCTCAAGCGCCACAACCTACGGGGCGCGCTGCTGTTCCTCGACCTGGACCACTTCAAGCACATCAACGATTCACTCGGGCACCCGGTGGGCGACACCGTGCTGAAAATCGTCACGGCACGCCTGGAAGCCAGTGTGCGCCTGGAAGACACCGTGGCGCGCCTGGGCGGCGATGAGTTCGTGGTGCTGCTCAGCGGGTTGGAGGGCTCGCGGATGGAGGTCAGCAAACAGGTACAACAGCTGTCTGACACGTTGCGTGAACTGCTGTCCGAACCGATGTTCCTCGATGGCCATCGCTTGCAGGTCACCCCCAGCATCGGCGTGGCATTGATTCCCGACCATGGCTCGACCCCGGCGGATTTGCTCAAGCGCGCGGATATCGCCCTGTATCGGGCCAAGGATTCGGGGCGCAATACCACCCAGATGTTTCATAACAGCATGCAACGCACCGCCAGCGAGCGCCTGCGCATGGAGACAGACCTGCGCCAGGCCTTGTCACGGGGCGAGTTCAGCATGCATTACCAACCCCAGGTCGATGCCCGGGGCAATCGCATTGTCGGCGCCGAGGCGTTGGTGCGCTGGCAGCATCCGCAACTGGGCGCGCAATCCCCCGCCGAATTCATCAAAGTCCTGGAAGACAGTGGGCTGATCCTGGAGGTGGGCACCTGGATTCTCGACGAAGCCTGCGGCGCGTTTGCCCGCTTGATTGCCGAAGGCCTGGTGGAGCCCGAGGGCTTCAGCCTATGCGTGAATATCAGCCCCCGGCAGTTCCGTCAGAATGACTTTGTTGAACGGGTGGAGCGCAGCCTCAAGCAGCATCACTTGCCGTTCAGCCTGCTGAAACTGGAAATCACCGAAGGCATCGTGATCCAGAACCTGGATGACACCATCGGCAAAATGCGCCGCCTGAAAAAACTCGGGGTCAGCTTTGCCATGGACGATTTCGGCACCGGTTATTCGTCATTGACCTACCTCAAGCGCCTGCCGGTGGATGCCTTGAAGATCGATCAATCCTTTGTAAGGGACGCCACCCACGACCCGAACGACGCCGAGATCATCCGCGCCATCGTGGCCATGGCGCGCAGCCTCAATCTGGAAGTGATTGCCGAAGGCGTGGAAACCCCCGAGCAACTGGCCTTCCTGCAAGGGCTGGGCTGCCATTTATATCAAGGCTATCTGCACAGCCGCCCCCTGCCCATGGAGGCGTTCATGCAGCTATTAAGGCAAGGCGCCGGGACCTGAGAGCTCCCCCCTCGGCCCCGGTGCCGCGCATTACACTAATTTCAATGCTCGGATGAAATAGCCTTTCCAGTCCGACTGCACCAGGCTGCGCTTTTGCCCATACATGTCCACCATCCCATCAATGACCGCCACTGAGTGGCGGGCATCGGCCAGGGTTCCAATGGCACCCTCTGCCAGTTCTTGAACGCTGCTTTCACTGACATAGGCGGACAACCCTAACCTGTGCAGCGCTTCTCCTGGGTACTCACCGTCGTTAAGCGTTTGCATGGCGACCTCAAACCCTTGCCTGCCACGGAAGTCGTTGTCTTCCAACTCTGCCCGCTTGGCGCTCACACAGTATAGAAAGTTGGCATCGTCAAGCAGCGCCTGATTGTTGCCCTTCAAGCCGGAGGCCTCACGAGCCTTTCTCAGTTCCTCGTGTGTCACTCTCAACTTAAAAGAATCCCTCATGATGACTTCATAACCATCCGTAGTGGCCGAGATTTTTTTATAGATGCCTTGTGGGTTCTGCCCAAATCGCATCATCGCCGCCTTGATCGCAGACACGGTGACACAGTTGCCTTCCACGCTCTGATAAAAACCACTCCAGATATCGGTGGGTTTAGTACCTACTGGGACACCGAATAAATTCAGATCATTGCGATCAATGACTACAGGTGATTCGTCAGGGATTTTTTTGTTATCGAACAACCTATAACCATAGCGGTTATCAACACTGCGTTTTTCAGCATAACTATATTGGGCGTTATTCATTACAAGCGCCCCGCCAAAGTTATGGGTTCCCACCACCCCTGTTGCACCGCTAGCGGCCATTTCACTGGCAGGCATATACTGGGCCAGAGCACTCACCCCCATTCCCCGCAAGCAGTTAAGTAGTGTTTCTCCTTCCAGGGTCTTCGTCAGGGCCTTCTCGAAACTGCCATGCTTGCCTGCCTGCTGTTTACGCTTGGCAAAAGCCGCGAGCACAAAGTTGGCATCCTGGATGACCGCACGATCATTACCGGCAAACCGTGCCGCTTGGGCAACCAACTTTAATTCCTCGTGAGAAACATGCACCTTAAACTCATCTTTCATCGTAACGTCATACCCGTCGCCGGAGGCCTTCACCTCATCAAATAGGTCGAGCGGGCTTTGCCCAAATGTCATCATCATCATTTGGATGACTGCCGCATGAGTACTGTTGTCAAAGTTTTCGCCAAAATGGCGCCTGGTGGCTGTAAGCGCACCCAGAATATCGCTGGGTTTCTCATCCCGTCTCGTTGAAAACACAGGCGGGGGCAACGTTTTATCAACATTATTTTCTGTACTCGGCGCCACCCAGGACAGCGAAGTGCCTTGGTGGGCGAGCAACTGCCTGACAGAACGAAGACCTTCGGAAAGTCTTTGCTCAATCGCCTCCCACCCATCGATGCTGACTCCCTCTCCATTGCGTTTCTCAGGGGCGGCAGGGGCACTCATTCCACTGGCAGGCTCATGATTCAAACTATAATTCCCAAGAAACAACCGACCACCTATATCGATACTCATGACAACCCTCATAGTTAAACTATTAAATTCATGACCACACAGATGCCGCCAAATAACGACAAAACCCATAAAGTAGAAATCGACAAACACAACAAACAACAAAAAAACCTGCGCAGGAAAAAAATCACACAATATTAATTATTATTAATACAAGACCTACCCATAACCTCAATCACCTATTAACGCCACAGCGTTCCCACGCGCGGGTGCCTTTCCTTTGCGCCCCCACAACTCTTCCTTGCCATCAATCACCGCCACCGAATGAAAGGCCCGATTAACCATACCAACTTGCCCACGGGCCAAAGTACTGACAGGAACTTGCTTCATATACTTCTTCAACCCCAACCGCAGGAATCCTTCTCCCGGCGCCCACGGGTTCTCATCCTCACCGTCGTTGAGGCTGCGGATGGCCGCACTAAAACTTCTAGCCGCTTTGCCATCGTTGTTTTCAAGATGGGCGCGCTTGCAACTGACAGCGAACAAAAATTGGGCGTCCTGGAGCATTCCTCTGTCTCGTCCATAAAACTTCGCCCCCTCCGCCGCTTGCCTCAACTCCTTGTTTGTCAGGAGCAGGCGAAAACCATCGCGCATCGTGACCTGATAGCCACTCTCGGTTTTACTGACATTTTTATAAATATCGGTCGGACTCTGCCCAAACTTATACATGGCCGCCTTGATCGCCGAAACAGTCACGCAATTACCATCAGGCCCCTGGCGAAAGCCACCCCAGATGTCATCAGGCTTTGCCCCACCACGTTTAGACGATAGATCGGGAAGGTGCACTGGGGCCGGTTCAGGTTTTGGCACAACCGGTATCGGACTCACCTCAGGTTTGACCGGCTCGGGGACACTATCAACCGTGACTTTTTTTCCCTTACTGTCTGACAAAAGGGCCAATGCCTGATCTAAAAAAAGCTTGAGCATTGAAATGACACTTTTTAAATCCACACCCTGATCCGCCAGATAACCACGCTCTTCAGTGCGACTATTATTGACGGAGTCATTATTCGAAACCCAACTTACATCTGCACCAGATAACCATGGGCGTTTAGTCTCAACATCAAACGCACTGCCTACCCCACTTAAACACGCATACGCACTGCTTGAAGGACTACTGATATTTAAAATAGACATACAGTCTTCTCCCACAAAGCGCTCCTCCGGCCGGCAGTTGACCGGAGAAGCAACTCTTTTGGTTTAAGATTTTTAGTTAACGGTTATTGACCCGACTGGTGCACTACGACCGGTGATAAAGAGCCTGAACCCCGCTCATTTCGTCAGGGCCACAGCCGGGGCCCGGGGCAGTCAAGTCAGACTCTGGCGTGGGCTTGTTCGGCAGCACCTCGGGGGCATCCGGCTTCACCCCCGCATGAGTTCTGGGTACGGCCGGCTCATGCACCAAACCGGGCTTTACCTGAGGGGGAGTACCGGGTACGAGAGTGGGCTTTGGCTCCAAACCGGGCTTCACCTGGCCCTCCGGGCCGGGCACCACTGCAGGCTTTATCTCCACGCCCGGCTTCACCTGGCCCTCCAGGGGGGGGACCACTGCGGGCCTTATCTCCACGCCGGGCTTCACCTGACCATCCAGGCCGGGCACCACTGTGGGCTTTATCTCCACGCCCGGCTTCACCTGGCCCTCCAGGCCGGGCACCACTGTGGGCTTTATCTCCACGCCAGGCCTCACCTGACCATCCGGCCCGGGCACCACTGTGGGCTTTATCTCCACGCCAGGCCTCACCTGACCATCCGGGCCGGGCACCACTGTGGGCTTTATCTCCACGCCAGGCCTCACCTGACCATCCGGGCCGGGCTTTAGCTTCACGTCAATCCCTGGAACCGTTGGATGGTCGTGCCCTGGGCAGTGGCAATTGTTCACCTTGACGTCAACGTTCACCCGCACAGAGGCGTCAGACTCCACTTTGGAGTCGGTGCCTGGCAGAACCTTGATCTGCGGTATCACCACTGGTTGCTTGCCAGCATCCAATAGCCCCTTGAGGTCATTGCCCGGAATCGCAGGCTTGCCTTCGGCCTCCAACTTGCTCGGCAGCGGCTTGTTGGCCTCAAGCGGCACCTTGAGATCATTGCCCGGAGTCGCAGGCTTGCCTTCGGCCTCCAACTTGCTCGGCAGCGGCTTGTTGGCCTCAAGCGGCACCTTGAGATCATTGCTCGGAGTCGCAGGCTTGCCGTCGGCCTCCAACTTGCTCGGCAGCGGCTTGTTAGCGTCAAGCAGCATCTTGAGATCATTGCCCGAAACCGCAGGCTTGCCATCGGCCTCCAGCTTTTTCTGAAGTGGCTTGTCTGTCTCAAGCGCCACCTTGGTCTCCTTGCTCGGAGTCAAGGGCATGCCCCCAAGCGGAGGTTTCGCCTCAGACGACTTATCAGTAGAGGGCTGGAGCTCAGGAGGATGTTTTTTGCCAGACAAGATATCTCGCATTGCCTTAAAGAGAAGCTCAAACATATCAAGTAGCTTTGAAAGAGCATCGGTATTACCAACTGCACCTTCCCGCCCCGTATCAACATTGCGGCTATATTCCGGCAAGGCACTCTGTTTTTTGTCAAGAACCTTACTGGCATCCCCCCCTCCAAGTGCGCTGGGTAAGGGCGTAGGAAGGTCTAGTGGGTGGTTTGCGAGCTTAGTGCTCAGCGGAGTATTAACAGACATATAAGACATTAGTCATTCCTCTTCTCAGAATAGCACCTGGGTTTTTTATTCACCCATAACAAACACTATTGGCTTGTGACTTGAAACGGCAGCAACCGAATCGAAGTCCTGTATTTCGTGGAAAAAAAAGCATTCGAGTTCCAGAAATCGTCAAAAACATAAGGACACCAAATGAAAACTTCAGACTTTTACCTATGGACGCCTGTAAAACTGCTCTCTCCAGCGCTTTCCTGATCAAAACAATGTCATACACGCTAATAAAGTGCCTTAGTGAAAAAAAACGATATGATTCATTGAATCCCTACAGATACAGCTCATGATATTTCCCGCGCGGTTAATGCTGCACCACTCTCGGAAAAATCAAAAAACAAAAGGGCGACTCAATATAAAACATGAAAAAAATCACAAAAAAGTTACACACACCCGTTATAAAAAATAATCAAGCACACTCACCCCACTAAACAAAACTTCCATCCTTGCGCACTCAATCATTGACGCTCAGCGCAACGTCTTAAACAAAAAAAGGGCGCCTGGGGCGCCCTTTATAGAGGTAATGAAAAACTTAAAAACATGAACTCAATGTTGCAGGACCGGTTTCTGCGCCCCATTGATCGGAATGCGCTTGGCCTTTGCCTCTTCCGGCACAACCCGCAACAGGTCGATACTCAGCAAGCCATTACTCAGGTCGGCAGCCTTGATTTCAATATGGTCCGCCAAGCGGAACGACAATTTGAAGGCGCGCTGGGCAATGCCCTGGTGCAGATACGTGACGCTTTCAGCCTGGGTGTCGCGCTTGCCGCCACTGACGGTCAAGACGCCTTTCTCCACCTGCAACTCCAGATCGTCTTCCTGGAAACCGGCGGCCGCGATGACAATGCGGTATTGGTCTTCGCCATGTTTCTCGACGTTGTAGGGTGGGTAGCTGCTGCCCGGCTCATTGCGCAGCGCGGTTTCAAACAGGTCGTTGAAACGATCGAAACCCACGGAAGAGCGGAACAGCGGCGCCAGGGAAAATGCGGTACTCATGGTCAAATCTCCTGAAATATCAGCAAGGTTCTTTATCTCCACGACCCGAATTCGGCATCGTGTAATCCCTAGATAAGGACCGTCACTTACATTTCAAGAGAGGCCGTAAGAAAATTTTCAAGCCCCTTGGGGGTGGGGCATACCGAGTAAACGGCTGACCTGCTGAAGGTCGGTTTCCCGGCGCAATGCGGTAAACAACTCCACCGCTTGCGGATAATTTCGCGTCAGCATGGCCAGCCACTGCTTCAGGCGGCCCGGTGCCTGGCGCTCAGTCAATTGCGCTACAGACTGCGTCCAGAACGCCTGGAGCATGGGCTGCATAGCCTCCCAGGTCATCTCTACCACGTCTTCGCCAACCCGCGCAGCAGCAATTTGCCGAGCCAGGTCGGGACGTGCGACCAGTCCGCGACCAAGCATGATGTCTTCGACACCGCTGATCTCCCGGCAACGGCGCCAGTCTTCGACGCTCCAGATATCGCCATTGGCAAATACCGGCACCTTGACCACGTCCTGCACACGCGGGATCCACTCCCAGTGCGCCGGCGGCTTGTAGCCATCAGCCTTGGTCCGCGCATGCACCACAATGTGCGCCGCACCGCCTTCGGCCAGGGCCGTGGCGCACACCAGCGCACCGTCCGGGCTGTCGAAGCCCAGGCGCATCTTGGCGGTCACCGGGATATGCGCCGGCACGGCACGGCGTACGTGCTCGACGATCTGGTTGAGCAGTTCCGGCTCCTTGAGCAGCACCGCGCCCCCACGGGACTTGTTGACGGTCTTGGCCGGGCAGCCGAAGTTCAGGTCGATCACTTCAGAGCCCAGTTCACAGGCCAGCGCGGCGTTTTCCGCCAGGCACACGGGGTCGGAACCCAGCAACTGCACGCGCAACGGCACGCCCGCAGCGGTCTTGGCGCCGTGCAGCAGTTCAGGGGCAAGCTTGTGGAAATAGGCTGGGGTCAGCAGGCGGTCGTTGACCCGGATAAATTCGGTCACGCACCAATCGATACCGCCGACCTGGGTCAGCACGTCCCGCAGGATGTTGTCGACCAACCCCTCCATGGGCGCCAAAGCAATTTGCATGGAAAACACTCAACGAAAATCGTGGCGCAGTTTACTGGGTTTCCCACAGTAACCGTTAACTCCCTTGTCAGATGTGCAGCGCCACGCCATAGCCCTCGATAAACTCCGCCGGCATGCGCTTGGGCTTGCCGCTGGAGAGTTCGATACAGACAAAGGTGGTTTGCGCACGCAACAAGGTGGTGCCATCACTGGGGCGCATCAGCTGGAAGCGCCGGGTCATTTTCAGGCGCTGGTCCCAATCGACGATCCAGGTCGCCAGTTGCAGCTCATCGCCTTCGTAGCCGGCGGCCAGGTAATCGATTTCATGACGCACCACCGCCATCGCCCGATCCAGGCGGCGGTATTCGGTGAGGTCCAGGCCCAGGCGCTGGGAGTGGCGCCAGGCGCAGCGCTCCAGCCAGGATACGTAGACGGCATTATTGGCATGCCCCAGGCCGTCGATGTCCTCAGGGGCCACCTGCAGATCGATGATAAACGGCTTTGCCAAGTCCCAGCCCATGCCCTGCTCCCGGTCGATGAATGTCGGCGGGGAGCAGTGTAACCCATCGTTGGGCTCAAGCGGTTTGCCGCGCCGGCTCATGACAGCCGGCCAGCAGCGCCAGCACGCCTTCGACCACTCGCGGGTCCGCCAGGACCCTCTGGTGCCCGCCCTGCTCCAGGCGCAACAGGCGGCTGTCGAACCAGGCCTCGTGGATCATCTGCGAGGCTTTGACCGGGACGAAGGTGTCGTCTTCGGCATGCACGATCAGCCCCGGGATATTCATTTGATAACGGGCCACATCCAGGTGCTTGAGCGGAATGCCGAGGGAGTACTCGACCTCCCGGATAAACGCCGCCCGCGCCCGCTCCGGCATGCCGACCACCCCGGCAAAGCCACGCAATACATCGAGCAAGCGTGAAGGAGCGGCAATGCTCACCAACGCCTTGGTACGCAGGCCCAACTGGATAGCCAGCATCGCACTGGCGCCCCCCATGGAGTGGCCGACCACCGCGTGCAGCGGCGGCAACTCAGCGGCAGCCTCCAGCATCGCCCGGGCAAACAGCACCACATGGGCTTCACGGCCCGGCGAGCGACCATGGGCCGGGCCGTCGAGGGCAATCACCGAATAGCCGGCGCCCACCAAGGCGTCGATCAAGCTGGCGAACTGGGTCGGGCGCCCTTCCCAGCCGTGCATCATCAACACCGCCGGGCCCTGGCCCCAGCGCAGGGCCGAGAGGCCAAAACGCAAGGTGATGCGCTCGGCCTGCGCCAGCAGCGGCAATTCCCAATCACGGGGCGGCAGCTCCCGTGGTGTCATGAAGGCGCGACGCATCTGGTTGGCGATGGTCTGCGGCGCCAGCCTGCCCACGGTGCCGTTGACACGGCGAATCCAGCTCAAGGTGCTCATCCACTCACTCCCCAGGCTCACAAGCCTTGTTCAACGCACCGCCGACTTGGAGGCGCGCAATACACGGTCCGACAATTCTCCCGGCCCCAAGGCCCGGGCCAATGCCAGGCCGCCAATCATCAAGGCCATGTCGGCCAGGGCCTTGTCGGTGTCTTCCGGGCTGGCGGCCAGTTGTGCGGCCATCAGCTCGACATGCTGGTTCAGTACATTGCGAAACTCATCCGGCAGACGGTTCATCTCGCCGACCGTGGCCGGGATCGGGCAGGCCTGGACAGTAGAATCGCGGTGCTTGCGCGACAGGTAGAACGCCGCCGCCAGGGTTCGACGCTCTTCGCCTGTCAGGCTGGAGTCCATGTCGTCGATAGACGCCCGGCGCCGCGCCAATAGCCGCTCGAACGCCTCCAGCATCAAGGCGTCCTTGCTTTCAAAGTGGGCGTAGAACCCCCCCACGGTCAGCCCCGCCGCCCCCATGACGTCACCCACGCTCGGCTCGACCGGGCCATGCTGGATCAGCGCGGAGCTGGCGGCCTGCAGAATACGTTCACGGGTTTGCGCTTTTTTATCGCTCATGATGGCCTCCAAATATTACACTCAAAATATTATACGCATAATAATTTTTGGCAAGCGCTGAATTCGACCGCTGGTCAAAGAAGTTTTTGGAAGAGGGAGGGAGAAAACCCAAACGCCAGACAAACAAAAGGGCCATTCAATAATTGAATGACCCTTAAAAATCCCGCAAAGCGGGTAATCGTGGCGTCCCCTAGGGGACTCGAACCCCTGTTACCGCCGTGAAAGGGCGGTGTCCTAGGCCACTAGACGAAGGGGACACAAACCTTCTATACACATGACCAGGCTGAAACTGATCGATTCAAGGACGGTGTGGCCAGAACCTTGAACCTGTAAATTGGTGGAGCTAAACGGGATCGAACCGTTGACCTCTTGCATGCCATGCAAGCGCTCTCCCAGCTGAGCTATAGCCCCGGATTTTTCGCCTCGCGGCGCAGCAGACCTTGCGAGCTGCTTGTTGAAACTGGCGTCCCCTAGGGGACTCGAACCCCTGTTACCGCCGTGAAAGGGCGGTGTCCTAGGCCACTAGACGAAGGGGACAAAACCTTCTGTACAACATGATCAAGCTGGGCCTGATCGATTCAAGGACGGTGTGGCCAGACCTTGAACCTGTAAATTGGTGGAGCTAAACGGGATCGAACCGTTGACCTCTTGCATGCCATGCAAGCGCTCTCCCAGCTGAGCTATAGCCCCTCATCGGTGAGGACGGGGCGAATCTTAATGGCGCTTTGAAGGGCTGTCAAATTTATTTTCAACAATTTTCAAAATTTTTTGCCGGGATAACAATCACTTACCATCAAAACCCCGGAAAACCGGGGTTTTGACCTTGGCAACGCTTAACTAGGCGATAGCACCCAGCAGCTTTTCCCATTCCTTGTTTTCTTTCTTCGATACACCGCCCAGCAAATCAAGGGCTTGGCGCAGACGGAAACGGGTCAGGTCAGGGCCGAGGATTTCCATCGCATCGAGTACCGACACCGAACTGGCTTGCCCGGTAATGGCGGCAAACATCAGCGGCATCGCATCGCGCAGTTTCAACTCCAGGGACTCGACCACCGCCTGGATCGTCGCAGTGATGGCATCCTTCTCCCACTGGCGCAGGCTTTCGAGCTTCCACAGGATCAGCTGCATCAACTGGCGAACCTGATCGCCCGAGAGCTTCTTGGACTCGAACAGCTTAGGATCCGGGCTCACCCCACCGGCAAAGAAGAAGCTGGCCAGCGGCGCGACCTGGCTGAAGGTTTCCACCCTGCCCTGCACCAACGGGGCGATCTTCATCATGTACTCGGGGTTCAACGCCCACTGCTGCACGCGGCTGGCGAATTCTTCCACCGGCAGGTCCCGCAGCCATTGGCCATTGAGCCACGACAACTTCTCGATATCGAAGATCGGCCCGCCCAGGGAGACGCGGGACAAATCGAAGTGATCGACCATTTCCTGCAACGAGAACTTCTCGCGCTCGTCCGGCATCGACCAGCCCATGCGGCCCAGGTAGTTGAGCATCGCCTCGGGCATAAAGCCCATGCGCTCGTAGAAGGTCACCGAGGTCGGGTTCTTGCGCTTGGACAGCTTGCTCTTGTCCGGGTTACGCAGCAGCGGCATGTAGCACAGCTGCGGCTGTTCCCAGCCGAAGTATTCATAGAGCAGGATCAATTTAGGGGCCGACGGCAGCCATTCTTCGCCACGCAGCACATGGGTGATGCCCATCAGGTGGTCATCGACCACGTTGGCCAGGAAGTACGTCGGCAGGCCATCGGTCTTCATCAGCACTTGCATGTCCATGCGATCCCAGGGGATCTCCACGTCGCCACGCAGCATGTCGGGCACCACGCACACGCCTTCGCTCGGCACCTTCATGCGGATCACATGCGGCTCGCCGGCGGCCAGGCGCTGGGCCACTTCTTCTTTCGACAGCAGCAGCGCACGGCCATCGTAGCGCGGGGTTTCGCCACGGGCCTGTTGCTCGGCGCGCATCTGGTCCAGTTCCTCGCTGGTGCAGAAGCACGGGAAGGCGTGGCCCATATCGACCAGTTGCTGGGTGTACTGCTTGTAGATGTCGCTGCGCTCGCTCTGGCGATACGGGCCGTGCGGGCCACCGACATCCGGGCCTTCGGCCCAGGTAATGCCCAGCCAGCGCAGGGCATCGAAAATCTGCTGTTCCGACTCACGGGTCGAACGCACCTGGTCTGTGTCTTCGATCCGCAGGATGAATTCACCGCCGTGCTGCTTGGCAAAGCAGTAGTTGAACAAGGCGATGTAGGCAGTACCGACGTGGGGATCCCCAGTAGGCGATGGCGCGATGCGCGTGCGGACGGTGGTCATGGCGAGTCTCGAATGGGCAATAAAGCTGAAAATAAAACAAGGGGCGAATGGTAACAGCCCCAAGCCCCCCGGCTCCAGCATGGGCCGATCAATACCTGCGGCGCTCGCTCTTTGGACGCGGAGCGTCCTGGGCGGCGTTACCACGCAGAGCGTGGGAACGATCGCCCGGCCCTGCACATTCAGACAGTCAGCAACCGCTCACGCAACTTGCCAATCTCATCGCGCATCTGCGCCGCCGCTTCAAACTCCAGGTCCCGCGCCAGTTGGTACATCTTCTCTTCCAGTTGGCGGATACGCTTGGTGATTTCGCTGGGCGAGCGCAGTTCGTTTTCGTACTTGGCATTTTCCTCGGCGGCCTTGGCCATGCCTTTGCGCTTCTTGCTGCGCGAACCGGGCACGGTGGCGCCTTCCATAATGTCGGCCACGTCCTTGAACACGCCCTTGGGGGTGATGCCATTGGCCAGGTTGAAGGCAATCTGCTTGTCGCGGCGGCGCTCGGTCTCGCCGATGGCCCGTTCCATGGAACCGGTGATGCGGTCGGCATACAGGATCGCGCGGCCATTGAGGTTACGTGCCGCCCGGCCGATGGTCTGGATCAAGGAGCGCTCGGAGCGCAGGAAACCTTCCTTGTCCGCGTCCAGGATCGCCACCAGCGACACCTCGGGCATGTCCAGGCCTTCACGCAGCAGGTTGATGCCCACCAGCACATCGAACGTGCCCAGGCGCAGGTCGCGGATGATCTCCACGCGCTCCACGGTGTCGATGTCCGAGTGCAGGTAACGCACGCGCACGCCGTGGTCGGCCAGGTAGTCGGTGAGGTCTTCGGACATGCGCTTGGTCAGCGTGGTGACCAGCACCCGCTCTTCCAGGGCCACGCGCTTGGTGATTTCCGACAGCAGGTCATCGACCTGGGTCAGGGCCGGGCGGATCTCGATTTGCGGGTCGACCAGGCCGGTGGGGCGCACCAACTGCTCGATCACCCGGCCAGCATGCTCGGCCTCGTAGTTGCCCGGCGTGGCGGACACAAAGATGGTCTGCGGGCTGATGCTTTCCCACTCGTCAAAACGCATCGGCCGGTTATCCAGCGCCGAGGGCAGGCGGAAGCCGTACTCCACCAGGGTTTCCTTGCGCGAGCGGTCGCCCTTATACATGGCGCCGACTTGCGGCACGCTGACGTGGGATTCGTCGATCACCAGCAAGGCGTCTGCCGGCAGGTAGTCGTAGAGGGTCGGCGGCGGCGCACCGGACTCACGACCCGACAGGTAGCGTGAGTAGTTTTCGATGCCGTTGCAGTAGCCCAGCTCCAGGATCATCTCCAGGTCAAAACGCGTGCGCTGTTCCAGGCGCTGGGCTTCCACCAGCTTATTGTTGGCGCGCAGGTATTCGAGGCGCTCGGCCAGCTCGGCCTTGATCCCTTCCATGGCATCCAAAAGGGTTTCACGGGGCGTCACATAGTGGCTTTTGGGGTAGAAGGTAAAACGTGGCAGTTTGCGGATCACCTCGCCGGTCAACGGGTCGAAGGCCGACAGGCTCTCGACCTCATCGTCGAACAACTCGATACGGATCGCTTCCAGGTCCGACTCGGCCGGGTAGATATCAATCACATCGCCACGCACCCGGAAGGTGGCGCGGGCAAAGTCCATGTCATTGCGGGTGTATTGCAGGTCCGCCAGGCGCCGCAGCAAGGCGCGCTGGTCGAGTTTGTCGCCGCGATCGACGTGCAGCACCATCTTCAAATAGGTTTCCGGGCTACCCAGGCCGTAGATGCACGAGACCGTGGTGACGATGATTGCGTCCTTGCGCTCCAGCAGCGCCTTGGTCGCCGACAGCCGCATCTGCTCGATATGGTCGTTGATCGACGCATCCTTCTCGATAAAGGTATCGGAGGACGGCACATAAGCTTCCGGCTGGTAGTAGTCGTAGTAGGAAACGAAGTACTCCACCGCGTTGTTCGGGAAAAACGCCTTGAACTCACCGTACAACTGCGCAGCCAGGGTCTTGTTCGGCGCCAGCACCAGGGTCGGACGGTTCACCTGAGCGATGACGTTGGCAATGCTGAAAGTCTTGCCAGAGCCGGTCACCCCGAGCAATGTCTGGTGGGCCAGGCCGGCTTCGATGCCTTCGACCATCAGGCGGATGGCCTCGGGCTGGTCGCCGGCCGGTTCAAAGCGGGTGACTAGTTGGAAATCCGACATAACGTACCTCTTGAAGTCACCCCAGACTGTAAACCCGTCGGGGACGAAAAAGACCACGGCCCGCTCAATTCCAGAGCAGGCCGTAGGAAAAAACCATGATAACTGTAGAAGTGGAGACGAATGTGACGGGTTTCAAGGTAATCGCCCTACATGCCGCTGGCCGTCAATATTGCAATAAGACTAACGGTCGATAAATAAACCGAAAAACTTGGCCGAAAAGCCGTTTCGGCTGTCGCCGCGAGCGGTGTTGGCCTCTATACTAGCTCCCCGTTTGTGCACCGCTCTAGTGCATTCGGCTGGAGCGCGACACGTCCCTCCATTCCCCCATAGAGCTGCCGCAAAAATGAGCCTGTTCTCCGCTGTCGAAATGGCACCACGCGATCCTATCCTGGGCCTCAACGAAGCATTCAACGCCGATACCCGTACCACCAAGGTCAACCTTGGCGTAGGCGTTTACTGCAACGAGGAGGGGAAGATTCCACTCCTGCGTGCCGTTGCCGAAGCGGAAGCCATTCGCGTGGCGCAACACGCCGCGCGTGGCTACCTGCCGATCGATGGCATTGCCGCCTACGACCTGGCCGTACAGAAGCTGCTGTTTGGCGCCGAGTCGCCATTGCTGAGCGCTGGCCGCGTGATCACCGCCCAGGCCGTTGGCGGCACCGGCGCGCTGAAAATCGGTGCCGATTTCCTCAAGCAGTTGCTGCCCAATGCCGTGGTCGCCATCAGCGACCCGAGCTGGGAAAACCACCAGGCGCTGTTTGAAAAAGCCGGCTTCCCGGTGCAGACCTATCGTTACTACGATGCCGCCACCCACGATGTAAACCGCGCCGGCCTGCTGGAAGACCTCAACGCCCTGCCCGCCCAGTCCATCGTGGTGCTGCACGCCTGCTGCCACAACCCGACCGGCGTCGACCTGAGCCCGGCCGACTGGAAAGACGTGCTGGAAGTGGTCAAGGCCAAGAACCTGGTGCCGTTCCTCGACATGGCCTACCAGGGCTTTGGCGACGGTATCGACGAAGATGCCGCTGCCGTGCGCCTGTTCGCCGAGTCGGGCCTGACCTTCTTTGTGTCCAGCTCGTTCTCCAAATCGTTCTCGCTGTACGGCGAGCGTGTGGGCGCCCTGTCGATCGTCAGCGAATCGAAAGAAGAAAGCGCGCGCATCCTGTCCCAGGTCAAGCGCGTGATCCGCACCAACTACTCCAACCCGCCGACCCATGGCGCGGCGATTGTCGCGGCAGTGCTCAACAGCCCGCAACTGCGCGCCCAGTGGGAAGCCGAACTGGCCGAAATGCGCCTGCGCATCCGCGGCATGCGCGAGCAGATGGTCAGCGAACTGGCCAAGGCCGCGCCAGGCCACGACTTCAGCTTCGTCGGTCGCCAGCGCGGGATGTTCTCCTACTCCGGCCTGACCGTAGAGCAGGTCACCCGCCTGCGCAACGAGTTCGGTATCTACGCCCTCGACACCGGCCGCATCTGCGTGGCGGCGTTGAACCAGGCGAACATCGGTGCCGTGACCAAGGCGATTGTGCAGGTGCTGTAGGCCTGAGCGCGGGGTACGAAGGGGGAAGCCAATGGCTTCCCCTTTCTATTTGCGGCGCCCACCCCCTAGACTGGACACCGATTGCCCCTTTGCTGTGAGAGCCCTATGAGAAACGACGACCTGGACCTGCGTGCCGACCGCGACGAACTGGACCACTTCACCCCGCGCACGCCCCCAGCCAAGCGGCAAAAAAGCCTGGTGCTGCAAGTGGCCCTGGGCGTCTTCCTCGGCGGCCTGGCCCTGTGGCTGGTGCAGCTGGGCGCCACGGCGCTGATGGCGAAACTGGCGATGGGCACCCTGCAGTTTGGTGGCTAGCTTGCCGGCTCCTGCAGGGGAATGCGTTCCTCCAGTAGTTGCACAAAGCTGTCCAGACTCTGCGACACCGTACCCCGGCGCCAGATCAGCCAGGTGTTCAGCAAACGGAACTCATCTGCCAACGGCCACACACTCACCGTGGTAAACCCCGGCATGCTCTCCAGCATACTGCGTGGCATCAGCGCCAGCCCTGCGCCGGCACTGACGCAGGCGAGCATGCCGTGGTACGACTCCATCTCGAAAATCTTCCCCGGCACCGCGTCGTCCTGGGAAAACCAGCGCTCAAAGTGGTGCCGATATGAGCAATTGGAACGAAAGGTATAGATGCTCGCCCCGTTCACATCCTGGCCACGGGTGATCGGCGCGTGGTGCAGCGGCGCAATCACCACCATCTCTTCTTCAAACACCGCTACGCCTTCCAGGGTCGGATGCAAGACCGGGCCATCGACAAACGCCGCTGCCAGCCGGCCCGATAGCACGCCTTCGATCATGGTCCCCGAGGGCCCGGTGGTCAGGTCCAGTTCGACCTTGGCGTGTTTCTGGTTGTAGGCCGCCAGCAATGCCGGGATACGCACGGCGGCAGTGCTTTCCAGCGAGCCCAGGGCAAAAGGCCCCTGGGGCTCCTCCCCCGCCACGGTGGCGCGGGCCTCTTGCACCAGGTCGAGAATGCGCCGCGCATAGCCGAGGAAATTCCAGCCAGCAGGCGACAGGCGCAGTCGACTTTTCTCACGGATAAACAGTTCGACGCCCAAGTCCTGCTCCAACTGCTTGATGCGCGTGGTCAAGTTCGACGGCACCCGATGAATCAACTGCGCGGCGGCGCTGATGCTGCCTTGCTCGGCCACGGCCTTGAAAATTTCCAGTTGCACCAGATCCAAGTCATTCTCCAATCGTGAACGCATTGCTTAATATTATTCAGTTCCCGGAAAAGGTACAGCGCCGTACGCTGGTCACCTTCCCAAATACTGCGCAGGACGGTGCCATGAACGCCATTACTCACCAGACCCATGCCTTGTCGATCAACCCCGCCACTGGCGAAACCGTCGGCCGCTACCCGTACCAATCCGCCGCGCAACTGGACGCCGCCCTCACCCGCGCCAGCACCGCCTTCCGCCACGGCCGCAACACGCCTGTGGCACAACGCGCGGCATTACTCCTGGCCCTGGCCGGCGCCCTGCGTGAACAGGCCGAAGCGATGGCGCAAATGATCACCCTGGAAATTGGCAAACCCATCACCCAGGCCCGTGGCGAAATCGAGAAATGCGCCCTGCTGGCCGAATGGTACGCCGCCCACGGCCCGGCCATGCTCGCCCCGGAGCCGACCCTGGTGGACAACGGCAGTGCCCGGATCGAATACCGCCCACTGGGCCCGATCCTCGCCGTCATGCCGTGGAACTTCCCCGTATGGCAAGTGCTGCGCGGCGCCATACCGACCCTGCTCAGTGGCAACACCTACGTGCTCAAGCACGCACCCAACGTGATGGGCAGCGCCTACCTGATGCAACAGGCTTTCCACAAAGCCGGCTTTGCCGAAGGCCTGTTTGAAGTGATCAACGTCACCCCGGACGGCGTGTCCAAGGCCATCGCCGACCCACGCATCGCCGCCGTGACCCTGACCGGCAGCGTGCGCGCCGGCATCGCCATCGGCGCGCAAGCCGGCGCCGCGCTGAAAAAGTGCGTGTTGGAACTGGGCGGCTCCGACCCCTTTATTGTGCTCAACGACGCCGACCTCGACGCCGCCGTGCAAGCCGCGGTGATCGGCCGCTTCCAGAACTGCGGCCAGGTCTGCGCCGCCGCCAAGCGCCTGATCATCGAGCAAGGCGTGGTCGAAGCCTTCACCGCCAAGTTCCTTGAAGCCAGCCGCCAACTGGTGATGGGCGACCCGACATCAAGCGACACCTATATCGGCCCCATGGCCCGCTTCGACCTGCGCGACGAGCTGCACGCACAAGTCCAGGCGACCCTGGCCGAAGGCGCCACCCTACTGCTGGGCGGCCATCCCGTCGAAGGACAGGGCAACTATTACGCGCCCACTGTCCTGGCCAATGTCACCGACCAAATGACCGCGTTCAAACAGGAACTGTTCGGCCCCGTGGCCTCGATCATCAGCGCCCGCGACGCCGAGCATGCCGTGGCCCTGGCCAACGACAGCGAGTTCGGCCTCACCGCCAGCATTTTCACCACTGACGCAGCCAAGGCACGGGAGATCGCCAACCAACTGGAAACCGGCGGGATCTTTATCAACGCCTACAGCGTGTCCGACCCTCGGGTAGCGTTTGGCGGGGTGAAAAAGAGTGGGTTTGGCCGCGAATTGTCACATTTCGGCGTGCGGGAATTCTGCAATGCGCAGACGGTATGGGTAGATCGGCGGTAGGCCGATCGTCAAGATTCCTCGTGGCCCGCTTGCGGGTTCGGGATATGATCAGGCCGTTATATGAACCGGACTCCCCTGAACCATGCCCGTTGACCTGCAAGCGCTTTATCCCAAACTGATCCACCTGATGCTGGATACGGTTTTCGTGGTCGACAGGGACAACCAGATTGCATTTGTCAGCGACGCCTGCGAGGCGCTGCTCGGCTACCGTGCCGACGAACTGACCGGGAACCTGATCACCGACTATATGCACCCCGAAGACCTGGCGGCCACCCGGGCCTCGATTATCCGGGTGATGAACGGCCAGCCCCACGTGGATTTTCGCAACCGCTATTTGCGCAAGGATGGCAGCGTCGTGCATATCCTGTGGGCGGCGTTCTGGTCTGCGGATGTGGGCGCCAGGATCGGCGTGGCGCGGGACATCACGGCCCTCACCCAGGCCGAGGAAGAACTGCGCTTCCTCGCCCATCACGACCCACTGACGGCCCTGACCAACCGCTCGCTGTTCAATGATCGCCTGGACTCGGCCTTGCGCAACGCACGCCGGCAAAAGAGCACGCTGGCCTTGCTGTTCCTGGATATCAATGACTTCAAGGGCATCAACGATGTGCACGGGCATGTCGCGGGCGACCGCGTGCTGTGCACCATTGCCCGACGCCTGGAAGCCTGCGTGCGCGGGACCGACACCGTGGCGCGGATGGGCGGGGATGAATTCACCGTGCTGTTGACGGACCTCCAGTCAGACGACACGGTGAGTGAAAAGGTGCAGCAGATTCTCGCCATCATGGCCGAGCCCCTGGGCCCCGAGTTTGGCCCGGTGAAAATGCCGTCGTGCAGTATCGGCGTGGCCCGGTACCCGGCCGATGGGGAAGATGCCGATACCCTGCTCAGCCATGCCGATGGCGATATGTACCGGGTGAAAAAACTCCAGCGCGCGGCAGGGTGAAGAGGCCGCTACACCCCTCCCTCAAACAGCCACACAACCTTGCTCCGTTGCCTACGGTCACGTCAGAATCCGCCGGCTTGTGTGCTTGGGTAGACGTGCTTAAGGTTGCGCGGTCATCAACATTTAGGTGATCGGGTTTAGTAGCCTGAGGGGGCGCCGGCCTTGGTTTGGATTCCCCCGGTCGACCAACCTGCGCGCAGCTGCACCCTTTTGTTTAGTAGCTCAAGGATGGCGGCCACCCTCAGGAATTCAAACATGTACAAGGTCAAACCAGGCTCAACCCTGTTCAGCGTCGCTCCCGACGCCAGCAACGAAACCCTGATCACCAACAGCTACGAGACCTTCACCTCAGTCAGCACCTTGCTGCTCGTCCTGTCCGACGACCTGAACGGCAAACACCGGGACATCGCCCTGGCTATCTACCAACTGAGCGAACTGGGCGTCCTGCTCACGGCCAAGCTCCTCGACCGCGAAACGCCCTGCCTCGGCTAGCCCTGCAACTCACCTGCCCGATGACTCGCCGCGTCGTCATACGCGACATACAACGACTCGGCGACCTGGCTTTTGATGGCTTTGCTGGCCTCCAGCCCCAACACAAACCCTTCGGCCTTGCCGCCAGCGCGGTTCAGGTCTTCAAGGGTGCTGGCGCCGGTGATCGCGTCCAGCAACTTGGCCGCGTGCGGGCCAACCCCCTTGGGCAGGCTGATCTGGTCGATGCTCATTGCGACACCTCGGACGAGGCTGGGGATGGGGTATTGCGGGTTAACAAGGTCATGTGCGGTACCTAAGAGAGCTTGGGGCCGATAGCGCGTGTAACCACTGCCGGGATGGCATGGTAGACCGGGATGGGTGAAAAGGGTTGATTTCGCCCCATAAACGATCAGGATCCCCAGCCATAGGATTGCTCACCTTGCATAGCATCGTCAGGTCAATGGAGCCTCGGTCGACATGGAAAACACGCTAAACAAACGAATCGTTGTCATTGGTGCCGGCATCGTGGGAGCGTCCCTGGCCTATCACCTGGCGGAGAAAGGCGCGAAGGTCAGCCTGGTCGAGGCTCAAGAGATAGCCTCTGGAGTGACCGCCACTTCATTCGCCTGGATCAACGCCAACCACCCAGGCCCCGACCCCATTGCACCATTACGCAGTGCGGCGATAACCGAATACCACCGACTCGAAACCCAGTTGCCTGGGCTGCAGATACGCTGGACGGGCGCCTTGTCTTACAGTGGGTTGTTACCGGCCCCGACAGGCCGGGTGTCACGCTCACAGATTCTTGACCTAGAACCCAACCTCAAGCACCCCCCTCAATATGCAACGTACGTGGCCGAAGAAGGCGCGCTGGACGCGGTGGCCGCCACCCATGTGTTGATCGCCGGCGCCCGGGCGCATGGGGCCACGGTGCTCACTCAGACCCCCGTACTCGGTTTTACAACCGAGGGTGGGCAGGTGACGGGAGTCAAGACCCCCAAGGGCATCATCAAGGCCGATCTCGTTGTACTGGCCGCCGGGACAGCCACCGTGAAACTGGCAGACATGCTGCAACTCTCCCTGCCCATAACCGCCTCTCCCTCCATCTTCATCCGCTACAAGCCACAACCCCAGCTTGTGCATACCCTTATCTCCAGCCCTGACATGGAAGTGCGCCAAAGCGCGGATGGCACGCTACTGGCGGCAGAGGATTACCTGGACGACGCCCTGGAAAACCAGCCAGGAGCGATAGCGCTGCGAACGGCCAAGGCCATCCACAATGAACTCAAGGGGGTGGTTGCGCTTGAGCCGCAATTGGCCTGCGTCGGGCTCAGGCCAATACCTGCCGATGGCATCCCCATCATTGGTTACCTGCCCAAGGTGGGGGGCGTTTATGTTTGCGCGATGCACCCCGGGGTCGCACTGGCTGCGGTCGTGGGCCGGCTGGCCAGTGAGGAGATGATTGACGGGAAGGAATCAGATGCGCTTGGGGCCTGTCGTCCAGATCGTTTTTTCCAAGAGTAGGAAATTCTGCGCCATCACCTAGGGCAAGGCAGCCCGCTTGAAAACCGGTTCGCTGTACAGGACTCGAACCCCATCCGGGCCGCTTTCAAGCAACCGGCGCTCGCTGTCGGCGACCAGGAGTTCAACGCTGTAACCGGCACCCGCCAGGCAGCGCGCAATTTCCTGCACGGCCTCATGCGCCCACGGGGTGGCGGATTCAAAATGCCCTAACAGCCTGTCGCTGCTATTAATCATGAGTCGGTATCTATTCATTGTGTTCTCTCAACATTATTCGGCGCGAAGGCGCATAGGGTGATACACGCTATACCGGACGGCAAGCCTCCAACCAGCGCGTGATTACCCGGCAAGCCGCGCTGGCCAGGTCGGGCTGCGTCGCATGCGCCTGGGCGCGCAGGGTGCGCGGGTCGATGCCGGCTTGTTGCAGCTCGCTGGCGTGGCCCACCAGCCAGCTTTCTATCCGTGAAGGATCGGCCTCCAGATGAAACTGCAAGCCCAGCACGTGCTGGCCAAGGGCGAAGGCCTGGTTTTTACCGATGGCCGTGGAGGCCAGGTGGTCGGCACCACGGGGTATATCGAACTGATCGCCATGCCAGTGCAAGACAGCCACACGGTCCAGCGCAGCCAGGGGCGAGGCGTGTCCAGCGGCGGTCAGGGCAAGGGGGGCAAAACCGATTTCCTTTTGGCCCAGGGGGTAGACACTGGCACCCAGGACGCGGGCGATCAATTGGGCTCCCAGGCAGATGCCCAGTAGCGGTCGGTTGCTGGCCAGGCGTCGGCGCAGCAGCTCCTGTTCAATGGTTAAAAAGGGGTACAGCGCGTCATCGTAAGCGCCGATGGGGCCACCCAGAACCACCAGCAGCTCCGGGCTTTCCACATCCAGTTCAGCGAGGTTATCCAGGGTGGCATCGACATACTGCACCTGATAATCCAGTTCGTGCAGCAGCGGTTCCAGCGTCCCCAGGTCCTCAAAGTGCAGATGGCGAATGGCAAGGGCGGTTTTCATGGTGGGCCTCTCGATCAATCCAGTGATATGTAAAACACGGTTCAGACCGCGCAGTGACTTCCCGCCAGCTCGATACGGCCAAAACTGGCATGGGGCTCAAGCGCCGTGATCGCCAGCAGTTGGTCGAGACGTAGTTCGACCGGCTCGTCATCGCGGTGCAGCACCAAAAATTCTTCCTTGCTCGCCGCAGTCCGCGTCGTCAGCGCCCTGGCTGCGAAGGTACGCCCATCGACGGTTTCGATCAGCAGGCGGTAACGATACAGGCAAGCGATCTCCAGGTAGTCGTGCAAATCGCAGTGCAGGGGCTGATACGCGTTCATGGCGTGTCTCCTAGCAACCTTCCAGGGGAATGATGTAGTAGCCCTGCCCTGTAACGGCTGCAGCGATTTCGGGGTGAGCCGGCTCACTGTGGCAGAACTGGCACCGGCTCTGTTCGATATCGGCATCCTGCACGCCGCGCGTGGCCATCCAGTCGCGGGCGTACTGGGTCGCGCGGGCCTGATCGGTGCCTTCAATCAGCACATCGAAATGCAGGTAACGGCCCTCGCGGGTACGCACATGGGTGTCGAATACATTGACTCTCATCACTTTTCCTCCTTCAGGTAGCCCGCTGCGCCTTACTTCAGGTCGTCGATGGACGCACCGAAATTCAGATGCAGCACCTGGTCATCGTGAACAAACGCGGGGACCGACTTGACCCCGGCCAGTTCGGCTTCAGCAATGCGCTGGGGTTGTTCGCCAAGGTGGACAACCTCGACCTTGAGAGCCGGATCCAGCAGGTTGAGCAGGGTCTGCTCGGCGGAAATACACACGGAGCAGCCGGCGTGGTAGAAGCGTGCTGTGGACATGTTGAGTCTCCTTCGGTGATTTGGTGTCGGATCGACACCTAGCGCCAGATTACCCTCACCTCGCCATTTGTCAATATAGTATTTAATCGATACTATGTATCGACAGGAGTGACTTATGTCCGACACAACCCTTTTCGATCTGCTTGAAAGACTCGCCAGCCTCAGCCGCATCTGGTTCCGCCAGCATCCGCTGCTGGCCGAGTTGCAACCCATCCAGTTGAGCGCACTGATGTACCTGGCGCGCTGCAACCGCTACTCCAATACGCCGTTGGGCGTGACCGACTACCTGGGCCTGACCAAGGGCACGGTGTCGCAGTCGCTCAAGGCGCTGGAGGCCAAGGGGCTGATCGTCAAAACCCAGGATGCGCGCGACAAGCGCAGCGTGCATCTGCAGTTGACCGACACGGCGCGCAGCCTGCTGGACGCTTTGTTGCCGCCGGACTTCCTCGCCGCCGGTGAAGCGCGCATGGGCGCACGCGGCGCGCAACTGGAGGCGCTGTTGGGCGAGTTACTGCGTGAAGTGCAGCGCAGTGCGGATGTGCCCAGTTTCGGCCTGTGCCGCACCTGTCGCTTCCACCAGCAGGCCGGGGACCTGCCGTTCTGCGGTCTGACCCAGGAGCCTCTGGCGCCAAGCGACGCCGCGCTGATCTGTCGTGAACATCAAACCCCGGAGGTCCCTGCATGAGCCTGCCCACTATTCGCCTCGACACCCTGCTCACCGGTCGCGCACAGCCATTCACCCGCCCGGGCTCGCAGAGCGCCATCGACAAACAGCCGCGACACGGCCAACTCAAGCTCTCCACCCTCGGCCTCAGCGGCGACGAACAGGGTGACCTGCGCATCCATGGCGGGGTGGAAAAAGCCATTCACCACTACCCACTCGAACACTACGCCCTTTGGGCCGACGAGTTGGGCGCCCATCCATTGCTCGCGCAGCCAGGGGCGTTTGGCGAGAACTTCAGCACCACCGGCTGGAGCGAGCATGATGTCTGCCTGGGCGATCGTATCCAGGTCGGGACGGCGCTGCTTGAGGTGTCCCAGGGGCGTATGCCGTGCTGGAAGCTCAGTGACCGCTTCGCCGTCCCCCAACTGGCCCTGCGCGTGCAGCAGTCGGGCCGCACGGGCTGGTACTACCGGGTGCTGGAGGAAGGCCTGGTGAGTGCGGGCGACAACCTGCAAATGGTCGAGCGGCCATTTGCCGACTGGTCACTGGCACGTTTGTCCGCCGTGCTGTTCGACAAACGGGTGGAGCCCGCACTGCTGCGCGAATGCCTGGCCCTGCCGTTGGTGCCCTCGTGGCGGCGTACGCTGGAGCGGCGGCTGGAGAAAGGCCTGATCGAGGACTGGGCGCCCCGCCTGCAGGGCTGAACCCCATAGGGCTCTGCTATAACTGGGGCTTGGAGGTTGACGACGTCGCGTCGCCGGGTGCTTCGCCAGCCAGCCGGCGCCTACAGAAGCATTCGACCAGGGTGTTGAACTGATATCATCCAGGCATTAACGCGCTGAGTAGAAAGCATGAACCGTCGTAAGAAACTCAATCAGATATTGAAAGCCAACGCCAAAAAGGCCAATGCCAAACTGGCCCCCAAAAGCAAAGACAAGTACATCAGCAAGGCCGACCGCTTGAAGCTGGAGAGCGAACCCGCTCAGGACACGCCGATTGCCCCTGACACGCCAAGCTGAATCAGGGCACTCTACGCCGGCGCAGCAGTCTGTTCCCAGACACCCCACTCTCGCCTGGCGGAACTTCCCATGATGATTGTTCCCCCCCTCAACAACTCACGCTCGCAGCGCATTCTCTGGCTGCTCGAAGAACTCGGCCTGCCCCAGGCGCATGATTTTCAGTCCAGACGAAACCTGGCCGTGTTTCCGCTCAGTGCCCGGCTGCCTTCGCTCAACATGTCTGCGGCTTGATTCACCGCACGGGCCCCGTCCAGCAGCCGCCCGGCCGCCTGGTCCACCTGCTGGATATTGCCGCTCACCTCATCCGCCGTCGCCGCCTGTTCCTCCACCGCCGCCGCGATTTGCGCCAGGGTATCCGTCACGTGCTGCACCGCGCTGGCAATTTCTCCCAGGCGGCTGCCCAGCCCCGTCACGGACTCTGCATCGCTCAGCGCCTGTTCACAGGCGGCGCCCATCAGGCTGACGGCCTGGCTCACGGTGCTGCGCAAGCTCTCCACGGTGCCGGCGATTTGTGCGGTGGACGCCTGGGTCCGTTGCGACAGGCTGCGCACTTCATCGGCGACAACGGCAAACCCTCGGCCTTGTTCGCCGGCACGGGCCGCTTCAATGGCGGCATTGAGCGCCAACAGGTTGGTCTGTTCGGCAATGTCGCGGATGGTGTCAACCACCGACTGGATTTGCTGGCCCTGCTCGCTGACCTGGCCCAAGGCATTGGCGGTCTCGGTCAGGCGCTGGTTGAGCTGTTGGATGCTGGCGGTCGTGCGCAGACTGTCGCGGCTGCTGTCCTCGGCGATAGAACGGGTCTGCTGAGCGCTGTCTGATGCTTGTTCGCAGCTTTTGGCCACGCCCAGGGAAGTGGCGGCCAGTTGGGTGGCCGCTGCGGCGATCTGGCTGATTTGGTGTTGCTGGTCTTCCACTTCGGTGAGGGTGCTGCCCGATTGTGTGTTAAGGGTTTGCACGGCAGCCCCCAGTTGCTGGGTTTCGTGGTTGACGCCCAGCAGGCTGGTGCGTAGCTGCCTTACCGCAACATTGAGCGCGGTGCTGATCGCCGCCAGTTCGTCGCGCCCGTGCACCGCCACCTCGACGCACAGGTTGCCATCGCGCAAGGACTCGGCCAGGGTGGTGATGCCACTGGCGCTACGGCGGATAGAAGCCTGCAGGCAGATAAACAGGTACAACGCCGCCAGGACCAGCAGGCTGAAGGTCACCCCCACAGGGATCACTTGCGCCAGTGCGCTGTCGCGGTAATCACTCAGGCGCGCATGCAGGGCGTTGAGCGACTGCTTGCGCAATGCGCTCAAGCTGCCCAGCATGTCGTCGACACTGCTGTCAAAAGCGCCGGTGTCGAGTGTGATCGTGTCCCCAGACACGCCGTCGTCCAGGGACTTGAGCTGGTTATCCAAGCGCTGCACGCTCTCGTCATATTGCGTGCTCCAGGTGGCCAGCCCAGGGTACGGGCGGGTTTTGAGCGAGGTCGCAGCCTTGATCAACGAGTCTCGCGCATCGCCTACACGCCCGCGCAGATCGCGCATCTGCAAGCGACCTTGCAAGGTGAACTGCCCGGCGGCGATGGACGACTGACCGATACTGGCCATGCGGCCGATACGCTCAATCAATTCGGGCAACTGCTGGGTGGAGATCTGCATCAGCAGGTAGGTTTCCAGCCAGGGGTCGAGGATCAGGCCGGTGTCCAGGGTGATCTGCTCGCGCAAGGCCTGCATCGCCGTCAACGCAGCGGTGAAACGATCGTAACCGTCCGGCCACCAGCCCACAGTGCGCAGCGATGAGGTGTCCAGGCCCTTGAGCGAGGCCTGCAATGTGTCGAAGCGCGCCTGGGAGTCAGCGCTGGCGTTGTGCTCCTTGAGCGTTGCGCCCAGGGTTTGCAGGTTTTGCACCATACCCGGGGTCAAGGCATCGACTGCGGCCATCGCCGCCTGCGCGGCGGGCGTGGGTTGCGGCTGGGTATCCAGCGCCTTCCAGCGTGCCGCCAGATTGCGCTGCACGATCAACTGAGCATCCAGGGCATCGAGCACCAGCAGTTGGTGCACACCGGATTGCTCACTGGCAATCACATCAAGCTGGGCACTGTAGTCCTGCTCGACCATCCACAGGCTGCCGGCCAAGGGCAGCATGATCAGGATCAGCAAGATCTGGAACTTGCGCGCAAAACCGAAACGCCCAAGCAGGCGGATACCTGGCAACAACACACTGTGCATGTCCGATGACCCCTTCCTTGTGAATAACCGATGCCTTCAAGCCTTGAAATGGCATTCATTATCGGCTGGCAGTACCCGAGCATGGCCCGGGCACTGCCAGCCAGGCGACATGACTCTCTCCAAGGGTATACCAGATGGCACAAAACGCACGCCCAGCGAAGATCAAAGATCTACGCCAGTAACTCAGTGATCCAGCGCACCTCCTGCGCCAGTTCCTGCACCTTCTGTTCGGGCAGTGCTTGTCGCGCCCGGGCCAATTGATCCAGGGTGCGTTGCTTGTAGCGCAGCAGGCGTTGCCACTTGGCCAGGAACGCCGGGCTGCGGGCCTGCATCTGTATCGGGCCGAAATACAGTTGCTCGGCGCTGTAGCTCACCGGCCCGCTGCGCTCGGCAACGATAATTTCGTAATCGAAACGGTTTTCCCGCAGCAGTTCCTCGCAGAGGATGCGATAGCCGTTGTCCATCAGCCACAGGCGCAGCGGTTGTTCGCCGCCGTTGGGTTGCAGGATCAGGCGCTCCCGGCCGCTGAGGTACGCCTTGCCGCGTTCGAGGATGTCACGCAAGGTCTCGCCGCCCATGCCGCAGATGCTCACCGCGTCGATCCGGTCGGCCGGCTCGATGGCCGCCAGGCCGTTGGCCAGGCGCACCTGGATGTGCAATTGCTGGCCGTTGTCGCACACGGTGCGCTGGGCGGCTCGGAATGGCGTCAACGCCACCTCGCCGGCCACCGCCGCGACAATCGCGCCACGGTTCATCAGCGCCACCGGCAGGTAAGCGTGATCCGAGCCGATATCGGCCAGGCGCGCGCCGGCCGGCACCTGCGCTGCCACGCGTTCCAGGCGCACGGACAAGGTGTTTTGGTTCAACGGTTGTTCCTTTTCACGGCACTTTTGCCCTCAGTGCGGGCGCGCATGATGCGCGGTACGCCCGACAGGGTAAAGCGCCGCCGCTAAACCCAGCGCAGGTTAAGCACCACAAACCCCAGCAGCACCCAGACCACCAGCAGCAGATGGGTCAACTGCAGGCCCTCCTGGCGTATCCAGTAGCCAAACCACAGCCCTGCCAGCAGCATCAGCATGACGAACCCCAGGGCGGCACTCAAGGCGAGGTTCAACCAGGGCCGGGCCGCCTCCAGGCCAGTGCCCCATAGCAAGGCGTAGCAGCCAATCCACACCGTCAGCACCGCCCCCGCCTGCAGCAGGATAATCAGGGCCAACGCCAGGCGATGGAGGGTGGTCGACTGGACAGCGCGCACCAGCAACGGCGTGCCGATCGGCGGATGCTCACGCAGCGGCGCCATTGACATCGTGGCCCCCACCGCGCCTGCCGAGCCGGCAAACGCGTGCAGGTTGTTGATCAGGGCAAGGCTCAGCCACAGGCCGAAGCCCAGGCTGAGCACCGTTTGGAAAATCAGCAGCGAGGTAGGGAGATCCATGGTTCAGTCCTTATTGAGTGGGCAAGTGCTTGGCGCTGAGCGCCACAGCCGTCGGCGCCCGCCAGGCGAGCGCCTTGTACAGGTCCACGGCATTGCCATAGGACGCGGCCTGCGCCTGGGCAATGGCCTGGCGCAGGCTGAGCAGCTCGCGCAGGTTTTGTTGCACCGATAAATAGCTGCCAGAGCCCGCGCCATAACGGCGCTGGGCGATATCCAGCGCCGCCTCGGCATGCCGCGCCGATTGCACCAGGCCGAGCAGATAGCGCTGATGCTCGGCCAGTTGGGTGATGGCGCCCTCCACTTCTTCCACAGCCACCAGCAGCACCTGTTCAAAATGCGCGGTCTCCCGCTGCGACAGCGCCTGGGCACCCCGCAGCCGCGCCCGCACCGTGCCCAGGTTGAGTGCCGGCCAGGTCAGGCCCGGAGTCAGCTCGAATGCCCGGGACGCACTGCCCAGGTCACCGTCGCGCAAGGCAAAGAAGCCGATAAACCCGCCCAGGTTGAAGCGCGGGTACAGGTCGGCGGTGGCCGCGCCCACATCCTCCACGCGCGCCGCCAGCAGCCGCTCGGCCTGCACCACATCCGGTCGATTGCGGATCAACTGGTCGACATCCCCCAACGGCAATTGCCTCGCCAGTGGCCCCGGCGCCAGGGCGTCGAGTTCGACGCCAAAACTGCCCGGCCGCTGCCCCGACAACACCTGCAACCGGTACAGGCTGCGTTGCAGCTGGCTCTGCAGCGGCGCAATCGCCGCCTGGGCACGCAACGTATTGCCCCGGGCACTCTCCAGCTCTTCAGGCAAGCCGCTGCCGGCCTGGTATTGCGCGTCGGTCAGGCCCACGGTCTCTTGCCAACTGCGCACCGCGTCTTGCGCCAGCCGCAGTTGCTCGCGCTGCCCCTGCGCCGCGAAATAGGCGTGGGCCACTTGCGCGGCAATGCTCAGTTGCACCTGTTCGAGGTCGGCCTGGGAAGCCTCGGCACGGGATTGCGCGGCACGGTTCAAGTGGTCGAGACGGCCAAACAAGTCCAGCTCCCATTGCAAGTCCAGGCCGGCACGCCAGGACTCGGACAAGCTGCGGCTGGGCCGCGCGCCCGTCACCGTCTGTTGTTCCAGGCTGCGTTGGTACGCCGCCGTACTGGTGACTATCGGCAAGCGCTGCAACGCTTGCTCGTCGACCGACGCACGGGCCAGCAGCAGGCTCGCACGCGCCTGGCGCACATCGTGGTTATGGGCCACGGCGGCGTCGATCAAGCGCGCCAACTGGGCGTCGTCGAAAAAGCTCCACCAGGCGGCTACCGGCTGCACGGCACGCCCGGCAAAAGCCTCGGCCTGCGGGCTGGCCAACTGAATCGACGCGATCTCGGGCGCGTGGTAGTGCGGCCCCACGGAGCAGGCGCCCAGGCTCGCCAGCACGCCCATCAACAGCGGGTAAGGGATAAACGTCTTCATGGGCGCACCTCGACATGCCCTGGCACCAGGTTCTGCTCGGCCTCGGCCAGTTGCTGCTGGCGCAGGCCCTGTACCCGATGGTCACGGGCCAGCCAGGCATAGACAGTGGGAAGGACAAACAGCGTAAACAGCGTGCCAACCAGCATCCCGCAGACGATTACCACGCCCAGGCCAAAGCGGCTCTTGGCCCCGGCACCGTCGGCGAACAGCAGCGGCAGCACGCCGAAGGTCATCGCCGCCGTGGTCATCAGCACCGGCCGCAGACGGATCTGCGCGGCGCGGATAATGGCGCTGACGCGATCAAGGTTCTCGCGCACCTGGATCTCATTGGCGAACTCCACCATCAAGATCCCGTGTTTGCTGATCAAGCCAATCAAGGTCACGAGCCCGATCTGCGTGTAGATATTCAGCGTGGCCCAGCCCAGCGCCAGGGGGATCAGCGCCCCGCAAATGGACAAGGGCACGGTGACCAGGATGATCAACGGATCGACCAGGCTCTCGTACTGCGCCGCGAGCACCAGATAGATCACCACCAGGGCGGCGAGAAACGCCAACACCAGGGCACTGCCCTCCTGCACGTATTGGCGTGACTCGGACTGCCAGTCATGGCTGAACCCCGGCGGCAGTTCACCGGCCAGTTGCGCCAGCAGGGCCACCGCCTGCCCCTGGGACACGCCCGGCGCCGGAATGGCCTGTAAGGTACTGGCGTTCTGCTGGTCGAACTGCAACAAGCGGTTCGGCGCCACCGTGATATCCAGGCGCACCAGCGCCGACAGCGGGATCAGTTGGCCGCCCTCGGTACGCACATACTGGCGGGCCAGGGCCTGTGGAGTCAGGCGCTGTTCCTCGGTGCCTTGTGCAATCACATCATAAGAGCGCCCATACAGCGCAAAACGGTTGATGTACTGTTCGCCCACCAGCACCGCCAGGGAATCGCCGATATCGCGCATGCCAATCCCCAGACTCGCCGCCTTGGCCCGATCGACGGTGACTTTGACCACCGGGTTGTTGTAGTCCAGGTCGCTGTCGACCACGGCAAACAGGCCGCTGTCACGGGCACGCTGCTTGAGGGTTTCCATGGTCTGGTACAGCACCGGGTAGTCCTGGGCGCTGCGCAACACCATCTGCACCGGTAGGCCACCGCTGGAGCCGGGCAACGCCGCCACCTGGAAGGCAAAAATACTGCTGCCCTCGACCTCGCCCACGGCCTGCTGCAACTGCGCCTGGACCTGCTCGGCCGAGCGCTCACGGGCCTGCCAGGCGCTGAGGTTGATCCCGCCAAAGCTGGCCGCCGGCCCGTCGGTGCCATTGATGATCCAGGTGTCGGTGGTTTCCGGCAGGCTCTCCATGACCCGGTTGAGCTTGCCCGCAAAGCGTTCCGCGTAATCGAGGTTGGCGTATTGCGGTGACTTGATGGCGGTGAGTATCGCCGCCTGGTCCTCGGGCGGCGCCAGTTCGCGCTGCGGCAGGCTGTACAGCCACGGCAGGCTCAGGCACACCAGCACGGCAATACCGCCGCTGATCCAGCGCCGCGCCAGGGAGTGGCCCAACACCCGGCCATAAGCGGCGGCCAACCCGCCAAACACCTGTTCGGCCAACTTGGCCATGCGCCCTTCTTGTTGCCCCGGCTTGAGCAGCAGCGAGCTCATCACCGGCGACAGGGTCAAGGCGACTACGCCCGAGACAATCACCGCTCCCGCCAGGGTCAGGGCAAATTCGCGGAACAGCGTGCCGGTCAGCCCGCCGATCAGGCCGATGGGCGCATACACCGCCGCCAGCGTCAGGGTCATGGCAATCACCGGCCCGGCGATCTCGCGGGCGCCGACCAACGCGGCGGCCACCGGCGTCAGGCCTTCTTCGATATGCCGGTGGACGTTTTCCACCACCACAATCGCGTCGTCCACCACCAGGCCGATAGCCAACACCATCGCCAGCAGGGTCAGCAGGTTGAGGCTGAAACCAAAAAGCAGCATCAAGGCCGCCGCGCCGAGCATCGATAGCGGAATCGCCAGCACCGGAATCGCCACGCTGCGCAGCGAGCCCAGGCACAGCCAGATCACCAGCACCACAATCAGCATGGCCTCCAGCAAGGTGTGCATCACCTCTTCGATGGAGGCCTCGATAAACCGCGCCGTCTCATAGGCCAGGGCCACGTTGACCCCAGGCGGCAGGGTTTGCTGGATCTGCGGCAGCAGTTGGCGAATGCCGTCGACGATCACCAGGGGATTGCCCGACGGTGTGGGGAACAGCCCCAGGTGCACGGCCGGGCGGCCATTCATGGTGGCGCTGGTCTGGGTCGCCGCCGCGCCCAGCTCCACGGTGCCCACATCGCGCAGGCGCACCAGGGCCGTGCCGTCGTTGCGGATCACCAGGTCACGGAAGGCCTCGACGCTGGTCAGGTCGGTGTCGATATGGATATCGGCCAGCACGAATTGGCCACGGATCTGCCCCGGCGTGGCCTGGTAGTTATTGCTGCGCACCGCTTGCGCCACGTCGGCGGCGGTCACCCCGCGCCCGGCCATGCGATCACTGTCCAGCCACAGGCGCATCGCCAGGTGCTGCCCGCCGAAGGTCTGCACCTTGGCCACCCCGTCGATCCCGGAAAACTGCGGCTCGACCACCCGCGACAGGTAGTCGCTGAGCTCGGGGATCGACAGCGTGTCACTGGCAAACCCCACGTAGGCCACGGCGGTGGAGTCGCCGGCCGACAGCTCGACCACCGGGTCGTAGGCATCATCGGGCAAGCGGTAACGCACCTGGTTGACCTTGGCCATGGTCTCGGCCAGTGCCTGGGTCGAGTCACGGTTGAGGGTCATGCGCAGGGTGATCACACTACGCCCCTGCACCGACGACGACGCCAGGTAGTCGATGCCCTCCACCGACGACACGGCCTGGGTGATCGGTTGGGTGACGAAGCCTTGCATCAATTCGGCCGAGGCGCCGGGGTACTCGGTGCTGACGGTGATGGTCGAGCTTTCCAGCAGCGGGTACTGGCGCACCGGCAACTGGCCGAGGGCAAACAGGCCGGCGAGGACGATCAGGCTGCTGACCACCAGGGCCAGCACCGGGCGCCGTACAAAACGGTCGGTGAAGCTCATGAGGCGGGTTTCCCTTCAACGTCCAGGGTGTTTTGCCCGGCGGCTTCGACGGGCATGCCGTCGCTGAGCTTGAGCTGCCCGGAGACCACCACCTGCTCGCCCAGCGCCAGGCCCGAGGTGATTTCCACCTGGCCCTGCCAGCGCTCCCCGGTCGTCACCTGGGCGCGGCGCACACTCAAGGCGCCGGCCGGATCGGCACTGGCGATAAACACGGTCTGCCCGTAGGCGGTATAGGTGATGGCGGTTTCCGGCACCACCAGCACCGTGGGCGATTGCACCGCCGACAGGCGCACGCTGGCATACATGCCGGCCTGCAACTGCCCGCCCGGGTTGGCCAGGGTGGCTTGCACCCGCACCGAGCGCGACGGGCCGATCAGCGGGTCGATGGCGTTGATCTGCGCCGAGAACTGCCGGCCGGGCAAGGCATCCACCGTGAGCGCGGCAGCCTGGCCGATGCTCAAGCCTGGGGCCGACTGTTCACTCAAGGCGAAATTCACGTGCAGGCGCTGGGCATCCACCAGGCTGGCGATGGCTTCGCCGGTCTGCAGGTACTGGCCTTGATGCACACGACGGATACCCATCTGCCCGGCGAACGGTGCGCGGATGGCTTTTTGTGCAATCCGCGCATCAACCTGTTGCAGCTCGCCCTTGGCCATGTCCAGGGCGGCGGTGGCGTTGTCCAGTTGCTCCTGGGTCGCGACATTCACGGCCTCAAGCTTTTGAATACGCAGGAACAAGGTCTGCGCATTGCGCAGTTGCGCGTGCAGGCGCAAACGGTCGGCCTGTTCGGGGGCGTCATTGAGCTGCACCAGCAACTGCCCGGCCTTGACTGCCTGGCCGGACTCGAAGGCGATCCGCGTGATACGTCCTGCGGTTTCCGCCGCCACCTGCACCTGGTTGGCCGCCTCCAGCTCCCCTGCGGCGAAGGCCTGGCGGGGCGCCTCGCCCTGCCCGACCCTGGCCAGCGCCACCTTGGCCACTGGCCACGCCGCCGCTGCCTGGGTTGAGGGTTGATTGCCCAACCACATGATGACCAGGGCCAGCACACTGACCCCTGCCACGCCCCCGCCCACTCGCATCCTTCTGCCCATGCCCTGCTCCGCTCATCCGTAGTGTGTGCGCTGCCCCCGATGGAAAGCGGTTGCAGCCAAGATCGGGCAAGACTATAAAACCTCAACTTAACTTGAGGGCAACACCCATGGCAGCAGAAAAGAACCCGGACGGTGTGCGCTCCCTCACCATCGGCGAGGTGGCCAGGCGCAGCGGCGTACCGATCTCCACTCTGCACTTCTATGAGTCCAAGGGCTTGATCGCCAGCACGCGCAACGCCGGCAACCAACGGCGCTTCCCGTCGCTGGTGCTGCGCAGCATCGCGATTATCAAGGTGGCGCAACGCACCGGCATCCCCCTGGAAGAGATCAAGCGCGCCATGGGCCGCTATCCGCCGAACAGCAAACTGACAGCCGCGCAATGGGGCGAGATGTCTTCGGCCTGGCGCGACAACCTCAACGAACGCATCCGCACCCTGGAAGCCCTGCGCGACAGCCTGGACAACTGCATTGGCTGCGGCTGCCTGTCGCTCAACGACTGCCCCTTGCGCAACCCGGGCGACAGCCTGGGCCAGGAAGGCCCGGGGCCGAGGATCCTCGAACGCGCCGCAAACGGATCGGAAATGCAAGCTTCCAAACCCTGAAAATCAAGGTGGGAGCTGTCGAGCCCCGGCGAGGCTGCGATGGCGGCGGCATGGCTGGGAGGGATGTTGGCTGACCCGCCGCTATCGCAGGCAAGCCACACACATTTGATCTTCATTGCCTTGGCAGGTCGGTGTTGACTACGCCGATGACACTTTTGAAGTAAGCCCCACCGGGCGCTTTCCCGATAATCGAGGGCTTACTGACAAAATGCCGAGGCCCCGCCATGACGCGCGCATCCACCGAACAGGTCCCGCCGCAAACCCTGAGAAAAGTCATCGTCGCCGCCGGTATCGGCAATTTTGTCGAGTGGTTCGACTTCGCCGTGTATGGCTTTCTCGCCACCACCATCGCCCAACAGTTTTTCCCCAGTGGCGATGCCAGTGCGGCGTTGCTCAAGACCTTCGCGGTGTTTGCCGTGGCCTTTGCCTTTCGGCCCCTGGGCGGGATTTTCTTTGGCATGCTGGGCGATCGCATCGGCCGCAAGCGCACCCTGGCGATGACGATTTTGCTGATGGCCGGGGCCACGACCCTGATCGGCCTGCTGCCCACGTATGCGGCAATTGGCGTCACGGCGCCGATCCTGCTGTCGCTGATCCGCTGCGCCCAGGGCTTTTCCGCCGGCGGTGAATACGCCGGGGCCTGTGCCTACCTGATGGAGCACGCGCCCAGTGATAAACGGGCGTGGTACGGCAGCTTTATCCCGGTATCGACCTTTGCCGCCTTCGCCTCGGCGGCGGTGGTGGCCTATGCGCTGGAGGCCTCGCTGTCGGCCGAGGCCATGGGCAGTTGGGGCTGGCGCCTGCCGTTTCTGATCGCCGCGCCGCTGGGCCTGGTAGGTCTGTACCTGCGCTGGCGGCTGGATGAAACCCCGGCGTTCCAGGCGGTGAAACAGGAACACGCGGTGTCCCACTCGCCACTCAAGGAAACCCTGCGCCACCATGGCGCGGCGATCTGCTGCCTGGGCGCCTTTGTGTCGCTGACGGCGCTGTCGTTTTATATGTTCACCACCTACTTTGCCACGTACCTGCAAGTGGCCGGTGGCCTGAGCCGGGCGACGGCGTTGCTGGTGTCGCTGATTGCGCTGATCTTCGCCGCGGCGATCTGTCCGCTGGCCGGCTGGTATAGCGACCGCGTCGGGCGGCGTGTCACGGTGATGAGCGCTTGCGGGCTGTTGATGGCCGTGGTGTACCCGTCGTTCCTGATGGCCAGTTCCGGCTCGTTCGCGGCCTCCGTGGTCGGCGTGATGCTGCTGGCGGTGGGGGCGGTGTTGTGCGGCGTGGTCACGGCGGCGCTGCTCTCGGAAACCTTCCCGACCCGCACGCGCTATACCGCCTCGGCGATCACCTACAACATGGCCTACACGATCTTCGGCGGCACCGCGCCGCTGGTGGCGACGTGGTTGATCAGCACCACCGCCAGCAACCTGTCACCGGCGTTTTACCTGATGGCCGTGGCCCTGCTCGCACTGGCCGGTGGCCTGGCCTTGCCGGAGACCTCGCGCATTTCCCTGCACGACGCCTGACACCCGGCGAACCTTTCTTGCACAAACACCGTCCGAGCTAGGGCACTGATGTTTTTCGCCCGCTCGGAGGTTTGTGTTTGAAAGCTGCCATCGTCAAAAAATACCGCCTGATTATCAAGACCATGGGTTATGTCGGCTGGGCGCTGTTCTGGCTGTTGCTCTGGGATATTGCGGTCACCGTGGACTTCATGCTGTTCCTCAACGCCAAGATCAACCTGCCACTGATGCCCCTGACGCTGCTCGGTTCGGCACTGGTGGTGCTGATCAGTTTTCGTAACACCAGCGCCTACAACCGCTGGTGGGAAGCGCGCACGCTGTGGGGCGCGATGGTCAATAACTCGCGCAGCTTTGCACGGCAGGTGCTGACATTGCTCGATGACCCCGACAGCGAAATCAACCCCATCAAATCCACCCTGCTGCGCCGCCACGTGGCCTATGTGAATTGCCTGGCGGCGCATCTGCGGGGCGAGCCGTGCCCGGAGGAAGTGCGGGCATTTATTCCTGGGGATGAGTTTGCGCGCAACGGCGCCACCAACAACTTTGCCAACGACATCCTCACCGGCTCCGCCGCCCTGCTGGCCCGCGAGTACAAGGCCGGACGCCTGGACAGCATTCGCCTGGCGCGCCTGGAATCAACCATGGTCGACCTGTCCAACAGCCAGGGCGGCATGGAACGCATCGCCAATACGCCACTGCCCTACCCCTATGTGTATTTTCCACGACTGTTTATTTCGCTGTTCTGCCTGATCGTGCCAGTGGGGCTGGTGGAGTCCCTGGGCTGGTTCACCCCGCTGGCCTCGACGGTGGTGGGGTTTATGCTGCTGGCCATCGAACGCATCGGCACCGACCTGCAAAGCCCGTTCCGCTCCAGCGAACACCAGATCCAGACCGAAGCCATCTGCGAAACCATCGAGAAAAACCTGCAGTCGATGCAGCGTGATTCGTTGGGGGATGTTTGCAGGAGCCATTAAAAAGCCTGCATTCTTCAAGCGCCTCTATAATAAAGCGTCGCGTTAAACATTTTGTTTGGCGTGATGTTGCGCAACCACGCAGTATCAGGCCCGGGGGCTGCCTGGCGCCTGAGCTTTGAATAACCCATCGCAAGACTTAAAAAAATGATCAGACCCCTTGACCCCACAGACCTCGATTGCGTCCTGCAGATCTGGCTGGATGCCTCGCTCATCGCCCACGATTTTATCGACGCCGCCTTCTGGCAGTCACAGGTCGAGAACATGCGCAACCTGTACATTCCTGCATCCCAGACCTTTGTTATCGAGCGTCAATCGAGGGTGGTGGGGTTTTACTCGCTGCTCGACCAGCAGATGGCCGCGCTGTTTGTTGCCCCCGACTGCCAGGGCCAGGGCCTCGGTAAACAGCTGCTGGCCCACGCCAGGAGGCAACGGCCCGTACTGACCCTGGCGGTTTATAAAAACAATAGCGCCAGTTACCAGTTCTACCTGTCACAAGGGTTTGTGGTCACCCATGAGGAGATCGATGAACACAGCGGCCAGGCGCAATACTCGATGAGCAGCGTCGCCAGCGCTCCTCAGTAATCCGTCCTCACCTCAGCGGGCGCCTTGCCGGGGCCACACGCTAAACCCAAGGCTGATATTGCGCGGCGTTCCCCGCTAGTCGCGCGGCTTGCGCCCGTTCGGACAGCGGTATGCCAGGTGGCATCAACGACAGCACATAAGCCATCCGCGACGCACTCCCCAGGTTCACGATCAATGTGAACGGCGAATCGGCAAATTCAAACACCAGGTTGAAGGTGCCATAAGCACTGCGCATGTCCACCCGCGACACATCGCCCAACGGTCGTTGCTTCTGACATAAAACCCGGTAAATCACCTGCTGCCCCTCAAGACGAAACACCGGGTTGAGACTGTTGCTGGCCAAGGCCACCCAAGGCAGCCTGCGCAACCCGATAAAGGTGGCCAATACCGCAATCGCCTTGCCATCAAGGCCCGTGCCAGGGGCATAGGCGGGAGCGACCGACTTGGGTTTGCGCAGCTTCTTGAACAACCAGTACATGAACCAAAACGACAGGCCCTGGGCAATGACCACCAGCGCGCCGAAGGCTAACTCCATCCAACTGATATCCATGTGCTTTCCTTGGCGGGTTGCCGGTGAGCGATCCAGCTTGGCAGGTAGCATCAGGCACTAAATTGCGCGCAAAAAAAAGCCTGCATCGCTGCAGGCTTTTCTCTATCTGGCTCCACGACCTGGACTCGAACCAGGGACCCAATGATTAACAGTCATTTGCTCTACCAACTGAGCTATCGCGGAATGCGGCGTATCTTACTGATTGAAAAGGACAAGTCAAATATTTAATGGGTTTTTACCTGCGACTTTTCAGGAACTCTGAAAAATCCGGGGCGATTCAACTCTCAGCAGCCTTACTCAACCTACAAAAATGCAGGAACCGTCCGACTGGAACCTCAATGCGCTTAAGCCGACCATTTCACCCATAGCGCTCTCGCCGATCGAGTGCCCCCCTCACAGTGACGGAGCCTACTGCCCGGTGGGGTTCTACGTCGCTTGCCTGCTGCTGGAGACACGATGAAAATATCGCTTGCCCTATATGACGCACTGACCTCCATCAGCGTGCCAAATAAAACAGCCAAAGCCGCCGTAAATGCTTGGGAGGACGATGTGAAACATTTCGCATCAAAAGCCGACTTAGAACGCACCGAATCCCACCTCAAGGATTCGATCGCGGCATTACGCACCGACCTGAGCGCCCTGATCAAAGACCAAGGCGTTGCAATCAGAGAGCAAGGTGTAGAATTCCGCGCGCTGGTGGAAAGTCAGGCGAGCCAGTTTCAAGGGGCCATTTCAAAGCTGGAATCGGGCATGACCCTGCTGCGCTGGCAATTCTGGCTGTTGGTCATCTGCTTCGGGTTTCCTATCATCAAAAACCTTTACGAGATTTACGGGAGTGTCATTTCCTCCTGACTCATGGCTTTACCTTTCCAGAACTCGACACGGACTTTCTCGTGCAGCCTTATCGACAGGGAGTCGACCCGTGAAAAAACTGCATGACCATCCCTTTTTCAAGCCACGTCGCCCCACCGCACCGCTGACACCGGAAAAACCCAAGCTCTCCTCCGGCACTGTCCTCTCCCTGGCAGCCATGGTGATCTCCATCGCCGCCGCGTCGATTTCCTTCTGGCAACTGGACCTGATGCGCGAGCACAACCGGCTGTCCGTCAGGCCCTACCTGATGATCACACCGTATCTGGCGGGCGGAAAAAGCGGCCTGTACCTGTCCAATGAAGGGATTGGCCCGGGCATCATCACCGCGTTCAACATTCGCGTCGGCGACGAACAGTTCGATGGGCTGGGGGACAGTCGCTGGCCCGCCGTGCTGGAAAAGGCACGGTTGAATCCAGAATGCTTCGCCAAAGGTTGGCCCACCCAGGGCGCGGCCGTCAGCCCGGGTAATGACATCGTGATTCTGGAACCGACTAAAAGCACGCAGTTCGGCCCCTTGTGCCTGCTGCAAATGAGTCTGTTCCTGCAAAGGAATGACGTCTTTGTAGAGATGCACTATGAGTCACTCTACAAGGAGCCCTTCATCCTTTCCGCCCCCTTGGGCATCAATGAAGCCATGGATATGGGCGCGCTGGGCAAAATACTTCAGTAGTCAGCCAACGCGCGTCCATCACGGCAACTGCTCAATCACCCCACGACTCTTCAACTGCCCCACCAACACTTCATCCGTATGCTGCCCCAACATCGGCGCCGGCCGTACGTACTCCACCGGAGTGCCAGACATCTTGATCGGGCTACCGACCATGGCGAAGTCGGGGTTTTGCGGATGGGGGATCTTCACCATCAGTCCACGGGCAATCACCTGCGGCTCTTCCAAAGATTGCGCGATATTGTTGATCGCGCCCACCGGGACTTTCGCGGCATGGATGCAACTGACCCACTCATCTGCCGTGCGGCCAAGGAAGTGCGCCGACAGCAACTCGACGATTTCGGCCCGATGGGCCACGCGGTCGGCATTGCGCCGAAAGCGTGGGTCATCCGGCAGGTGCGGCAGGCCAATGCTCTGGCATAAGGCGATGAATTGGCTGTCGTTGCCGCAGGCGATGATGAAGTCGCGGTCGGCGGCGCGAAACACCTGGTACGGCACGATATTGGCGTGGGCATTGCCAAAGCGCTGGGGCACGTTGCCGGAGGCCAGGTAGTTCATGCTCTGGTTGGCCAGGGTCGCGACTTGCACATCCAGCAGGGCCATATCGATATGCTGGCCAACGCCGGTGCGTTCGCGGCTGAGCAGCGCGGCCTGGATCGCCACCGTGGAATACAGCCCGGTCATCAGGTCGGAAAAGGCCACGCCGACTTTTTGTGGACCGCCGCCCGGTAAGTCATCGCGTTCGCCGGTGATGCTCATCAGGCCGCCAATGCCCTGGATGATGAAGTCATAGCCAGGCTCTTCGGCACGCGGGCCGGTCTGGCCAAAGCCGGTGATGGAGCAATACACCAGGCGCGGGTTGAGCGCGGCCAGGGTCGTGTAGTCCAGGCCGTAGCGCGCCAGGGAGCCGGCCTTGTAGTTCTCGATCAACACGTCGGAGCTGGCCGCCAGCGCCCGCACCAGTTCCTGGCCTTCGGCACTGGCCAGGTCGATGGCCACCGACAGCTTGCCACGGTTGGTGGACTGGTAATACGAAGCCTGCCCGGACGCCTCGCCGGTGCCGGTCTTCATCCACGGCGGCCCCCAGCCACGGGTGTCGTCGCCACTGTGCGGGCGCTCGATCTTGATCACTTCCGCGCCCAGGTCGGCCAACACCTGGCCACACCAGGGACCGGCCAAGACCCGGCTCAAATCCAGTACACGCAAACCTGTTAATGCACCCATTGTTTTTATTCCTGAAGGTCTGTATCGCCGACTGTGGGCTATAGATTAAAACCCGCTACTTATTTTGCAGTGCGAAATTATATTCCGCATTTTCAAAAAATAATAAGTATCTACATTTAATGATGTAAACGCAAGAACGTATAGATCCAACAGAAATAAACATAAGTAACTGTTTACAAACGAATAAATATAAAGACGCAGTAAAAATCCAAAAAATTCAATTGTTTCGCACAGCGGAACATGGTTTTGTTTTGTTGATTTTACAAAAGAAGGATGTCTACCATGCGCCGTCGAAGCCTGGACCCGAACACACCAGAGACACCAGCAGGCAGCACTGCCTTTGAACACCTGCTGGTAGATCCGATGAACACCGAAGAGGAGGAAGACAAGGACCGCCAGTTCATCACGGCACTGGCCCGTGGCCTGGAACTGCTGCGCTGCTTCACCCCCAGCGAAAGCGTGTTGAGTAACCAGGAACTGGCGCGCAAGACCGGCCTGCCCAAGCCGACGATTACCCGCATGACCCACACCCTGACCCGCTTGGGTTACCTCAAGCACATGCCGCAGTCGGGCCGGTACCAGTTGGATGTGGGGGTGATGGCATTTGGTTACGCAATGCTTTCCAACCTGTCGGTGCGGGCCGTGGCCCACCCGCTGATGGAGACCCTGGCCAAGCACGCCCAGGCCGCCGTCGCGATGGCCACCCGGGACCGCCTGGACATGGTGTACCTGGACGTGATCCAGGGCGAAGCGAACATGACCATGCGCCGCCAGGTCGGTACACGCCTGCCGCTGCACTTGAGTTCGGCAGGCCGTGCCTGCCTGGCGGCGATGCCGGAGAACGAGCGCGAATTCATGCTTGAGCATATCCGCCAGCGGCATCTGGAGGATTGGCCGACGATTCGCAAAGGGCTGGAGCGTGCGTTCAGGGATTACACCGATTTCGGCTATTGCATGTCGATCGGTGAGTGGCACCGCGATGTCAACGCCATCGCCGTGCCCATGCTGCACACACAACATGGGCTGTTGACGTTCAACTGTGGCGGGCCGAGTTTTCACCTTTCCCGGGAAAAACTCGAAGACGACATAGGGCCGCGTCTCAAGCACATGGTCAACAACATCGAGGCCGCCGCCCGCTAGACAGATCGGTGCACGGCCCCGGCAGATCCAATACAACAGGCCCGCCGAACGGGCCGCCGAGGAATGTACATGATCCGAGACCCGCAAACGCTGCATCTGCTACTGGATTCCATCCACCAGTTCGTCAACGAAGTGCTGATCCCACGGGAAAACGAAGTCGCCGAGACCGATGAGATCCCTGCGGACATCGTCCGGCAATTCCAGGACATGGGCCTGTTCGGCCTGACCCTGCCCGAAGCCTATGGCGGCCTGGGCGTGACCATGGAAGAAGAAGTCAGCATTGCTTTCGAGCTGGGGCGCACCTCGCCGGCCTTCCGCTCCTACTTCGGCACCAACAATGGCATCGGTTCCATCGGCATCCTGCTGGACGGCACCGAGGCACAGAAACAGCATTACCTGCCCAAGCTGGCCAGCGGCGAGTTGCTCAGCTCGTTCTGCCTGACCGAACCGGACGCCGGCTCCGACGCTGCCTCGCTGAAGACCACCGCCCTGCGCGATGGCGAGCATTACCTGATCAATGGCACCAAGCGCTTTATCACCAATGCGCCCCATGCCGGGATTTTCACGGTGATGGCCCGTACCAACCCGGAGATCAAGGGCTCGGGCGGGATCAGCGCGTTTATCGTCGAGCGCAATACCCCAGGGGTGTCCCTGGGCAAGCGCGACCACAAGATGGGCCAGAAAGGCGCCCATACCAGCGATGTGATTTTCGACAATGTGCGGGTGCACGCCGGGCAACTGATCGGCGGCGTCGAAGGCGTGGGGTTCAAGACCGCGATGAAGGTGCTCGACAAGGGCCGCCTGCATATCGCAGCGGTCAGCGTCGGCGCCGCCGAGCGCATGCTCGACGATGCCCTGCACTACGCCATCGACCGCAAGCAATTCGGCCAGCCGATTGCCGAGTTCCAACTGATCCAGGCCATGCTTGCCGACAGCAAGGCAGAGATCTATGCCGCCCGCTGCATGGTGCTGGACGCCGCGCGCAAGCGTGACGAGGGCCTGGACATCAGCACCGAAGCCTCCTGCGCGAAGATGTTCGCCACGGAGATGTGCGGCCGCGTGGCTGACCGTTGCGTACAGATTCATGGTGGCGCGGGGTATGTGAGCGAGTATGCGATCGAGCGGTTTTACCGCGATGTGCGGCTGTTCCGGCTGTATGAGGGCACGACCCAGATCCAGCAGTTGGTGATTGCGCGCAACATGATTCGCGAGGCCAGGCACTAAAACCCACACAACCCTATGTGGGAACCGGGCTTGTGTGGGCTTGCTCGCGCAGGCGGTGGGTCAGTTAATAAATAGTTGACTGACACTGCGCTATCGCGAGCAAGCCCGCTCCCACAAGTAGATCGGCTTTGTTCATACAACATCTGCAACACCCATAACCCGTGCCCTACAACTACAACAAGGTATCGCTATGGAAGTCGCCACATCGGCGGGTGCGTTGTCGCCCGCAAAAAACAACCTGTGGATCATTGTCTTCATGTTCTGCTTCCTCGGTCTTTTGATCGACGGCGCAGACTTGATGCTCCTGTCCTACAGCCTCAGCAGCCTGAAAGCCGAGTTCGGCCTGACCAGTGTCGAAGCCGGCAGCCTGGGCAGTTTCACCCTGGCCGGGATGGCGGTCGGCGGGATTTACGGGGGCTGGGCCTGTGATCGCTTCGGCCGGGTCAAGACCGTGGTGTGGAGCATCGTGCTGTTCTCGGTGGGTACCGCGATCCTCGGCCTGACCCACAGCTACTGGCAGTTCGCAGCCACCCGCTTCTTCGCCTCCCTCGGGTTGGGCGCATTGTATGTTGCCTGCAACACCCTGATGGCCGAATACGTACCGACCCGCTACCGCACCACCGTGCTCGGCACCCTGCAGGCCGGCTGGTCGGTAGGGTATATCGTCGCCACCTTGCTGGCCGGCTGGATCCTGCCGGACCACGGCTGGCGCTGGCTGTTCTATGTCGCGATCATCCCGGTGATCCTCGCCGTGCTGATGCAGCGCCTGGTGCCGGAACCCCAGGCCTGGCTCAACGCCCAGGCCGAGCGTGCGCGGGAAAAGGCCGCAGGCATCCAGCGCGTCTCGGCAAAAAAAACCGATGGCATGTTCAAGCTGATTTTCAGCGACCCCAAGGCCAGCCGCATGTTCCTGTTCTGGGCACTGACTGCAGGCTTCCTGCAGTTTGGCTACTACGGGGTGAATAACTGGATGCCGTCCTACCTGGAAGGCGAACTGGGGATGAACTTCAAGTCGATGACCAGCTACATGGTCGGCACCTACGCGGCGATGATTTTCGGCAAGATCCTCGCCGGCCTGGCGGCCGATCGCCTGGGTCGGCGCGTGGTGTTTGCCTTCGGCGCCCTGGGCACGGCGGTGTTCCTGCCGGTGATCGTGCTGTACCAGAGCCCGGAGAATATCCTCTGGCTGCTGATTGCCTTCGGTTTTCTGTACGGCATTCCCTACGGCGTGAATGCGACCTACATGACCGAGAGTTTCGAGGCCAAATTCCGCGGTTCGGCGGTGGGCGGTGCCTACAACATCGGGCGTATTGGCGCGGCGGTCGCGCCGGCGGCCATTGGCTTCCTGGCGTCCCATGGCTCGATTGGCGTGGGCTTTATGGTGATGGGCGCGGCGTACTTTATCTGCGGGGTGATCCCGGCGCTGTTTATCCGCGACAAGCAGTTTGACCCGCAGAAACAATAAGCCAGGCCCGAGTGGCCCCGGATTGCCGGCGCCACTTGGGGCATTGCCGCTTCGTCAGGAAAACCTAGCCGTTTTGCCAGTTACTTAAACGTTTTGTTCAAACTATCGTGTACCCGACCAATTTTTGATGGCAGGGCCGGAAATGGAATTCATCGAACAAAGCCACCAGGGCTACGCAACCTTTCGCGACTACCAGACCTGGTATCGCGTGACCGGCAACCTCGACAGCGGCAAGACCCCATTGGTCATCCTCCATGGCGGCCCCGGCGCTACCCACGACTACCTGGACGCCTTCAAGGACGTGGCTGCCAGTGGGCATGCGGTGATTCACTACGATCAACTGGGCAATGGCCAGTCCACCCACCTGCCCCACCAGCCCGCCGATTTCTGGACGGTTGAGCTGTTTCTCGCAGAGCTGGACAACCTGCTCGACCATCTGCACATCAGCGATCATTACGCGCTCCTCGGGCATGCCTGGGGCGGCAGGCTCGGCAGTGAACACGCGATTCGCCAGCCCCAGGGCCTGCGCGCATTGATCGCCGCCAACCTGGCGGCCGGCTTCGATGACCAACCCTTGTGCCGGATCAACCCGTGGCCCGAAGAAGTGGCACGTACCTTCGCCCAGATGGCGGCCGATCCTACGGTTTACAACGCCCTGCACGGCCCGATCAGCATTGGCCGGCTGACGCAGATCCAAGTGCCAACCCTGATAATTTCCGGGCAGCATGACCAGGCCACACCGCTGGAATTCAAGGCATTCCTCGATGAAATCGCCGATGTACGCGCAGCGCTGTTTGAAGACTCCAGCCATATGCCCCATGTGGAGGAGCGCCAGCCGTGCATGGGCACGGTGGTGAAGTTTTTGGATGAGGTGTGCTCACCAACGGTCTTCTAAACACCACCAATCAAATGTAGGAGCGGGCTTGTCGGATCGCGGCGATGCGGCGATCCGACAAGCCCGCTCCTACATTCAGTTTTTTGTGGTGTTTTGGCTACACCTCACTGGTTTCAGCCCGCCCCGCCACCGCCGCTTTCGGCAGTGTTGCATCCACCAGCGGAATCTCCTTGCCCTCGGCATCAAACAATTTGCCCTTGCTGAAGTAATCCCCGTCGCGCAGTGCCGCCACATCCTGGAAACACAGGCTGCGCTCGGTACCGGCGACGAACACCGACTGTTGGTCCGAGTTGCCGGCGGTGAAGTGGTTGAACGCCAGGTTCAGCAGGATCGCCATGATCGCCGAGGAGCTGATCCCCGAGTGGAAGATGGTGGCGAACCAGCTAGGGAACTGATCGTAGAAGCTCGGCGCGGCGATGGGGATCATGCCGAAGCCAATGGAGGTGGCGACAATGATCAGGTTCATGTTGTTGCGGTAATCGACCTTGGACAGCGTACGGATGCCACTGGCCGCCACGGTGCCGAACAACACGATCCCGGCGCCGCCCAGCACCGAGGTCGGTACTGCGGCAATCACCCGGCCCATAAAGGGCAACAGGCCAAGGATCACCAGGAACAGGCCGCCCGTGGCCACCACATAACGACTCTTGACCCCGGTCACCGCCACCAGGCCGACGTTCTGGGCGAAGGCGCTTTGGGTGAACGAGCCAAAGATCGGCGCGAACATGCTCGACAGCATGTCGGCACGCAGGCCATTGCCCAGACGCTTGGAGTCAACCTTGGTGTCGATGATCTCGCCCACCGCGAGGATATCCGCCGAGGTTTCCACCAGGGTCACCATAACCACGATGCACATGGACAGGATCGCCGCCACATGGAACGTCGGCATGCCGAAGTGGAACGGCGCAGGGAAACCGATCATCGGGCCCTGGGTCACAGTGGAGAAGTCCGCCATGCCCAAAAACACCGCGATCAGCGTGCCAAACACCATGGCCAGCAGGATCGACAGGCGCGAGATAGTGGCGCTGCCCACCTTGCTCAGCAACAACACCAACACCAGGGTGATGGCCGCCAGGCCGATGTTGGGCATGCTGCCAAAATCGGCAGCGCGGCTGTTACCGCCCATGGCCCAACGGGCCGCGACCGGCATCAGCGTCAGGCCAATGGTGGTAATCACGATCCCGGTCACCAGGGGCGGGAAGAACTTGGTAATTCGCGAGAAGATCGGGGTGATCAACAACCCGATCAGCGACGCGGCCATCACCGCGCCCAGGATCGCCGGCACACCGCCCGCGCCGTCGCTGCCGACAATCGCCACCATGGTCGCCACACCGGCAAACGACACGCCCTGCACCAAGGGCAACTGACAGCCAAAAAACGGCAGGCCCAGGGTTTGCAAGAGCGTGGCCAGGCCACCGGCAAACAACGACGCGGCGATCAACAGGCCAATATCCGCGGGGGATAACCCGGCCGCCTGGCCGACAATCAACGGCACGGCCACGATGCCGCCGTACATGGTCAGTACATGCTGTAGGCCGTAAGCCATGTTGGCAGCGACGCCAAGATTCTCATCTTCTGGCCGTTGCGGTGACGCCTTCGGGATAGTCATGGTGAGAGGTTCTCTGTTTTTGTTGTGCGCTCACTGTATGCAATAGAAAGATTGGATGTCCATAGAGTTGTATACAATCATTTGCACAAGATACCCGGCATCGACGTTACAAAAATCCATTCAGCCGCCCAGCCCCGAGGCTTGAAGGCGTGCCCACAAGGATCTGAAAAAAATGCTCAACCGCACGCTGCGCATCCACTCTGCGGCCATTTGCTACTTCGATATGGTCCGGCGCTGCCATTCGATCCGCGAAGCTGCGCGCCGGCTGAACGTGGCGTCGTCGGCGGTGAACCGGCAGATTCTCAAACTCGAAGATGAAGTCGGCGCGGCCCTGTTCGAGCGCTTGCCCGGCGGGCTGCGCCTGACCGCTGCCGGGGAAATCCTCACCCGCCATGTAACCCTGGTGCTGCAGGATGTGGAACGGGTACGCGGCGAACTGGAAGGCCTGAACCAGGTACAGACCGGGCATGTGGAAATTGCCACGGTGGAAGGCGCGACGGTGGAGTTGCTGCCCGCCGTGCTCAAGCGCATGCGCCAGCGCTATCCGGCGGTGACGATCGGGGTGACCGTGCAGGGTTCACAATCGATTCCAGCCGCGGTGATCAACGGCCAGGCGGACCTGGGGCTGGCCTTTGCCCTGCCGCGCAGTGCGGAAACCATACAATTGTGTGTCGGGCATTTCCGCCTTGGTGCATTGGTGGCACCGGGGCATCCCCTGGCCTCCCATGCCAGCGTCAGCTACACCCTGTGCACTGAACACGGGGTGATCCAGGCCAACAGCGAGCTGTCGATCCACCACTTGATCGCCCCACTGCACAAGCGCTCGCCGGCTGCGCACAAGCCGTTGCTGCAAAGCAACTCCATGGAACTGGCGCGGCAGTTGGCGCGCCAGCAGTTGGGGGTGGCGTTCCAGACGCGCATCGGCATCGAGGCCGACTTGGCCAGGGGTGAGTTGCTGCATATCCCCTTGAGTGACCAGGGCGGGATGTTCAGCGACCTGGGGCTGTATGCGCGCAAGGGTCGGGATTTGCCTACGGCAGTCGAGTCGATGGCCCACCTGATCAGCGAAGAAATCGCTTTGCGCGAGCGCGAAGAATCCCCCTGTACCCCACGTATTTCCTGACCTTCAGGCCAGCTTCCGTGCTGCCGATTCGGCAGCAGCCCAGTCGATATTCTGTTCTTTGAGCAGCGCGGCGGTTGTGTCGATACTGCGCCCGGCGGCCCCTGCATGGCTGCCATGAGCCAAACGCCAAAGGAACTAAAACAATGAAAAAGGCACTGCACGGCGCAACCGTTTTACTCACACTCCTCGGCGGCGGGGAGGCTGTCGCGGTGGAATGGATGAACAACAGCGTAGGATTTCGCTACGGGCAACAGTTCACCAATCCGAACAACCCCGACGACTTCAGCAAACGCATCTACAGCTTCACCCACGCCAGCGGCTACCGCTACGGCAGCAACTTCCTCAACCTCGACGTATTCCTGTCCGACAGCCACGACCCACGCAAGGGCACCGATCACGGCGGCAGCGAAGTGTATGCGGTGTACCGGCACCAGCTGTATGCCTCACGGGTATTCGACAGGCCGCTGGGCACCGGGCTGATCAAGGATTACGCGCTGACTCTGGGCTTCGATGCCAACCGCAACAACAACCTGGCGTCGGCGAAAAAGCGCGCCCTGGTGCTCGGGCCGACCCTCAAGTTCAATACGGTCGGGGTGCTGGACCTGAGCCTGATGTACTACAAGGAAAACAACCATTCCGGCATCCCCGGCGCGAAGGATCCAAACCACACCTTCGACGACACCTACATGCTCAACCTGACCTGGATGCGCCCGTTCGAGCTCGGCAACCATGGCGCCAAGTTCCAGGGTTTTATCAACCATGTCGGTGACAAGGGCCATGACTACAACAGCCGCGACACCGCCGCAGAAACCCTGATGCGCACTGCGCTGATGGTCGCGGTACGGCCGGGCAAAAGCGTCAAGCCCAACCTGTACCTGGGGGTGGGCTACGAATACTGGCATAACAAGTTCGGTGTGGATGGCGGCCGTGGCAGCCGCACCTCGACGCCAACCGTGAATATGGAAGTGACGTTTTAAGCGGCCGCCAATTCCGACTCATCCGGCTTGGGCCGCGCCAGCCAATAGCCCAGCATCGCCAGCGGCGCGGTCGCCAGCATCACAATCACCGTGACCAGCAACGGCTGCTCCAGCAGCGACGACACCAACAGGCTAGCGACAAAGCACAAGCCCAGTTGCAGGGTGTTTTGCAGGGCGGCGGCCTTGCCGGAGTTTTCCGAAAACGGCATCAGCGCATTCGCCACCACAATCGGGTAGCTGGCGCCGTTGACCAGGGCCATCAGGCAGAACGGAATCAGCAAGGTGGTCAGCGTCGGCACCGTCAGGGTCGCCACCAGGTACAGCGCTACCATGCTGATGCAGTACGCCACCAGCAGCCAGGGCAACAGGAGCTTGCCCTGGAACCGTTGCAAGGCGCTGCGGCAACTGTAGCCACCCACCAGAAACGCCAGGGTCGGCAGCACATAGCTCAGGCCGATGTCATTGGGGCTGTAGCCCATGCCACCGAGAATAAACGGCGAGGCCGTGAGCCAGGCGAAGAAGCTGGCGGAGCACGCAGCGAAGACCAGCACATTGCCGATGAACACCCGCGACTTGAACAATTGCCCGTAGCCCAGCCGGGCCTTTTCACCGTCGGCGGCCAGGCGCTTGGGCATGGGTTTGAGAAACAGGGTCGGTAATAGCAGCAACAGCGAGACACCTAGCAATACGGCGAAGATCGCCTGCCAGCCCCAGTGATTCAGCACCACCGCGCCCAGCAGCGGCGCCAGCGCAGGTGACAGGGACATCAGCGGCATGATGCTGGCAAACACCCGGTGCGCCTTGTCCGCCGGGTACCGGTCAATCACCAGCGCCTGCCAACTGACAGCGGCACTGCACACCCCGATCGACTGTACAAAACGCAACGCCAGCAGTTGCGGCGCGGTCTCGACCCAGAACATTCCCAGGCAGCCGAGCACAAACAGGCTCAGGCCCGCCAGCAGGATCGGCTTGCGCCCCAGGCGGTCCGACAGCGGGCCCCAGAGCAGTTGCCCCACGGCAAACCCGGCGAGGAAGATGCTCAAACTGGCCCCCACCGCACCGGGGGAAATCTGCAGGTGTTCGCCCATGGCGCCGAACGCAGGCAGGTACATATCCATGGCCAGGTAGCCGAGCATGCTCAGCCCCGCCAGGTACCAGGTAAAACCAAAAGAGTTTTTCATTGAAGCCTTGTAAGTCCTGCCATCAAACAATTTGCTGACTGGCGCCTATTATGAAGCTGACAGTTACCCTGTGAAGCGATAATAATTGGAGACTCTTATCAATATTTTTGAAGGCAACACCCATGTGGTCCGAATACTCCCTGGATGTGGTGGATGCCGTGGCCCGTCACGGCAGTTTCAGTGCAGCAGCTCAGGAACTGCACCGCGTGCCCTCGGCCATCAGCTACACCGTCCGGCAAATCGAAGAATGGTTGGCGGTGCCGTTGTTTGTCCGCCGCCACCGCGATGTGGAACTGACGCCTGCCGGGCGCCTGTTTATCGATGAAGCCCGGGGCGTGATGAAAACCATGCTCGGCACCCGCCGGCTGTGCCAGCAGGTAGCCAATGGCTGGAGCGGCCAGTTGAAAGTGGCGGTGGACTCCATCGTCAAGCAGCAGCGCTGCCGGCAACTGGTGCTGGACTTCTATCGCCACTTCCCCGACGTGGAGTTGTTGCTGGAGTACGAGGTGTACAACGGGGTGTGGGATGCCCTGGCGGACGAACGTACCGATATCGTGATCGGCGCCACCAGCGCGGTGCCGGTGGCCAGCCATTTCACGTTTCGCGACATGGGGTTGTTGAACTGGTCGGGCGTGGTCAGTGCCCGGCATCCCCTGGCGCAGGTAGCGGGCTTGATCAGTGACGAGCAACTGCGCCCGTTCGCGTCATTGTGCCTGACCGACACCTCACGCAGCCTGCCCAAGCGCGACACCTGGACCCTGGATAACCAGCGGCGGCTGGTCGTACCGAACTGGACCTCCGCCATTGACTGCCTGCGGGACGGCCTGTGTGTCGGCATGGTGCCTTCGCACCTGGCACAGCCGCTGATCGACAGCGGTGAGTTGGTGGTACTGCAACTGTCTCGCCCCTTCCCGGCCAGCCCATCCTGCATGGCCTGGGCGCAGAGCAAACTGTCGCCGGCCATGGCCTGGCTCCTGGACTACCTGGGTGACAGCCAGACGATGAACCAGGAATGGCTGAACGGGCCGGGGTCACAGTAGCCGAACGATGCCCCGCACAATCATCTCCACTTCCTTGCTGTCCAGGGTCAGGGGCGGCAGCAGGCGAATGACCTTGCCCCGCGTAACATTGAGCAACAAACCCTGCTCCCGTGCGGCCCGTTCCGCCAGGTCGCGCTGCGGCGTGACCAGCTCAATGCCGATCATCAGGCCACGCCCGCGGATCGCCAGCACCTGCGGATGTTCGCTCAACTCCACCCGCAGCCGCGCCAGGAGGCGCTCGCCCTGACGCGCGGCGTTCTCCAGCAGGCCTTGTTCCTCGATGATATCCAGCACCGTACAGCCCACGCGACACGCCAGCGGATTACCGCCAAAGGTGCTGCCATGGCTGCCGGGGGTGAAGAGTTTGGCCACCGAGGCACGGGCCAGGCAGGCGCCAATCGGAATACCGTTGCCCAGGCCTTTGGCCAGGGTCATGACGTCCGGGACAATGCCCTCCTGCTGGAAAGCAAACCAGGTGCCTGTCCGGCCAATGCCAGTCTGGATCTCATCGAGCATCAATAACCAACCGTGCTGGCTGCAGTGGGCGCGCAAGGCCTGCAGATAACCCGGCGGGGCCAGTTGCACGCCACTTTCGCCCTGGATCGGCTCCAGCAATACAGCCACTATCCTGGGCCCGAACTCACGGGTCACCGCGTCCAGTGCTGCCAGGTCGCCAAAGCCGACCTTGATGAAGTCCCCCGGCAAACGCTGGAACCCCAGGCGCACCGATGGCCCGTCACTGGCAGCCAGGGTGCCCAGGGTGCGGCCATGGAAGGCATTCTCCATGACCACCACCAGCGGCTGCTCGATGCCTTTTTTCCAGCCATGCAGGCGCGCCAGTTTCAACGCGGTTTCGTTGGCTTCGGCGCCGGAGTTGTTGAAGAACGCCTGGTCCAGGCCAGAGAGCTGGCTCAAGCGTTGGGCCAGGCGCTGCTGCCAGTCGATGCCGTACAAGTTGGAGGTATGCAACAGCAACCCGGCCTGCTCGCTGATCGCCGTCACCAGCCGTGGGTGGGAGTGACCGACATTGGTCACGGCAACCCCGGCCACGGCGTCGAGGTATTCACGGCCCTGCTGGTCCCACAGGCGGGTGCCCAGGCCACGGGTAAAGCTCAGGGCCAGGGGTTGATAGGTGGTCATCAGGCAAGCGGCGGTCATGGCATCGGGCTCCATCGGGGTCAGGGCCCTAGTATCGTTAGCCACTCAAGCTGGATAAACTGCGCAGATCTGCAATGACTTTTAACCAGGGCTTGATAATGGACCTGTTCCAGGCAATGACCGTCTACGTCAAAGTGGTGGAGACCGGCAGCATGACCGCAGCAGCCCAGGCCTGTGGCCTGTCGACCACCATGGTCGGCAACCACCTGCGGGCCCTGGAGCGGCGCCTCGGCGTCAGCTTGCTCAAGCGCACCACCCGCAAGCAAAGCCTGACCGAGTTCGGCGGCCTCTATTACCAGCGCTGCCTGGAAGTACTGGGCTTGGTGGCCAACTCCGAGCAACTGGCTGAACAGATCCACCGCGAGGCGCCACAAGGGCTGCTGCGCATCACGGCCCCGCCCGCGTTCGGCGCCGAACGCCTGGCACCGGCGCTCAGCGAATTCTCCCGGCGCTACCCGCAGATCCAGCTGTACGTGGTGCTGAGCAATCAAGCGATGGACCTGATCGACAGCGGCTTCGACGTGGCGCTCCGCCTCGGTGAGCTGCAACCTTCGAGCTTGATCGCCCGGCCCTTGCAGGACTACACCATGACCCTGTGCGCATCGCCGGACTACCTGGCCCGCCGGGGTACCCCCCAGCACCCCATGGATTTGCAGAACCACGACTGCCTGGCATTCGCCTACCCCTCGACCGATGACTGGCGCAACGCCGACAAGCTCTGGCGCCTGCAGGGTGCCGAGGGTGAAATCGAAGTCGCCGTGTCCGGGCCCATGACCATCAACAGCTCCCAGGCCCTGCACCGTGCCGCCGTCGAAGGCATGGGCATCGTGATGCTGCCCGACGCCCTGGTCGGCGCCGATCTGTTGGCGGGGCGGCTGGTGGCGCTCCTGCCAGGCTATCAGTCACCTTCGCGCCCGATGCACCTGTTATATGCGCAGGACCGCTATCGCCTGCCCAAGCTGCGGGCCTTCGTCGACTTCGCGCTCGAACAATGGGCGCGCTAGACACTCACCCCCAGGGCCTGGAGTTCACGGCGGGTCTGCTCGGGTGAGACGTGATGAATACCACGCCAGCCCAGGGCCGTGGCGGCCTTGGCGTTTTCGGCCACATCGTCGATAAACACCACTTCTTCGGGCTGGATATCCGGCAGTTGGGCGCGCACCTGGTCGAGGCTGGCGCGGTAGATCGCCGGGTCGGGCTTGATCAGCTTCACCTCGCCAGACACCACGATATTGCGAAAGTATTGGAGGAAGGGATAGTTGGCACAGGCATAGGGGAAGGTTTCTGCAGACCAGTTGGTCAGGCCGAACAGCGGCACGTTGGCCTCATGCAAGTCTTCAAGAATCGCCACGCCGCCTGCGAGCGGGCCGCGCAGCATTTCATGCCAGCGCTCGTAGTAGGCCCGGATCAGGGCTTCATGTTGCGGGTGTGCGGCGATCAGGCTGTGGGTGGCTTCAGCCAGGGTGCGCCCAGCGTCTTGTTCGGTGTTCCAGGCCTGGGTGCAGATGTTGTCGAGGAACCACTGGCGTTCTTGGTCACCGGGAATCAGTTGGCGGTACAGATGGTGCGGGCTCCAATCAAACAGGACACCGCCGAAATCAAAAACTACTGCACGAATCGTCATGAAGATCCTCCGTTAGCCGAGTGTGGTCACTGGAACACCCAGCATGAAGCAAATGTGGGAGCTGTCGAGCCCCGGCGAGGCTGCGATAGCGACGGCACTGCAACATTATGTTGCCTGAACCACCGCTATCGCAGCCTCGCCGGGGCTCGGCAGCTCCCACAAGGGTTTCGCTTCGTTTGTTAGCGCTTAAGCCTGGACCAGGCCTTCGATCTTCACGGTCGGATTGACGTCAGCCTCGTAATCCACGCCAGCAATCTCGAAACCGAACAAGCGCAGGAACTCCGCCTTGTAGCCGGCAAAGTCGCTGATCTCGTTGACGTTGTCATCGGTGACCTGGTTCCACAATGCCGCCACGGCGTCCTGGACTTTTGGCTCCAGCTCAGCCAGGTCGGCGCGCAGGCGGCCATCGGCGTCGAGCTTCGGTTCGCTGCCGTACAGGCTGTCCTTGAACAGGCCGTAGACCTGCTCGATGCAACCTTCGTGGGTGCCCTGCTCTTTCATCACCTTGAACAGCAGCGACAGGTACAGCGGCATGATCGGGATTGCCGAGCTGGCCTGGGTGACCACGGCCTTGAGCACCGAGACCCGGGCATCGCCCTTGAGTGCCGCGAGGTTGTCGCGCAGGGTCAGGACTTTCTTGTCAAGGTCTTTCTTGGCCTCGCCGATAGAGCCGTTCCAGTAGATATCCTGGGTCAGTTTTTCGCCCAGGTAGGTGAAGGCGGTGGTCTTGGCGCCTTCGGCCAGCACGTCGGCATCACGCAGGGCGTCGATCCACAGCTGCCAGTCTTCGCCGCCCATCACTTTGACGGTGCCGTCGATTTCTTCCTGGGTGGCCGGTTCCAGGGTGGTATCCACGACCACACCCTTGTCGGTGTTGATCCCACGCAGGGTCACGGCCTTGCCGATCGGCTTGAGGGTGGAGTTGTGCACCACGCCCTGGGGGTCGGTACGGCGTGGCGCAGCCAGGCTGTAGACCACCAGGTCGATCTTGCCCAGGTCTTTCTTGATGGTTTCGATGGTCAGGCGCTTGATCTCGTCAGAGAACGCATCGCCATTGATGCTCTTGGCGTACAGGCCTTTTTGGGCGGCGAACTTGTGGAAGGCGGCGCTGTTGTACCAGCCGGCAGAGCTGAGCTTGCCTTCTTCGCCTTCTTTTTCAAAAAACACGCCAAGGGTGCCGGCGCCGCAACCAAAAGCGGCACTGATACGCGCAGCCAGGCCGTAGCCGGTGGACGCACCGAGCACCAAGACTTTCTTCGGGCCGCCTTCGATGGCACCGTGTTCGGTCACGTAGTCGATCTGCTCTTTGACGTTTGCTTCGCAGCCAACAGGGTGGGCGGTCACACAGATAAAGCCACGAACCCGCGGTTTGATGATCATAAAATTTCTGCCTCTTCCAAGGTGCCGATGGCCAATGGTGGCCATTACGGCGTCAATCGTACTGGTCTATGACGTCCGAAAAACCGAAGCGTCACGATAGTCGCAATTCTTCTGTTCGCAAAATCCAATCCACACCGGCCAAAGGCGCTATATTTTTCCAACAAGGGCGCGAATTCAGCAAATTCTGCGGCATGATGAGCCAGGGCGGCGTTTGCGTCCTGCCTGTAGGGCGGGGAGAATGCCTGTCCTGTGCGACCGTATTCGGCGCTCGTCATCCTCATGCCACGGGCTGTTCATCGCCCGGTGGCTGCGCTTTCAGGGAATAAGAATGCCTCAACGCCAAGTCATCAATGCCTCCGTCAGCCCCAAGGGCAGTCTCGAAACGCTGTCGCAACGTGAAGTCCAGCAACTGAGCGAAGCCGGTTCCGGCAGCATCTATACGCTTTTCCGCCAGTGCGCCCTGGCTATCCTCAACACCGGCGCCCATATCGATAACGCCAAGACCATCCTCGACGCCTACAAGGACTTCGAGGTGCGCATCCATCAACAGGATCGTGGCGTGCGCCTGGAGCTGCTGAACGCGCCGGCTGATGCGTTCGTGGATGGCGAAATGATCGCCAGCACCCGGGAAATGCTGTTCAGCGCCCTGCGCGACATCGTCTACACCGAAAACGAGCTCGACAGCCAACGCATCGACCTGAGCACCTCCCAGGGCATCACCGACTACGTGTTCCACCTGCTGCGCAACGCGCGTACGCTGCGCCCCGGTGTCGAGCCGAAGATCGTGGTGTGCTGGGGTGGGCACTCGATCAATACCGAAGAATACAAATACACCAAGAAAGTCGGGCACGAACTGGGCCTGCGCAGCCTCGACGTGTGCACCGGTTGCGGCCCTGGCGTGATGAAAGGCCCGATGAAGGGCGCGACTATTTCCCACGCCAAGCAACGCATCACCGGCGGGCGCTACCTGGGCCTCACCGAGCCTGGCATCATCGCCGCCGAGGCGCCGAACCCGATTGTCAACGAACTGGTGATCCTGCCGGATATCGAAAAACGCCTGGAAGCCTTTGTGCGTGTCGGCCACGGCATCATCATCTTCCCCGGCGGCGCCGGTACGGCCGAAGAGTTCCTGTACCTGCTGGGTATCCTGATGCACCCGGACAACCGTGATGTGCCCTTCCCGGTCATCCTCACCGGGCCAAAACAGGCGGCCCCGTACCTGCAACAGCTGCATGCGTTTGTCGGCGCGACCCTGGGTGAGGCGGCCCAGGCCCACTACCAGATCATCATCGACGACCCTGCCGAAGTTGCCCGGCAGATGACTGCGGGCCTGAAGGCCGTCAAACAGTTCCGCCGCGAGCGCAACGACGCCTTCCACTTCAACTGGCTGCTGAAGATCGACGAAGGCTTCCAGCGCCCATTCGACCCGACCCACGCCAACATGGCCAGCCTGCAACTAAGCCACAGCCTGCCGCCCCATGAACTGGCGGCCAACCTGCGCCGGGCGTTCTCGGGGATTGTGGCGGGTAACGTCAAGGACAAGGGCATCCGCCTGATCGAACAGAACGGCCCGTACGAAATCCACGGCGACCCGACCATCATGAAGCCGCTGGATGAGCTGTTGAAGGCGTTTGTGGAGCAACACCGGATGAAACTGCCCGGCGGCGCGGCGTATGTGCCGTGCTATCGCGTGGTGCAATAAGGCAAATGGCCAGGTCATAGGTTGTATTGCTTTAGGGCTGTCTGAGGGGTGTCGAAGGCATAAAGGCGGACTAGGGTTTTATCTATTCCGACCACCGACACCTGCAGAAGAGCGACCTATGGACCAACGGATCTTGTCCTCCATTATTCCTTACCCTAAGGTAAGGAATATCCCGCTGGAGATCTTCATTATGGCCACCGCCACACTTACCTCAAAAGGGCAAATCACCATCCCCGTTCAAGTCAGGGCCGCATTGGGCCTGGACACCGGAGACCGGGTGGAATTTGTCGAAATGGACGATGGCAAGTTCGCCATCATCGCCGCCAACCACAGCGTCCAGGACCTCAAGGGGCTGATCCGCAAGCCCGCCACGGCCGTCAGCATTGAACAGATGAACCAGGCAATCGCCGTGCAAGGAGCAAAAGCGGGATGATTGGCCTGGATACCAATGTGCTGGTGCGCTATGTCACTCAGGACGACCCGGTTCAATCGGCCAAGGCCACGCACCTGATCGAATCCCTGACCGTTACTGCGCCGGGTTTCGTCAGCCTGGTCTCGGTGGTGGAGTTGGTCTGGGTGTTACAGAGCTGCTACCCATGCACCAAGACGCAAGTGGTGGCGGTTCTGGAAACCCTGCTGCGCACCCGTGAACTGATCATCGAACAGGCCGAACTTATCTGGCAGGCCGTACGCCGATTCACCACGACCAAGGCGGACTTTGCCGACTGCCTGATCGAGCGCTGCGCCCACGCTGCCGGGTGCGAATACACGGCCACCTTTGATAACGACGCCGCGAAAGCCACCGGTATGCGCCGCCTGGGCTGAACCCTGGCGTTGCTGCAATGGACCGGCTTTGATAAAACCTGTGTTCCACCGCCCTTTGAGAGACCACCCAACGTGCGCACGCTTCTGCTCGCTGCCCTGCTCCTGACCCCCACCCTCGCCCTGGCAGAAACCATCGCCTGGCCGGACCTCCCCGAGACCTGTTTCGTCAGTGGGCGGTCTGCGACCAACGACGATGTCGACAATGGCTGTGCGGCGTTTCTGATCAATGTGAAAGGCAAGGCGGCAGGTACGCCGATCAAGATGGATATTCCCCAATACGCCCTGCATGTCGAAGCAGGTACAGGCAATGAGACGCCGGTGATCATCATCCAGGCGGAACAGAACGGTGATATCAAGGCTGTGGGGTACAAGGAACTGGGTACGGAGCAATTGGGCGCGGCGTTGCTCAAGGAAGTGCGGCTTTTGGGAACGAAAAAGCCGAGCTGAACACCACCCTCCAAACAAGCGGCGTGGGCATAATGTTCACGACGCACACGCCATCGCCTGTCTTTTCAAACGGACCAGAATCAACCCTGCCACCACCACGGCAATACCCACATACGTCGAGGTGTAAATCACATCGCCAAACATGATTGCCGCCCAGACCAACGTCACGGGGGGCTCCAGGTAAACCAGCGCCGCGACATGGGTCGCAGTCATAACCCGTAACAACATCCAGAGGCTCAGATACGCGATAAACGTAGAAAACACCGTCAGCCAAACGATCGAGACCAGTACGGCGCGGTCCTGGGGAACGCTTAACGTATCGGTGTAGAGCACCGCCGCAGTGAAGCCCATCAAGGTCATCAGCGACTGGATAAACAGCGACAGGCTCAAGCTACTGCGCTGGGTCTGCTTAAGTGCTGAGCGGCGCTCATACAATGTCGCCATCGTCAGCCCCAAGGCCGAGACAAGCGGCAGTAAATACATGACCAGCCCGACCTCGGCACCACTATTGCGGTACTGCCCCGCGATCACAATCGACACCCCGCAAAAGCCCACCAGCAAACCCAGCCATTGCCACGCTCCGCTGCGCTCTGTGGTACTGCCCGACGACAGTGCGGCCGTCATCAGTGGCTGAAGCGCCGCAATGATTGCCGCAATCCCCGGTGGCAACCCATTTTGGATGGCCACGTAGACACAACTCAAATAAAGAAACTGCGACAAAAAACCGATCACCGCGTGGTGGCGAATTTGCGCCCAGGAAACCTTCAGCAGCGCACTATTCAAAAACAGCCCCAGGCACACCGAGACCAGCAAAAAACGCCAGAACAGTAAGTTGAACGCGCCTGCATCCTGAGCCCCCATCTTCGCCCCAATAAAACCGGAGCTCCAAGACAAGACAAACACCATCTGCAAGAGCAGTAACTTCAGCGTTCCCAGGGTCGCGCGCTTGGGCAGCCTCATTCTTGCCCCCTGGGCATCGTCAGTTCGGCAAAGGTAATAGGCGCAATGCCCAGTCGACGGTATTGCTCCTCGGCAGGCAATGCCAGGTTTCGCCTCAGCTGGAACCATGGCCTGATCGTCCTCAACACACCGTCATCGGATGCCAGGTGCCAGAACTTGTTCACATCGACCGAACTGTAGGGACAATGAAATGAAAGTACCAACGACATGCGCCGGCCGGCCGTGACAGGGCGCACGCCATGAAACACACGGCTGCCGTAAAGGTAGACCGCATCGCCACTGGCCCGGACAACGCTGGTACATAGGTGCCCGTCCAGGTTATTCAGATCAAAGCGCTCGTTCTGCCCTTCAAAAAACACAAACTCTCCACCTTCATACTCACCAGGGTCCGATAGCAAGATATTCAATACGAAACTGGTACCGTCGGTATGCCACATGCCAATCTGGGCTTTATCTTCAGGCGTCTGGCGCGGGTAGAAATAGTTGACCTGTGAACGCGCCCGTAAAAATGGATGGGGCACCAAAGGCACGCCTGCAATATGCGACACCGCCAACAAAAAGGCGCGACTGCCCATCATTTCCCGAATAAGGGTCGAGGACTCAGTGGCGGCGCGGGTGCGATTGGAAATAATCCAGTCGCTGGTGGTAGAGCCCGCCTCCAACTGATAACAGGCACGACGCAATTGCGTGACGCCCTCTTCGGTAAATAACCCCGCCACCTGTGCCACGGCGGTGAGTTGCTCAACCGAGGCGACGGCCAACGGCGAGTTCACATAACCCAGTTCGGCAAGGCTTCGGTGATAGCTAAGTGCCGGAACACTGTTGTGTAAGTAGCTATCACTCCAATGCTTCAAGGTATCGAGCAATGCCCCAGGATGTTTGCATCGCCCCGATGCCGGAGACAGCGATGCCTGCAACGCCAGTTTCAGCCGCCCTGCTCCCTGCGCAAATACCGGAAGGTCACCGTCTCGTCTCATGGCTATCCACCTCTGTTATCGGTCAGTGCAATCGTGGTCCGGGCAATATTCGGACAGTTGATACATGACACTGCCATCTCCGCTGCAATACTCACCAATCACTCGGCAACTGCCGTACTCCTGGCGTACCCGGATAAATTGCTCGCGGGTGTATTTCAGGCAGACATTCGTCAAGAGATAGCCATCATCATGACCGTCGTGGACAGGCAGCAACGTTGCGGCGACACGGTAGCGATCATCGTGGTGCTCGATCTCGGAGATGACGACTCGATGGTTATCCGTTTTCTCCAACCCCAGTTTCAAACCGATCAGGTCGGAGAACCGAATCATGCACTCGTGGCTATAAAACCGATGGATGTGGGCATCATCCTCAACCGTGGACAATTGCATTTCTGACAAGACATACGTTCGCCTGCCACCCACCCGGCGGATGATCTGGCCAACGGTATCGGGCAACTCATTGCCCTCCTGGAAGCCCAACATTGTAATCAGCGTTATATCCTGGCCGCGTTCAAGCTGGTGCCGGCGCAAGTCCCGGAAATCGGTGGCCAGATAGGAAAACCCCTGGGGCGTGGCCAGCATCGGCTCAACCGCGCGGCGCATGATGCCCTGGGAAGCACAGTTGATATCAACCGCGGTGTAATACTCAGGTTCAGCGCCACACTCCAGCAAATACCCCATCAGGGCGGATGTTTTCACCGGCTCCGGACCCAACTCGACGTAATGCAAGCTGCCCTGCCCCAGCAGGTCAACCAGATCATTGGCGACCGATTGCAGCAGTTCGCCCAGGGAACCCGACCCACAAGGCGCAGCGCATATGCCTTCGGCGCTTATCCCCTGGTTATTCAGGGCGGTCATCAGCGCTAATATTTCTTCGCTGACCTGCTGAGAAAGCGCCGTCCGATGCTCAGACAGGGTCGAGTATTTCTCAGCGTTTTCAATGGTCCAGATTCGCCCTCCGAGGTCATGATTATTCTGCAAAGACGCTACAACCAGCGTGTTGATATCCATATACGCTCCAATTCTTTTTATTCGATAGGCAGGCACGCTCCTGTTTGACCAAAAGACTAAAGTGAGGTCATGATTTTGTATATTTGAATAATCTGCACCACTAATCCTCAAAAGAGGAATCATGAACAAGCAATTGAACATCGACCTCCTACGCACCTTTCATGCGGTTGCCCGCTTTCGACGTTTCAACGAAGCAGCCAACCATGTGCATCGCAGTGCGTCGACCGTCACCACGCAAATCCACAAGCTGGAAAACCTGGTGGGCCAAAGGTTATTCAGCCGCAACAACCAGGGCGTCGAACTGACGATGTATGGCAAGAAATTGCTGAGTGAAACCACGGAGTTTCTGAAAAGTCATGACCGCTTGCTCGCCTCACTCAGCCCACAACGCATGCAGGGCAAAATTCGCCTGGGCTTGCCTGACTCATACGCCCCAGCATTTATGCGCGACTTCCTACCGTTGCTGATTGCAGACAATCCACTGCTTGAGTTGGAGGTGGAGGCCAGGTCCAGTGGTGAGCTGTTCACGATGTTCAGTCGCGAACAAATTGACCTGGCGCTGGTTGTCAGCTCGCAGCCGCTGGAACAGGGCGAGCGTCTCGGCACGATCCAGCCTGTCTGGGTCGTTGCCGAGAACTTCCAGAGACCCGAGCAGGCGCCACTGCCCATCGCCGTGCAACTGACCGGCTGCCCATACCGGGCATCGGCCTTGCGGGCCCTGAAAGAACATGGGGTTTATTACCGAGTCCTGCTGGAGAGTGCCAGCTCGACGGCGGTGGAGGCGGCCATCATGTGTGGATTGGCGGTCGGGATGATCGAGGAAGAGCGCATGGGCGCCGGGCTGACCAGGCTCATCCCCGGCATACAGTTACCTGGGCTGCCGCCGCATCAGCTTTATCTACTGTCTGATAGCGCTAATCACCTGGCACTTCACTTACATGAGCAGATCAAAAAAGGTTTCAGAATTTGACTCCTATGAGCAGATCGAAAAGCCATAAACCAAAAACCCGCTGACCGTTACCGGTTCAGCGGGTTTTATGGGGCAACTCAATCCTGTCTCAGGACCTTGCCAACCGCTTACAGCGCAATGTCAGCCGCCGGCTTGCTCGGCTCAGCCGCAGGCTTGGCAGCCTCGGTCGCTGCGGGTGCAGCCATTGGTGGAATGGCTGGCGGAGGCGTCAGTTGCAGAACCTTGGCGGTGTAGGCCCACTCTTGCGCAACCCGCTCAGGGTTGCCGTTCAGCTTGGTGCCATAGCTCGGCACGATCTGCTTGAGCTTTTCCTGCCAGGCCGGGGTAGCGACCTTGTCCTTGAACACTTTTTCCAGCACGGTCAGCATGATCGGCGCTGCGGTGGACGCACCTGGCGATGCACCCAACAGGCCGGCGATGGTGTTATCGGCGGAGCTGACCACTTCGGTGCCGAGCTTCAGGACGCCGCCCAGCTCTTCGTCACGCTTGATGATCTGCACACGCTGGCCGGCCTGCCACAGGCGCCAGTCTTCTTTCTTGGCGTTCGGGAAGTACTCTTGCAGCGCCTTGAAGCGGTCGTCATCCGACTGCATCAGTTGGCCGGCCAGGTACTCGACCAGTGGGTATTCACGAATACCGACTTTGGTCATTGGCCAGATGTTGTGGGTGGTGGTGCTGGTCAGCAGGTCCAGGTACGAGCCTTCTTTGAGGAACTTGGTGGAGAAGGTCGCGAATGGGCCAAACAGGATCACGCGCTTGCCATCCAGCACGCGGGTGTCCAGGTGCGGCACCGACATCGGTGGCGCGCCAACCGACGCCTTGCCGTAAGCCTTGGCCAGGTGTTGCTCGGCAATCGTTGGGTTCTCGGTCACCAAAAACGAACCACCCACCGGGAAGCCTGCGTATTCCTTGGCTTCAGGAATACCCGATTTTTGCAGCAGATGCAGGGCACCGCCGCCCGCGCCGATGAACACGAACTTGGCGTCGGTCTCGGCCTTGGTGCCGTCTTTCAGGTTTTTGTAGCTCACACGCCACGAACCGTCGGCGTTCTTGGTGATGTCCTGCACTTCGCTCGACAGTTTCAGGTCGAACTTGGGGGTGGTCTGCAGGTGAGCGACGAACTGGCGGGTAATCTCACCGAAGTTCACGTCAGTGCCGAGCGGCGACCAAGTGGCGGCGATTTTCTGGTTCGGGTCACGCCCTTCCATCATCAGCGGCACCCACTTCTTGATCTGTACCGGATCTTCGGAGTATTCCATGCCAGCAAACAACGGGCTCGCCTGTAGTGCGTCGTAACGCTTCTTCAGGAACTTGATGTTGTCATCGCCCCACACAAAGCTCATGTGCGGAGTGGAGTTGATGAACGAGCGCGGGTTCTTCAGAACGCCTTGCTGAACCTGCCACGACCAGAACTGGCGGGAAATCTGGAACGCTTCGTTGATCTCGACCGCTTTCGGGATCTCAACGGTGCCGTCCTTGTTTTCCGGGGTGTAGTTCAGCTCAGCCAGGGCCGAGTGACCGGTACCGGCATTATTCCAACCGTTGGAGCTTTCTTCGGCGACGCCGTCCAGGCGCTCGACCATCTCCATCGACCAATCCGGCTGCAGCTCGTTGAGCCATACACCCAGGGTCGCACTCATGATGCCGCCGCCGATCAATAGCACATCGACTTTCTTTGCCTCTTCCGCCTGGACGGAAGTGATCCCTATGGACAAAGCCAGCCCCAACAGAGCAGTGTTCACTTTTTTAAACATCGTAGCACCTATGATAAAACGCCTTCCGCCCTACCATCCTCGACCTTCCGGCAACCGTGGTACGCCAAACATCAGGCAATGTCCGGCTGGTTCCCGTACTCGCAAGCACTGCAGGGTGGGCACACAAGGCCGACGTATCGACCTCACTTTTATGTCCCTTCTGCGCTGACTTTTTATCATTATTGGCTTCAGCTACCTCGGCGACAGCTCTCTGCCGGTACGCATTCGGGAGTGCGTACCAGAGAAAGGATAGACCAAGATGGCGCGCAGAATATCATGCTCCGGCGGGATCGGGCGTCTGTTCTGGACTTGACGGTCGTGTTGGCAACAGGCTCAGCGCCACCTCGACAGACTGGCGCAGACGCTCGGGTGCAACCCCATCCCGCGCCTGGATGGAAATACCGTGCAAAAAGGTCGCATAAAAGTCCCCCAGCGCCTGCACATCGGCATCTTCGCCAAGCTCCCCGCTGTCCTGCCCACGGTGCAGCCTGTCGATGATCGACTGGGTGCGTTGCCGGCGGTGCTCACGCAACCATTGCTGCACCTCGGCACCGTCGGGGCTGGTGCTGCTTGCGGCACTCACCACCAGGCATCCGCCGGGACGGCCCGATTGTGTGTAAGTGGTGATGGCATCCTCCAACATGTCCCTGATCGCGCTTCTCAAGCCTGTCTGCGCCAGCGCACAGTCGGCAAAGCCACCCTCGCCGCTTTCATATAGCGCCACCGCCTCACGAAACAACGCCTGCTTGCTGCCAAAGGCGGCGTAGATCCTGGCCGAGGCAATGCCCAGCGCCGCCACCAGCGCCGACATGCTGGTGCCCTCGTATCCTTGCTCCCAGAACAACAACATGGCGCGCTGCAATGCCGCTTCCCTATCAAATTCGCGCGGACGTCCGGCCATTAATTACTTACCTGTTGGTGTGATTTCATCACTTTAACCCATATCGAGTTGACGGTAATGAATGGCCCGGCCTATTCTTTGTCGAACGACAAATAATAGGAAAAATCTGATGCGTACACTTAAAGGACCGAGTTTGCACCTGGCACAATTCAGTGCCGCCGAGCCGCCGTTCAACAGCCTGGAGAACATCGCCCAGTGGGCCAGGGCACAAGGTTTCAAGGCACTGCAGATTCCGGCCTGGGACAGCCGATTCTTCAATGTCGAATTGGCCGCGCAAAGCCAGGCTTATTGCGATGACCTCAAGGGCATGCTCCGCGACCACGGCCTGCAGATCAGCGAACTGACCAGCCATATGTTTGGCCAATTGGTGGCGGTTCATCCTGCCTACGACGCCCTGTGGGACGCCTCTATTCCAGCACCGCTGCGGGGCAGGCCCCAAGCCCGTACCGAATGGGCGATCGAACGCATGAAATTGACTATCACGGCCTCGCAAAGGCTTGGCCTTGAAGACCTGGGCACGTTTTCCGGCGCCCTCGCCTGGCCCTATCTGTTCCCCTTCCCGCAACGCCCGGAAGGTCTTATCGAGACCGCATTCGACGAACTGGCCCGGCGCTGGCGACCGCTCCTGGACCTTGCCGACGAGCAAGGCGTCAACCTCTGCTACGAAATCCACCCCAGCGAAGACCTCCACGACGGCACCAGTTTCGAGCGTTTCTACGAACGGGTTGACCAGCATCCACGCTGCCGGATCCTGTTCGACCCCAGCCACTTCGTGCTGCAACAACTGGACTACTTGAGCTACCTCGATATTTACCAGTCGTTCATCCGCATGTTTCACGTCAAGGACGCCGAGTTCAACGCCACTGGCCGCCAGGGTATCTACGGCGGCTACAGCGACTGGGCCGACCGTGCCGGCCGATTCCGCTCACTGGGTGACGGCCAGGTGGATTTCAACGGCATTTTCTCCAAGCTGGCCCAATACAACTATCCGGGCTGGGCCACGCTGGAATGGGAGTGCTGCTTGAAAAACCAGGAGGACGGAGCCCGCGAAGGGGTCGCGTTTATCAACCGACACATCATTAAAGTCACCGACCGGGCCTTTGACGACTTCGCCGGTGCGCCGGTCGATCAGCGGCAGATCCAGGCCATGCTCGGCCTGCAGCACGAGGCACGCCCATGAACGCTCGCACTGCCACATCGCCCAATACCAGCGACGCTTTCACACACCACTATGTGCGAATCGACGGCAAGAAAATCCACTGCATCATGGCCGGTGCCGGGGAGCCGGTGTTGCTGATCCCAGGCTGGCCGCAAACCTGGTACGCCTTCCGGCACATCATGCAAGCCCTGGCATTTCAGGGCTTCCAGGCCATTGCCGTCGACCCGCCGGGCCTGGGCAACTCAGACCGGCCGGCACTGGGCTTCGACACCGGCAATATTGCCGACGTGCTCCATCGGATGATGCTGGGGCTAGGCATCCCGCGCTATCACCTGGTTGGGCACGATGTCGGCATGTGGGTAGCCTATGCCCTGGCAAGTGACCAGCCACACGCCGTGCGCACACTCACCGTAACCGAGGCCGTCATCCCCGGCCTGGCCCCACCGCCACCGATTTTTGTCGCGCCGGAACAAAACATCTTCCTGTGGCACTTCCTCTTCAACCAGATCCAGGACCTGCCCGAAGCCCTCATCACCGGACGGGAGGACACGTACCTCAACTTCATGTTCGACCGCTGGTCATTCCACCGCGATGCCGTGGCCTGCGACGTCTACATTCGCGCCTACTCGACCCCCGGCGGCTTGCGTGCTGGGTTCGACTACTACCGCGCAATTCCCGAAACAATCCGACAAAACACCGAGCGCGCCACCCGCAGGCTGGCAATGCCAGTACTGGCTATCGGCGCCGAACATGCCACCAACGATGCACCACTGGTGACGCTCCAGGGGCACGCCACTGACCTGCGCGGGGCAATCATTGCCGATTGCGGGCATTTTGTGATGGAGGAGGCACCAGAGGCTTTTTTGCAACACTTGCTTGGTTTTTTGCTTGCGCATCCTGAAAGCTGAAACTCCGCGCCAGACGAGTGACGGGGCAACGTAGGAAAATTCAGAAATCAGAAAAGCCGATAGGAATCATCAAGTTTTTACTGTTTTCCGCCATGCCCAATTGTCGATAATCGCGCCTACCAAAAGGGAGGCGCGTATCCAAATGACAGAGGCAAAAAGCTACACAGCCACGGCAAAGTGGCTGCACTGGGGCATGGCACTCATCTGGATTGCCGCCTGGCTGGTGGGGCTCGTGGCCGTTCATTGGCGCGACGAATTCAACCCGCAGCATCAACTCACCTTTTTACACAAGGCGATGGCGAGCACGCTGATATTCCTCATCGTCCTGCGCATCGCCTGGCGCCTGACCCATGCGGCACCGGCGATGCCAGACACCATGACACCGCTGGTCAAGCGTGCAGCCTTCATTGGCCACCTGTTGCTATACATCGTGGCGCTGGTCGGGCTGCCGATATCCGGCTGGTACTGGAGCTCGGTGGCTGGCAAGCCCATCCTGGTGGCCGGCTTATTCCTACTGCCGCCGCTGGTGGAGCCAGATAAAAGCCTCTATGACCTGGCAAAGGCGATTCATACCTACAGCGCGTGGCTATGCGGAGCTCTTGTGGGCGGGCATATGGTGGTAGCGCTGAAACATCACTTTATTGATAAGGATAAGGTCCTGGCGGGGATGCTGCCGGGGCGAGTCGACTGATGTGGGAAGGCTCTCGGTACCTGGCCTCAACGAGGCCACTCCGTTCCTGATAAACTGACTGCCCTTCGCCTTCCCCATCCAGATACTTCAATGTCCCTACAAATTGCATCAATGCCACTCTCCCGTCGGTTTTCGGTTGCGCCGATGATGGATTGGACCATCTAATCCTACAGCCCCTATAGCACGGCCCCTCCAGCGACCATAAAGCGCCCCGTACCATTTTTGTACCACCCTCCTCCCGTAAACCGCGTCCCGAGCCCCCATCTTCGGGCGGCAGTGCCTGTCGCTCCAATCCCGAACTTCGGATAGGCATGCGTGTTGCCATAGAGCGTTGCAACGTCATTCACATGAGCGTGCAGAAAGGCGAATAGCAGCGACCTCTATCGGCTATTCGTCGATTTTGGGGAACGGCATCGGAAAAAGGTAATTTAGGTAATCCCGTTCAAAAACTCAGCTACAGCCCTTTGTTTTCAAGGCTTTGAGCCGAAACCAGAAAGGTAATAAATAAGTAATTATGAGGTAATGAAATTACTTCTCTTAAAGGTAATCTTGAAATCAAGCTCATCTCATAAAAATCAATAAGTTACAAAAAGATTACTTCGCGCATTACTCAAAATTACCTTTCTAAGTAATTCACGAAACCCAATGAATACGGGGCTTTCATCTGCGTTCGCAGCACCGAATTACTAAAATTACCTTTTTCCGATGCTGCTCCTGAAAAACCATCCAACGGCCACTCCAGCACAGCCCTCTCAATTCACCTGCACCCTTGCAGGTTTCCGCAGGGTTTAGATCACCCCAAAACGTTCGCCTGGCCTCCAGAGTGAACCAGGCAGAACATGGTGCAGAAGTGCAGAAAAAACGCCCCATTTAGCCCGCAGGCGAGGTGGGGGGACGACGGCGTGCGCCAGGTGCTGAAGCATGGCACCGGTCTGGCGTGTGGTACTCACAGCACCCAGCCAATGTCAGTAGGAACAAAGCCGGACCTTTGCCGTGGGAAAGCTAGTCGCCAGGCAGCAAAAAGCCGCCTCATGGGCGGCTAATTGTCTTGGAATGACTCTGGCGGCTAAGCCTTCAGTTCATCTGGTGTGTGCGTCTTGAGCCAATCGGCTAGAGCGGCGTTCATTCGCGTTTGCCAGCCCGGCCCAGAAGCCCTGAATCGCTCCAGCACTTCAGCATCAAAACGAACATTGACATGCTCTTTAGTGGCTACCGACTTTGGCCGGCCACGCTTTGGCTTGAGCATTTCCTTTGCCTGGGCCTTGCCAAACAATCCCGCCAGCACATCGCCAGCTGGCTTGGCCTTTGCGAAGTCCTCGGCCGACCATTCAGGGTTTGTCGTATCGACCGTCTCAGGACTGGGTTTCTTGGTCATAATTTTTGACCTCCCGTTTGTTGGCTTTACGAAAGCTGATGACGTGTACCGCTTCGCCCCGAGGGGTAAACACCACGACATGCAGCCGATCCCCTATGTACCCCATCGCCCGATAACGACACTCACCGTAGTCGAATCGATCATCTTCCAAGATCAAGGCCGTAGACCACTCAAAATCCCGCACCATGGCAAACGGAAGTCCGCGTTCTTCAACGTTACGAGCGTCTTTGGCTGGGTCATAGGTAATCTGCATTTAATTATTGTATCCACAATAAATAACCAGCGCAAGATGTGCATCGAAGCCCTAGCAAAGGATAGGTTCTGGTTGTCACTGCCTCGACAGCACAACCTCCAATCCCACCAGCAAATCCCCCGTTGCAGGGGTCCGAAGGTATTCCGAATTCGCAAATAGGAATCTAGCCCCAGCCTGCGCAGTTTTGCCAAGCGTGCAGAAGTGCAGAAACTGAGAGCAATTTAGCCCGTAGCCGAGGCGGGGGGGACGACGGCGCGCGCCAAGAGCAGACCAGCCTAGCAGCCTTCAAAGCGCACTATAACGATGCAACCTTCAGAAGCAGTAACAGATCCGTGTAGCTCTCGGCGTGTCTCGGTCTACGATTGCAGGGTAGGTGGCTAGGCTTGGAGAGCACAGGAGAATATGGAGACGTTGTGAATCGCCAATGGACGCCGCTATTATTGGGCATTGTCGATACAGGTAGGGAGTCTTCCCATGCAAACAGCGCAGCAACTCATGCCCGCCCCGTTCTATGAAGACAGCGTTGTCCTGGTAGGCAAAGATAATGAGTCGTTCGTGGAGATGAAGCCAATCAGACTATCAGGATCAGTTCGCAGTAATGGATAGCCCGTAAGAAACAAAACTCACAGGGAGTAAAAATGAAAATAAATTCAGTGTCCATCGAAAATGTTGGCGGAATAACAAGCTTAAATCTAACCTTCAACAAGTCCATGAATATAGTTTGCGGACCTAATGGCGTGGGAAAAACCACAATATTAGAATGTGTGGCCCATGCTTTTGTCCAGCACGGATCCAACTTATTGAAACGAAAGGCCAATTCAGCAATAGGCCTCCTCAGCATAGAAACACTGCACAACGACAATATCTTCCTAACAAAATTAGAAGTTAAAGATTTCGAAGCGAGCGCATCAAACACATACTTTAATGGAAGGGCTGATCATAGCCAATATCTAATCTCTTTAAAAACAACCAGAACTATTCACTATCAGTCCATCCACGCAATTAGTCCCGACATAGAAAAGCCACATCACCTAACACAACAAGAAGCACACGGCGGTAGCAATATCGGAGAAACAAAGGGATGGTTCTTGCATAGGGTACTTTGGTCCCTCCACCCTAACTCCCTATCTCCAGAACAGTTACATAACCTTGAGTGCACAAAAGGTTTTTTCTCACTTTTAGACAAAGACATAAAATACAGCAGAGTACTTGCATCTACAAACGACATAATGCTAGACACTCCAAATGGGGAGATTTATTACGAGTACCTATCATCCGGATTTAAAGCGTGCCTTGCCTTATTATTTAGCATAACTAAAGATATTGAATTTCGTTTCAGAGCTCCAAATATAAAAATAGATGAATTCGACGGAGTTATTCTCATAGACGAAATTGAGCTTCACTTACATCCCGCATGGCAAGGCCAGGTCCCCGAATTACTCAGAAAAGCCTTTCCCAAAGCTCAGTTTATTGTTACGACACATAGTCCTCACGTCATTCAAGCAGCCCAACCAAGCGAAGTCATAGCACTTTCAAGTATCGGGGGTGACGTAATCCAGCGCCCATTACCATCTACACAGTTCGGTTTCCAAGGATGGACCATTGAGGAGGTGCTTGAAGATGTAATGGGTATGAGCGATACCCGCACCCCCCTTTACCATAGTGTGCTTGCCGAGTTTGAGAATGCAATAAATGAAGAAAACTACGAAAAAGCACTATCCGCATATACCAAAATAAATGATTTTTTGCATCCCGAAAACCACCTTAGAAAACTCTTAAAATTTCAGCTCGCCGCAATTGAGGGCTGAAAAAATGATAAAACTTAACAGAGCTACACGACCATCATTTCTAACAGAACAGGTGACAAAAGAATTAACTTTAACATTCAAAACCACTGGCAAATCCGTATGGAATGATGAGCGCCTTAAAGTACCGCTCAGGCTATCAAGCTATGGAAAGTGTGCGTATTGTGAATGCAGCATCGTCGAAGAAAGTAAATACATGGAAGTTGAGCACTTCAAAGACAAACACAGTTATCCTGAAGACGTTATTCAGTGGGACAACCTTCTGCCCTCATGCAAACGTTGCAACGGAACCAAAGGGATACATGACGTTATTGACACCCCCATTATCAACCCGTACCTCGACCTTCCACGAGATCATATCTACTATAGAGATTATCGCCTCAAAGGAATAACAGAAAAAGGAATAGACACAATCGAAGCTATTGGGCTAAATAACTACGAACGTATCGCAATAAAGCGGTTTGAGATTGGCTACGCCATCCTTGAGAGCATTACCCACTGTGAAGACAAAATAAAAGAATATGAAGCAACCAGAAAAACACGCACATTAAACAAAATCTCCCGTTTCATGGAGGGTATACTTAATGAGTGCCAACCATCAGCAATATATGCCGCCACTACGGCAACAATAGCACTAAATAGTGAAACTTTCTCGAAAGTAGTTATGCACATGAAATCAATTAAGGCATGGTCAATAGAATGTGAAGAACTTCTCTCAATAGCAAAAACTATAGCACTACCAACGGCACTGAACTCACAATCGGCGCCAGAAATTACAGCACAACATTAAGTGTAGTTTTTTAGAAACGAACCGGTATTAATTCTCCGGTTCGTCACATCCCTTATTGTGCATAGGGCTAGGCCCCAACACTAACTTCGTAAGGTTTGAACCGCACAACCTCCTCCCCAAACCAGTCATTCACCTGCGCCATCCGCGCCTGAATCGGCTCCAGCTCATTAGCCGCATAAATCTGTGCCGCCTCCCTAATCGACCCAAACCCACCCGCATTCTGCGGCACGATGCCCATCAACTGCGGCGGAATGCGCAAGCTGGCCAGCACGTCGTCGCGGGTCTGGTTTTTGATCGAGTTGAATTCGTCCTTGGCCGTCACTTCGCTGACCGGGATGATCTGCAAGCCATCTTTTTTGCCGTTCGGCGAATACACGAATAGGTTGCGGAAATTGCCAGGCCCCTTGGAGTCCTTCAGCGCCTTGCGCAGCGAGTCGACATCCGCTTCGTTCTGCGCCGCATCGGTCATGTACAAAATGAAGCCTGCGTGACTGCCATTCTCGTAATACTTGCGGCGAAACAGCGTGGCCGACTCATTCAACAACGCCGACTGCAACGCACTGATCCACTCGGGTAACCCGTACACCTCTTGGTGCAGATCCGCTTCCCGCAGATGAAAGACGGTGCCTGGTTCAAACTCATGCTCTTCTTTCCAACCCTGGACCATGAACTGCCGGCCGTCCTTGCCCGAACGCATGTACTTCGCCAGCGGCGGCACCAGCTCGCGTACCGGGCCAAGCATCGACCGTCGAGCCTCCAGATAACCGTTACCCAGGCACAGGAAGTCCAGGGCGAACTGTTCAAACGCCGCCCGCGACAGCAGTCGGTGCGGGATAAAGGTCTTGCTCAACAAATTGCGCTTGAACATCAGTCCCGAATGCAAATGCACGCTGGAACCCACCGACCGCGCCAGGCCATCCAGCGACAACGGCGGCTCATACCAGCGCCCGTTAAACCAACACTCCAGATAATCGAACACCTCCCGGCCACTCAATACCGGTGTGGGCTCTCCGAAGCTGAACACCTCAACTTTGCCCTCACTACGCGGGATAAATTCCTGCTTTGTCACGGCAGGCACCTGGGCCATCTGCTTGGCATTTCTGCGATGATTCGACATCAAAAAATCTCCATCCGCCCGGTATTGGCAGTGGTCTGCCCCTCCAGCGGTTCGTTGTGCAATGCGTGAAAGAGCGCCCATGCCAGGTCGGCGTGGCCGGTGTTGTCGGTGCGGCCGGCGGTGTAGGTGAATTGGCGACCGCCTGCGGTGATGGTCTTGCGGATCGCCATCAGCGACTGCGCCATGTCGGTCCAGCCGGCGTCGAATTCCAGCCGGCCCCGGTGGATTACGTCGTAGGCCTTCAACACCAGGCGCGTCTTGACCTCGGGCGAGTAGCTGAAGGTGGTGAGGTTGGGGAAAAATTGGCGCACCAACTGCGCCACGCCACTGCCCAGCCCGGTGACGTCGATCCCGATGTACGTCACCCAGTAACGGTCGCAGACGGCTTTGATGACGCTGGCCTGGGCCGCGAAGTCCATGCCCCGGAACTGGTGGCGCTCCAGCACGCGGAACTTGCCCCCCGGTACCATCGGCGGCGCGACCACCACCAGGCCCGAGCAGTCACCGGTTTCCGCCGGGTCATACCCCACCCAGACCTGACGGTCGCCGAACGGCCGCATGGCAAACGGCTTGTAGTCATCGGCCCATTCGACCCAGCTATCGACCATGCACGGTTGCAACACCGCCAGCGGGAAGATGCTCGCGCCGTCGTCAACAAACTCGCACATCAGCAGGTTGGCAAAGGCCTCTGGGCTGTACTCCCGGCGCAGCTCCTCAATGTCGAACAGGTCGCAACCACCCTGCTCCGCATCGAGGATGGTGACAATCTGGCGCCACAGCCGGTCCTCACAGAACCGCCCCTGCTGGAGCGCTCCATGGGAGACGTCGACTTTGGTGTGCTGCGCCGCCGGCTTGCCCTTGTTGAAGCGCTCGCCAGTCCAGAAGGTGTAGGCCTCATGGGCCATGGTCGACGGTGTCGAGAAGTAGGTTTTGCGCCACTTCTTGTGCATCGCCATGCCCGACGCAACCTTGTTCAGCTCCTCAAACTTGAAGGTCCAGAAGAATTCGTCGAAGTAGAAATTGCCGTGGTAGCCCTGGGCGGTGCGGGCATTGGTGCCGAGGAAAAACAGCTCGGCGCCGTTCGGTAAAACGATGGGGTCACCGCTCAGCTCAACGCCGATGACCTCGCGGGCAAACGCCTGGATGTACCCGCGAAACAGGTAGGCCTGGTTCTTCGACGCGGACAGGAAGATCTGATTGCGCCCGGTCTCCAACGCATCAATAAACGCCTCGCGGGCAAAGTAGTACGTGGCACCGATCTGCCGGCTTTTAAGGATGACGCGGGTGCGCTGATTGCCCGCCCGGTGCCAATCTTTCTGATAGTCGAAACAGCCGCCGATAAACGCTTCACGCAGCAGCTCGATCTGCTCTTCGCTGATGTCGTTTTTCGGGGTCTTTTTCTTCGGGCCTTCATTGCGCCTGGCGAGGTTCGGGTTGAGTTCGGCCTCGGTACCGCCACCCTGGAAGCGCTGGATTCGCGCCTGTCGCTCCAACTGCCGGTGCAGCAGGTCTATTTCCTTGAAATCGCCGTTGCTCTTGCCTTCCTTGAGGATCAGTTGCACCAGCCGCGCCTCCAGCGCCCCGCCGATCCGTTCAACGTTATCGGCCCGATCCCATTCGTCGCGGGCCTTCCAGCTGTGTAGCGTTTTTTCCTTTTCGCCCGTAGCCTCGGCGATCTCGCAGATACGCCAGCCCATCCAATATAGAAACTTGGATTGGCGACGGGGATCGATAGGCAGCAGTTCGGCGGTAGTCATGGCCGCGATGCTGCCGCCCGCGCCAGCCAGTCAGTAGTGCCGCCCCTTGTATTGCTGCGCGCTACAAACCCACCTCATTGCCGCAACCCGCGCGCGTCTCGACCATGCCCCTCATTGCATCGCATCGCATTGAGGAATCCCGGCATGAAGAAATTTCGCAGCAATTGGTTCCGCGTCGCCGTTGAGGGCGCTACGTCCGACAAGCGCACCATCAAACGCGCCTGGCTGGAACAGGCTGCCAAAAACTTCAACCCGTCCACCTACGGCGCTCGTATCTGGCTGGAGCATTTCCGTAGCCTGTTGCCCGACAGCCCATTCAAGGCTTATGGCGACTTGCTGGCGGTCAAAACGGATGAAGTGGAAATCAACGGACAGACCAAACTGGCCCTGTTCGCCCAGGTCGAGCCCACACCCGAACTGATCGCGATGAACAAGGCCAAGCAAAAGATCTATACCTCCATCGAAATCGACGACAGCTTTGCCGATACCGGCGAGGCCTACATTGTCGGCCTGGCGGTTACGGACTCGCCGGCCAGCCTGGGCACCGACGTGCTGGCCTTCTGCGCACAGAAACCCGAATCCAGCCCCTTCAAAGACCGCCACTACTCCGCAACCTCGATGTTCACCGAGGCGGTGGAAACCGAGCTGAGTTTTGAAGAGTGCGAAGAAAAGCCCGGTATCGCCACCCAGCTCCTCAGCACCGTGAAATCCCTGCTCAAAGGCAAGCAAGCCAAGGACGACAGCGAGTTCAGCCAGATGGGCGAAGCCATCGAGACCATCGCGGAACACGTCAAGGATTTGCCGGAGCAACTGGCTGCCGAGAAGCGGTTTTCCGAGGGCCTGAAAAAGCAGGTCGAGCAGGTCAGCAAAGACCTCACCGAGCTGAAAACCAAACTCGGCGACACCCAGGACCACTCGCAAAAACAACGCCCACCGGTAACCGGCAGCGGCACCCAAGCCCTGGCTGAATTCTGATCTAGCGGCCCGTACCGCCCAGCCCATTCTCGGAGAGCCCCATGCGCAACGACACCCGAAAGCTCTACACCGGCTACCTCAGCCAGGTCGCCAAACTCAACGGGGTTGAGTCGGCTATCGCGACCTTCAACGTTGACCCGACCATTCAGCAGAAGCTGGAAACCAAGATTCAGGAGTCGAGCGAGTTTCTGACCAAGATCAACGTCATCGGCATCGACGAACAGGAAGGCGAAAAGGTCGGCCTGGGCGTTGGCAGCACCGTGGCTGGCCGCACCAATACCAACGTCAAACCGCGTGCGCCGCGTAGCATCGGCACCTTGTCCAGCGACAAGTACAAGGCAGAACAGACTGATTTCGACACCTTCGTCACCTACAAACAGCTGGACGCCTGGGCCAAATTCCCGGACTTCCAGACCCGTCTGTCCAACGCCATCGCCCAGCGCCAGGCGCTCGACCGGATTCAAATCGGCTTCTACGGTATCGAGGCGGCCGAGCAAACCGACCGCGAGAAAAACCCGCTGCTGGAAGACGTCAACATCGGCTGGCTCCAGCAATACCGAACCCATGCGCCTGATCGCGTGCTGAAGGAAGGTGCCACGGCCGGCAAGATCACCATCGGCAAAACCGGCGACTTCAAGAACATCGACGCCCTGGTCTACGACGCCATTCAACTACTCGACCCATGGTTCCGTCGTAACCCTGGCCTGGTGGTACTGACTGGCCGCGAGCTGGTACACGACAAGTTCCTGGCCCTGGTCAACAAAGACCAGGACGCCACCAATACCCTGGCCAGCGACTTGATCATCTCCCATCGGCGCATCGGTGGGCTGCCGCTCTATGAAGTGCCCTATATCCCCGAAGGCACGATCCTCATCACCACGTTTGCCAATCTCTCGGTGTACTGGCAGATCGGCGCCCGCCGTCGCTACCTCAAGGAAGAGCCGGAGTGGAACCGCATCAGCAACTTTGAATCGTCGAACGAAGCCTACGTGGTTGAGGAGTATGGCCTGGGCTGCCTGCTGGAAAACATCACGCCAATCGAAGACGTTGAACCTGACCCAGAAACCGAGGGTTGACCCATGGCACTCAGCATCGCCCAAGCCCACCAACGCCGCGCTCGCGCTGCCATGGAAGCCGCCAGGACGGCGCCACGCCAATCAATGGCCGGCGCCACAGCCTACGAACACCAGTTGAATCAGCTGTTGCAAGACCGTTTGCGCCTGAAGGCCATCCAGTCCACCGCAGCAAAGGAAGCGCTCAAGCCGCAGTTATTGCCCCAGTACACCCCCTATGTCGAAGGCGTACTTGCAGGCGGCAACGGCGCCCAGGACGACGTCATCACCACCATCATGGTCTGGCGAATCGACGCTGGAGACTACAGCGGCGCTCTGGATATCGCCGACTACGTGCTCAAGCACAAGCTAATCATGCCCGACCGTTTCGAGCGCACCACCGGTTGCCTGGTCGCGGAAGAAATCGCCACCGCCGCCCTGAAAGCACAAAAGGTCAACGGCCGTTTCGACCTGAGCATTTTGCACCGCACCCTTGAGCTGACCGACGCCGAAGATATGCCCGACCAGGCCCGCGCCAAGCTTTATTTGGCAACGGGTCGCGCCACGTTGGACGGCCTCACCGTCGAACAGCCGGGCCAACCCGGACAGATTCAGGCCGGTATCGATCTGCTCAAGCGCGCAATCGAGCTGTACGACGCCTGCGGCGGCAAGAAGGATTTGGACAGTGCCGAGCGCCTGCTGAAAAAACACGCTGCCGCAGGCAGCTAAACGAGCGTCCCCACGCCCCCCGCCGGCTCGGGGCGGATCGGCCAGGCCGCTCCTCCTGAACGTGAAACCCCGACCACCGGCGACCTATTTTCGAGTGCAGTCATGAGCGCATTTGTAGCCAGCGGCACCGTCGACAGCGACCACATCAACACCGACCCGTTCTGGCCGTCGATTGATCTGGACACCTTGCGCGCCACCCTGCGTATCGACGCCAGTGTCACCCCTGCCCGCCTGGAGACTGCCGTGATCGCCGCCGCGATCAATCTCAATAATGAGCTGAGCGAATGGCGCGCCACCCAACAAGCTGCTGGGTACGAGACCCTGGCCGACGTGCCAGGGGCGCGCATCCAGGATGTGCCGGTCAGGGTCCACCTCTACCGCCGTGCGATTGAGGCCGGTACCGGTGCCGAGGTCTGTGAGCGCTACCGCTCCTACGACACGACCAGCTCAGGCAACAAGCAGGCCGACGAACTCACTCCCAACATCGACGACTACCGCCGCGACCTGCGCTGGGCTGTGCGCGACTTCCTTGGTCGCACCCGTACCACCGTGGAGCTGATCTGATGGCCGTCGCCGTCCGCTCCGGCCAAAACGACACAGTCGACGTGCTGTGCTGGCGGTATTACGGCCGCACCGCAGGCGTCACCGAGGCGGTGCTGGAAGCCAACCCCGGCCTGGCCGACCACGGCCCAATCCTGCCCCACGGCCTTGTCGTCAACATGCCCGAAGCCCAGACCAGCGCGCCCCAGCGGCAGATGGTGAACCTATGGGAATGACACTACAGCACCGAGCCCTTGAACCCACCAACCCTGGATTACGGAATGAAGCACATGCCTGACCGTCCCGATACCTGGGCCTGGTTTTCCGCCTGGCTCGAACAGAACTGGCCGACGCTGTATGCCGGAGTGCTTGCAGTGATCATTGCCGCCCTGCGGATCATGTACGGCGGCGGAACACTGCGCCGAATGCTGATCGAGGCCCCCCTGTGCGGCACCTTGGCCCTGGCCGCGAGCCATGGCCTGGCGCTGCTCGGCATCCCTATCACTACTGCGCCTTTTTTCGGTGGCGCTATCGGGCTGCTGGGCGTTGAAGGCACTCGTGCGGCGGCCAAGCGGCTTTTACATCGCAAGGTAGAACAACTATGACAACACTGCGCCATGGCGACCGCTCGCAAGCGGTACTTATCCTTCAGAAGAACCTCAACCGGCAGGGTGCCCGGCTGGTGTTGGACGGCGACTATGGAGACACCACCGAAGCGGCCGTGCGTGCTTACCAGGCCAAGATCGGCCTGGTCGCCGATGGTATCGCCGGCATCAAAACCCAAAGTAGCCTGGCCGGTGGCGACTGCGTCCAGCTGCTGCGCAACAGTGACCTGGTGGCCGCTGCCGAACGCCTCGACGTACCGCTGGCAAGCATCTACGCGATCAATGAGGTGGAATCCAAGGGCAAGGGTTTTCTCGACAACGGCAAGCCGGTCATCCTGTTTGAACGGCACATCATGTACCGCCAGCTCGCCACGGCTCGACACCCGGGCGACGATCTGGCCGAACTCAAGCGCCACGCCGGACAACTCGCCACAACCACCCCTGCCCTGGTCAACCCCAAGCCCGGTGGGTACATCGGCGGTACCGCCGAACACCAGCGCCTGGCCATGGCCCGCCTGATCGACGACACCGCCGCCCTTGAGTCTGCGTCCTGGGGGGCTTTCCAGATCATGGGCTTCCACTGGCAGCGTCTGGGCTACACCAGCGTGCAAGACTTCGTGGCGGCCATGAGTGCCGGCGAATCACAGCAGTTCGACGCCTTCACCCGCTTCATCGAGACCGACCCGGTGTTGCACAAGGCGCTGAAAGCCCGCAAATGGGCCGAGTTCGCTAAACTCTACAACGGGCCGGACTATCAGCGAAACCTCTACGACGTGAAGCTCCAGCGCGCCTACGAACGGCACGCCGGCTGCGATTGCGGACAAGGGGTCGCGGCATGATCGACTTTGAAGCGCTGCAAAAGCTAAGGGTTCAGGACGGTGACCTGCTGGTGGTGCCCGAATCGACCGAAGATGACGACATGCAGCTGTTGGCCGAATCCATTCAGTTGATGAACGGTGCCAGGGCTGTAATCGTACGTGGCCCCCTCCAGCAGCTCGACGCCACCGCCATGAACAAACTCGGCTGGTACCGCGCATGAGCACCCTGCGCCAGGCCCTGTATGGCCTTGCCCTACTGGGTGCCCTGGTGCTGCTGATCTGGGGCCAGCAACAGCGCATCAACGTCGCTGAAGGCCAAACCAAACTGGCAAACGCTGCGGCCAGGACCGCGCGCGAAGACGCCGACCGCAAACTGGCAACCGCCAACACCCTCGCCGCCACCCTGAAACAAGAGCGCGACAGCCAAAGCACCCTGCGCACGCAACAGGATCTGTTGCGCCAGGGGTTGGCAAAGCGCGAGCGAACCATAGAGGAATTGAAACGTGAAAATACCGAACTACGCGACTGGGCTGCTCAGCGCTTGCCTGATACTGCTCGCCGGCTGCGCGAACGCCCCGCCCTCAGCAGCGCCGCCGCTTATCGTGACTGGCTGTCCGGCCGTGGTGCCATGCCACCTCCCGGCGAGCAGCCCCCTCCACAACGGTGACCTACTGACCGACCAAGACCGCGCCGAAGCCGCCTGGGCCGACTGCGCGGCGCAGGTCGATATGATCTACAAATACCAGCAGGCCAACCCATGAATAAGCCCGAAAGCCTGCGTGCTCATCTGCTGGCCACCGTCGCCGAGTTCAAGCACAACCCCGACCGGTTGCTGATCTTCATCGACAACGGCAAAGTCCACTGCACCGCTGCGCAAAGCCTGTCGTTTGAATACAGCTTTGACTTGCAGATCATCCTGACCGAATTCGCCGGCCACCCCGATAGCGTGATGTTGCCGATTCTCGGCTGGCTCAGCGTCAACCAGTCCGATCTGCTGGAGAACCTCGATAAAGTCAAAACCGGTATCCAGTTTGAAGCCGACATTCTCGACAAGAACAAGGTGGATCTCAGCCTGACCCTGCCGCTGACAGAGCGGGTGGTCGTAAGCACGGATGACCAGGGCAATACCACCGTGAAGCATCCGAACGAACCGCAGCGGGTGACGGGCTACCTCGACCCGAATTGGATGCCAGGGGCTCAGGGTAATACCAGTGAGTGGGGCGTGCCGGATGGAGAATAATCTGGAAGCGCTGGAAACTTGGGCCGCCACGTTGTTGAAGCGAATGGAGCCTGGGGCGCGCAATCAACTGGCCCGTAGCATCGGCCAGGCACTGCGCCGCAGCCAACAGAAACGGCTTATTGCCCAGCAAAACCCGGATGGCAGCAAATTCGCCCCGCGTAAACAGCGTGACTTGAGGGGGAAACAGGGGCGGATTCGCCGGAAGTTGGCGATGTTCAAAAAGCTGAAGACCGCGACCTACCTCAAGGCTCGGGGAGATAGCAACGCCGTTACCGTAGGCTTTACCGGACGTATTGCACGGATTGCCAGGGTCCACCAGTACGGGTTGAAGGATCGTGCGGAGCGTGGCACGACTGAAGTGCGTTATGAACAGCGTGAGGTACTGGGCTTCACCTATATTGATATAGATTTAATCCGGGACAGGATCCTATCGCACTTGAAACTTTCCAATTAGTCTATAGCCTCCTCTAAAACAAGCACAATCCAGACTCAACACACCCACGGAATCCACAATGAAAAAAACACAGTCATGGTCAGCACCATTAACAACTATAAAAAACAACCCAAGAACAACTATAGGAATAATTATAATCATCGGCATAGCATGCTTTATGCTGGAAGCTCAAAGACCTTCAGACTACAACATAGTTGTAGCATCTCTCATCGCGTTGATTGCAGCGATGATGGCTCATCACTCTGCAACCGCAAGCTCTACAGATAAAATAAAGAAAGACGCATCAGACGAAAAAAACTTAAAACGGTCTGTAATCATAAGGGCGAAGGTTTTATCTGCTGAACTTAATGACTTGGCAGGACAAAAATTAATTGACCTCGAAGAAAAAATCTCATTAGCAAATGAAACACAGAAAAAGACCGACCTTGCCTTAGTAACTCTTCCGCTATTAGAACTATACAGATGCCGTCTTTCACTACCACCCGACTTCAACTTCATACGTGAAAACATCAGCCTTATTCCATCTACTGAAGCAATCAATTGTATTGCCAGACTTTCTTTCATCATTGGAATACTCAATTCACACATAGAAAGTGAAAAAGATGCAATGAATGACTATATCGGATATATGACCTGCGCCGACAAAATCGCAAACACCGCCAAAGAAGAATTAAAGATCAACACATTATCAACAATTTCAAACACACTATTCATACAGCACACCAATAGAATATCCAGCATACTGACCGAATTAAAAAACTCATCAAAACAACTAAAAGACATACTGCTTAAAATTGACGAGAACGCTTAAAAAATTAAATTTCTACAACCTTACTCGCTTCGCCTTGGTGTGTATGCGCGGGATCTACAAACCGCAATGACTGCATCAAATAATTCATGGCGTCACCATCGGCGCCATGAACGACTTCGCCGCCCTCTCCCGCATGCTCGAAAACCTCATCCGCCTCGGCGTCATCACCGCCGTGCAGATGTCCCCCCCACGTGTGCAAGTAAAAACCGGAAAACTGACCACCGCCTGGCTGCCGTGGCTCGCCTTGCGTGCCGGCGCTGATCAGGAATGGGATCCTCCCACCGCAGGCGAACAGGTCATCCTGTTCAGCCCCTCCGGCCAACTCGCCAACGGTATCGTCTTGACCGGTCTGTTCAGCGACCACATCCCCGCCAACGGTAACCGCGCAGGCCTGCACCGTCGCACCTATGCCGATGGCGCGGTGATCGAGTACGACAGCGTCGCCCACCACCTGAGCGCCACCCTGCCCGGCAGCGGCACTGCCAGTCTGGTCAGTAGAGGCGGGATCAACATCATCGGCCCCATCAATCACCAGGGCGATTACAACCAGACCGGCAGCCAGAACGTGGTCGGCCGGGTGACGGTTTCCGAAGACGTGGTTGCAGCCGGGATCAGCCTGGTCAATCACCTGACCACAGGCGTCAAGCAAGGCGACGATCAATCGGGTAAGCCCATATGAACCGAGCAACCGGCGGCGCCATCGGTACCCTGGACCACATCAACCAGTGCGTCACCGATATCCTTACCACCCGTATCGGTTCCCGTGTGATGCGCCGCGAATACGGCAGTCTGCTGCCCGAGTTGGTGGACCATCCCTTTAACGACGTGACCCGCCTGCGTGTGTACGCGGCCACGGTCATGGCGCTGATGCGCTGGGAGACCCGGATCAGTCTCAGCCGTGTGCAGTTCCTCGGCGCGAACCTGCAAGGTCAATCGGCGCTGGATCTGGAGGGTACCGTCGTCGATACCAATGAGCCGTTGAGCATGAGCCTGCCGCTGCAACTGGGAGGCAGTGCATGAATTCCTTTGCCGTGATTGACCTCAGCCAGCTCCCGCCGCCGCAGATCGTCGAGCAGATCGACTTCGAGCTGATCCTTGCCAGGCGCAAGGCGTACATGATCAGCCTTTGGCCCATCGAGGAACAGGCCGAGATTGCCGCCCGCCTCGAAATGGAATCAGAGCCCCTGACCAAGCTGCTGCAAGAGAACGCCTACCGCGAAACCATCTGGCGGCAGCGGGTGAATGAAGCGTCCATGGCGAACCTGCTGGCCCTGGCCAAGGGCGCCGATTTGGACCAATTGGCAGGCAACTTCAACGTCAAACGCCTGGTGGTTCAGGAAGGCAAGCCCTCGGCGATTCCTCCTATTGCAAGGCTGATGGAGAGCGACGACAGCTTGCGCGAACGGGCGCAAATGTCCTGGGAAGGCTTGAGCACCGCCGGCCCACGCCAGAGCTACATCTTCCACTCCCGAGGGGCTGACGGTCGGGTTGCCGACGCCACGGCAGAAAGCCCGTCTCCTGCCGTGGCGGTAGTCACCGTGCAGGCACTGCTCGGCGACGGAACGGCACCACCTGACTTGCTCGACAGGGTGAAAACATACCTGAGCGATGATGAACGCCGACCTGTCGCTGACCGCCTGATCGTCCAAGGTGCAGAAGTCATCCGCTATCAGGTCATAGCCAAGCTGTACCTGCTGACCAGCGGCCCGGAGTCGGAGCCCATTCTGGCAGCGGCCGAGGAAAGCCTGCTCGCCTACGTCAACCAGCGTCGGCGTCTGGCAATGGAGGTCTCGGAATCCGCCCTGCACGCCGCGCTGCACGTTGAGGGGGTGCGGAAGGTCGAGCTGGAAAACTGGGTCGATATCGTCGCCACCAAAGCCCAGGCGCCCTACTGCACAGGCGTGACCATCATGCGGGGGGCCGAGTAATGGGCGCCCAGCAGTTGCTGCCGAACAACTCCACGCCACTTGAGCGTCAGGCAGCCCAGGCACTTGCGCAGATTCAGTGCGTACCAATCCCGTTACGCCAGTTGTGCAATCCAAACACCTGCCCGGTGGCGGTGCTGCCCTATCTGGCCTGGGCCTTTTCCGTCGACCGCTGGGACAGCAACTGGAGCGAAACCACCAAGCGGGCAGCCATTCGCTCATCCCGCTACATCCACGCCCACAAAGGCACCATCGGCGCCCTGCGCCGCGTGGTCGAGCCGCTGGGCTACCTGATCGAGGTGGTGGAGTGGTGGCAGACCGTCCCGGAAGGCGTGCCCGGCACCTTTGCCTTGAAGGTCGGCGTGCTGGACACCGGTATCACGGAAGAAATGTACGAAGAGCTGACCTGGCTGATCGATGACGCCAAGCCCCTCACCCGGCCGCTGACCAGCCTGGCCATCAGCCTGGAAAGCACCGGCATAGCGTTTATCGGGGCCTGTCTGTACGAGGGCGACGAACTCAACATTTACCCACCGACCCAACACGATATCGACGTCGGCGGCCGCTTGCATATCGGTGGGCGCGAACATCATATCGACACGATGGATATCTACCCATGACCGACCCGAACAGCCAGTTCTTCGCAATCCTCACCGCCATCGGCGAAGCCAAGCAGGCCAACGCTGACGCCCTGGGCATTCCCTGGACATTCGCCCAAATGGCCGTGGGGGACGCCAATGGCACCGACCCTATCCCGGATCGCTTGCAGACCCGCCTGGTCAATGAGCGCCGACGGGCTCCGCTGAATCAGGTAAGCATCGATCCAAACAACGCCAGCATCATCATTGCCGAGCAGGTCATCCCGGAAAACGTCGGCGGCTGGTGGGTACGTGAAGCGGGCTTGTATGACGCTGAGGGCGACCTGGTAGCAGTCGCCAATTGTGCGCCGACCTACAAGCCCTTGCTGTCTCAAGGGTCTGGGCGGACCCAGATCATCAGGATCAACCTGATCGTCAGCAGCACGGCCAACATTGAGCTGAAGATTGATCCCTCGGTGGTGCTGGCCACGCGCAAATATGTCGATGATCGGACGCGGCGGGTAGCCACTCAGCCGGAGGTCGATGCCGGGGTGCTGGACAATGTCAGCGTCACCCCCAAAACACTGCGCTGGAAGTTCCTGATCATACGCGGCGCTACAGGATGCATCGTGTTTCCAAGCTGGCTTGGCGGGTGGATGGCCCAGTGGTCGACGGTTTACATCCAGACGGCAGAGAACAACACCAAATACCAGGCCCTCCTGCCTTTTGCCTTCCCCAATGCCATACATGGACTTATCGGTTGTACGGCGTCTGAAGGAGAGCATAAGACCTTCACCAACGTCACCGGCGACCTGACTCCGTCCAGCTTCAGTGTGGCCTGGGGCAACTCCAACGGTACCAACGCCGCTCTGCGCTACTTCGCCATAGGGTATTGAGCCATGCTGAAATACAGCCGCACTACCGGCAACTGCTATCTGGTCGGGATCCACCCCCAGATTCCAAAGGACGCTGTGGATATCACCGAGGCGCGTTTTAAGGCGACCCTAGGCGCCCCACAACCCGGCAAAATGATCAGCCACGATGCTGAAGGCCTGCCAATCCTGATCGATGTACCGCCCCCCCCCCCGACGAGTTGGCGATGATCGAACGCGCCTGGCGCGACCAGCAGTTGGCCGATACCGATGGCCTGGTGACACGCCATCGCGACGAGCTGGAAGACCAGAGCGATACAACGTTGACGGCAGGCCAATACACCGAGTTGCAGGCCTACCGCCGCGCCTTGCGGCTCTGGCCGGAAAGCGAGGGTTTCCCCATCGGGGAACTGCGCCCGGTTGCTCCCCCTTGGCTGCTCATCTAAAGCGGCCCCTGTAATCCCTTCCGCTACAACCCGCGCCGCTCGCCCAATCGGCGCGTGCGCGGCAGCCTGTGCACTGTCATTCCATCACCGCGCAGGCAACCCCATGGCCGACTATCTCCACGGCGTGCGAGTCATCGAACTCAACGACGGCACACGTCCTATTCGCACCATTCCGACCGCTGTCATCGGCATGGTATGTACCGCTGAAGACGCAGATCCCAGTGTGTTTCCACTGGACACCCCGGTCCTCATCAGCAACGCGCAAACCGCCGTAGGCAAGGCCGGTGTCAAAGGCACCCTCAGCGCCAGCTTGCAGGGCATTGCCGACCAGACCAAGCCGTATGTCATTGTGGTAAGGGTCCAGGAAGGTGAGGACGAAGCCGCGACCACCAGCGCCATCATCGGCACCACGACCCCTGACGGCCGTTACACGGGCATGAAAGCTCTGCTCGCGGCCAAGACCCGTCTGGGCTTGACGCCACGCATCCTCGGCGTGCCAGGGCTCGACAGCCTGCCAGTGGCTACTGCGCTGACCGCCATTGCCAAAGACCTGCGTGCCTTCGCCTACGTCAGTGCCTGGGGCTGCAAGACCAAGGAAGAGGTGGTCGCCTACCGCGAAAACTTCGGCGCGCGCGAAGTCATGGTGATCTGGCCGGACTTCCTGAACTGGGACACCACCGCCAACAAGACCGCGACTGCCTCGGCCGTTGCCCGCGCACTGGGCTTGCGCGCCAAGATCGATCAAGAGACGGGCTGGCACAAGACCCTCTCCAACGTCGCCGTCAATGGCGTCACCGGCATCAGCGCCGACGTGTTCTGGGATCTGCAAAACCCGGCTACCGATGCCAACTACCTCAACGGCAACGAGGTCACCACCCTGATCAACGAGGGCGGCTTCCGCTTCTGGGGCAGCCGTACGTGCAGCGACGATCCGCTATTCGCCTTTGAAAACTACACCCGTACCGCGCAGGTTCTCGCCGACACCATGGCCGAGGCCCATATGTGGGCTATCGACCTGCCCATGCACGCCTCCCTGGTGCGCGACATCCTCGAAGGTGTCAACGCCAAAATGCGCGAATGGATCTCCCTGGGCTACCTGATCGGCGGCAACTGCTGGTTCCCGGAAGACATCAACACCAAGGACACCCTGAAAGCCGGCAAGCTATGGATCGACTATGACTACACCCCCGTGCCGCCCCTCGAAGACCTGACCTTTCGCCAGCGCATCACCGACCGCTACCTGATGCAGTTCGCCAACGGCATCAACCGCTAACCCCCGGAGGACGCCGCTATGGCCCTGCCCCGCAAGCTCAAAAACATGAACCTGTTCAATGCCGGCATCAGCTACACCGGTACGGCCAAGGCCGTCACCCTACCCAACCTCGGCCGCAAGATGGAGGCCTATCGCGGCGGCGGCATGCACGGCCCGGTCAAGGCTGACCTGGGGTTTTCTGACGATGGCATTCTGTTGGAGTGGAAGACCGGTGGCCTGGACTTGATCGCCCTCAAGCAATTCGGCGCGATCAATGCCTCCGGCATCCTCCTGCGTTTTGCAGGCGCCTACCAACAGGACGACACGGGCGAGATCAGCGCCGTGGAAGTCGTGGTGCGTGGCCGCCACGAGACCATCGAGATGGGCGACGCCCAACCAGGCGAAGACACTGAGCACGCCATGACCACCACCTGTAGCTACTACAAGCTCACTGTCGACAACGAGGAAATCGTCGAAATCGACTTGCTCAACTTCATCGAAAAAGTCGGCGGCGTCGACATGCTGGAAAAACAGCGTTCCGCCATCGGCCTTTGATTGCCCCCTCAATCTGGAGCTTTTCCAATGACCAGCAAAACCACCACCGAACAACCCGATGTGCAGCCCCTGGCCGACGACAACACAGTGACCCTCGATACCCCGATCCGTCGCGGCACCACCAGCATCGACAGCATCACCCTGCGCAAACCCAACGCGGGCGAGCTACGCGGCGTGAGCCTGTCCGAGCTGTTGCAGATGGACGTCAACAGCCTGGTCAAGGTGTTGCCTCGCATCAGCAACCCAACCCTCACCGCTGTCGAAGTCACGTCGATGGACCCCGCCGATCTGTTCGCCGTTGCCACCAAGGTGTCTGGTTTTTTGCTACAGAAATCGATGAGGACGGACGCATCCCTCGTTGCGTAGAGGACGCCATGGCCGATCTGGCCGTGGTTTTTCACTGGGCCCCAACTGACATGGATCAGTTGGGCCTGCAAGAGCTGATGGACTGGCGCGAGCGTGCCAGGCTGCGGAGTAGCGCCGATGGGAAATGATCTGAAATTACGGGTGTTGCTCAGCACCATCGACAAAGCTACAGCACCACTGCGCCGTCTTGCCGGTGGGGGCACCAATACGGCAAAAGCCCTGAAAGCCGCCCGCGATCAGCTCAAGGCGTTGAAAGACCAACAGGCCAATATCGCATCGTTCAAAAAGCAACAAGGTGCCATCGCTGCGACTTCCGACAAACTCAATGCCGCACAGGAAAAGCTGCGCCAGTTGAAAACGGCGATGAACACCACCGGCAACGCCGCGTCGGGCAAATTCAAAAATGACCTGCGTAAAGCCCATGAGGCCGTGCGAGACCTGAGTTCAAAGCTGCAAGAGCAGCGCAAAGGGCTGATGCCGCATGTGACCCGATTGAGAGAGGCCGGTATTGCCACTGGCAAACTGGGGGAGCATGAGGCCCGTTTAAAGACACAGGTCGACGCGGTAAATCGCGCTCTCAGCACCCAGCGGGACCGCCTCACGGCGGTCAGCAAGCGCCAGAGCGCACTGGCTAGCGCCCGGGCGAGCTACGATAAACAACGGCAAGCCACACAGGGCCTCGCCAGCACGGGGGCTATGGCGGCCGCCAGCGGCGGGGGTGCACTGTATGCCGGTGCCCGACTGATGGCTCCGGGGGTAGAGTTTGGTGCCAGCATGAGCAGGGTTCAAGCCATCAGCCGCTTGGACAACAACGACGAACAACTCAGCTCCCTGCGAGAGCAAGCGCGCCAGTTGGGCGGTTCGACCAAATTCACCGCCGTCGAGGCCGCGGATGCCCAGGGCTATCTGGGTATGGCGGGGTTCAATCCCAAGGCTATCAGGGCTGCCATGCCTGGCATGCTCAATTTGGCCGCAGCAGGTGGTGCTGATCTGGCGCAGACCGCTGACATTGCCTCAAACATCATGTCCGGGCTCGGCATGCAGGCCGACGAAATGGGCAGGCTCGGCGATGTATTGGTGGGCACATTTACTCGTTCCAACACCAACCTACAGATGCTCGGCGACACCATGAAATACGCCGCGCCCATGGCAAAAACCTACGGTGTGGAGTTGGAAGTGGCCGCTGCCATGGCAGGCAAATTGGGTGATGCCGGCTTGCAGGGCAGCATGGGCGGCACCTCGCTCAGCACCATCATGAACCGCCTGGCTGCACCACCCAAAGCCGCAAGCAAAGCCCTGGAAGAATTGCAGATCAACACCGCAGACGCTGCGGGCAATCTACGGCCGATACCGGACATTCTCAAAGAGATATACGACAAGACCAAAGATATGGGCACCGCCAAAAGAGGTGGGCTGTTCAAGGCCATTGCAGGTGAAGAAGCGGTCAAGGGCATGGCACAGTTAGTGGAGCAAGCCGGGATCGGTGAGCTGCAAAAACTGATCGCCTCCCTGCGTGAAGCTCAAGGTGAAGCCAAGAAAACAGCCGCAGCCATGTCAGATAACCTCAAGGGCGATCTGACCGCCCTGAGCAGTGCCTGGGACGACTTCGGCATTGAGCTGGAGAGTCAGCAGGACGGCCCGTTGCGGGAACTGGTGCAATCGTTAATCGAGGTCGTTCGCGGTATCAAAGCATGGACCAGGGAGAATCCTGCACTCAGTGCTGGCCTGGTCAAGACCGCCGCAATCATTGCAGGCCTGATGGTCGTGATCGGAGGACTGATGGTAACGGTGGCCAGTGTCCTGTTGCCGTTTATTGCCCTGCGTCTGATGTTCGCCCAATTGGGCGTTCGCTTGCCCGGCTTGATCGGCATGTTCAAGTACCTGGGCAAAACGGCGATTCCCTTTGTCGCCAAGTCCCTGCTCTGGCTGAGTCGGGCCCTACTACTTACCCCAATCGGCCTGGCCATCACGGCCATTGCCGGCGCCGCCTATCTGATCTACGCAAACTGGGACGCGGTGAAGACCTACTTCAGCAACGCCTGGGATGAAATCCAGGCCGGCTTCAGCGGCGGCATTAAGGGCATCCTCACTGTGCTCACCAACTTCAGCCCCCTCGGCCTGGTCTATCAGGCATTTGCTGGGGTGCTGTCGTACCTGGGCATGGACTTGCCCAGTCGTTTCACCGAGTTCGGCAGCATGATCATCGACGGCCTGGTCGCGGGCCTGAGCAACGGCCTGGGCCTGCTCAAAGACACCATGGGCCGTATCAGCGACTCAACCATCGGCTGGTTCAAGGAAAAGCTCGGCATCCACAGCCCGTCGCGGGTGTTCGCCGAGCTGGGTGGTTTCACCATGGCCGGCCTGACTCAGGGCCTGGAAGGCGGGCAAGCAGGGCCCCTGCGTGCAATCACCCACATGAGCAAACAACTGACCGCCGCCGGCTCCCTGGCATTGGGTATGACAACCATGCCGGCCCTGGCCATCGATGACAGACCGCCCATCAGCAGCGCAGCCGCGACCACTGTGTACGACAGCCACGACACCTATCAAATCAACTTCCCCGCCAGCCCCGGCATGGACCTGCACAGCCTGGAAAAAAACCTGCGAGCCATGCTCATGCGTATCGAAAACGAAAAATCCGCTCGCCGCCGCAGCCTATTGGCTGACAGGGAATAATCGCCATGATGCTCGCCCTTGGCATGTTCGTATTCAGCCTGCACACCGCTGCCTACCAGGAACTGCAACGCCAGACCGATTGGCGCCACGCCAGCAATAGCCGGATCGGCGTCGGCCCCGCGCGGCAGTTCGTCGGCCGTGGCGAAGACACCATCACCCTCCCCGGCGTCATCCTGCCTGAACTCGCCGGCAGCCTGCTCAGCCTCGATGCCTTGCGGCTGATGGCGAACACCGGCAAGGCCTGGCCGATGGTCGAGGGCAGCGGCCACATTTACGGGCTGTGGGTCATCGAAAGCCTGAGCGAGACCAAGACCCTGTTCTTCCGCGACGGCACACCCCGGCGCATTGAGTTCACGGTGAACCTCAAACGCATCGACGACGACCGCATCGACCTGCTCGGCGCCGGCCTGGGCCTCGACCTGTTGCGCGGGTTGCTGTGATCGATCTTGCCAGCGTCACCGCGTTCATCCGCAATCAGCGGGACGCGGCCTACCCTGCACCCGCTTTCAGGCTGACCGTCGACAGCATCGATATCGCGCCGAAGATCCTCCCGCGGCTGATGAGCCTGGAGTTGACCGACAACCGCGGTATCGAAGCCGATCAGTTGAGCATCACCCTCAGCGACCACGACGGCCTACTGGCGATCCCGCCCAAGGGCGCGGTGCTGCACCTGTGGCTGGGCTGGAGCGACAGCGGCCTGGTGGACAAAGGCAGCTACACCGTCGACGAAACCGAACACAGCGGCGCGCCCGACGTCCTGAACATCCGCGCCCGCTCAGCCGACCTGCGCAAGGGCCTGAAAACCAAACGCGAACGCAGCTGGAGCAACACCACCCTCGGCCAGGTGCTGGGCGATATCGCCATGGGCAACAACCTCACCCCCACCGTCGCCGCAGCCCTTGGCGGGTTGCCCATCCTGCAACTGGACCAGGCTAACGAATCCGACGCTAACCTGATCAGCCGCATCGGCGAAGAGTTCGACGCCGTCACCAGCGTTAAAGCGGGCTGCCTGCTGTGCCTGCCGGCAGGTGGTGGCAAGACCGCCAGCGGCCTGGACCTGCCGCACATCCTCCTGACCCGCGCCGACGGCGACCAGCATCGTTACCTGCAAGCCGACCGGGACAACTACGATGGCGTGCGTGCTTATTTCTACGATGTGAACAGCGCCAAGAAACAGGAGGCCATTGCTGGCGGCGGTGACAACCTTAAGGACTTGCGCCACACCTACAGCGATCAAACATCCGCCCTGCGTGCTGCCCGGGCCGAGTTCCAGCGGCTACAACGTGGGAACGCCACACTCAGCTATACCCTGGCCATGGGAAGACCGGATCTGATTCCAGAGCTGACGTACACCTTTCAAGGTGTGAAAGCAGAAATCGCGGAGATCGTCTGGTACGGCGGCAACGTGCAGCACAATCTCAGTGCGGACGGTGGTTACACCATGAGCCTGGAGCTGGAGAGCAAGCTGCCGGAGGATGGTGTTGAGGATCTGGTGGAGGACCGCGAAGGGAATTACACCGGGATCATCGCGTACTACCGCGATCAGAAAACAGGGAAGGAAAAGACCGTGACTGCTGGGGATCAGGCTAAGCCAAGGCGGTTGAAGTGGTTGTATGCGAACCAACAGACGGCTAAGCGGGCGGTAGATCGGGAGTGGAGAAAAATGCAGATCCGGAAAGATCAATAAGCCCCGCATTGCGCGGGGCTCAACGGCTACAGTTCAGTGAATCAATCGAGCCGCCGCGAAAACAACACCAGCCAAAACGGCGGCGATGACCACAAACCTCTTCGCCTGGCTGTTGAAGCCCTCGTTCATCAAAACCTTCAGGTCGCAGATGTCGGCTTTGGTATCCATAACCTTATCCAGGGTTTCAACAGAAACCATCCGCTCCCGCAAGTCGGGTGGCGCTTTTTCCAGCGCTTCGACTGGTTTTTTCAATTCGTCATCTCCCTCTCGCCCCTGCCTATCACTAGAAAAGTAATCAGGATAGTGATCGTCCAATCTATACAGTTCAAAGGGCTTAGCCATGTGTGCCATCCTTCTGTGAGTCGGTGCCAGGTGTATCAGGCCGTACGAGAACCCCCTCCAATGCCTCTATTGAGTGCAAACGCATGAATCCACAGCATTTACAAAAGAGCATTACGGCTGGAGCAGCTGAGTCAAAATATTCACCGCCCACGCACCAAGGAAGGCCGACACCTGTAATACCTGGCGGGAGTGGAAGTGCCCACTCTTCGTTACCGCAAAATGGGCAGTTTGGATTTTTAATGCGCTGCTTGAAAATTTCCGCAAGACGCTCGGTATCTAAATAAGGCAATTTGTAATTAACAAGCACTTCACCCACCCTCTTCATTCTTAAAATTAAACTTATAAAGCTCCCCTAACACAACTCACAGCCTCATCATGCAGCCTATGAATCACAGCACTCAAAGACCTGATTTTTCGACGGACTCTGCAAAAAACCAAGTCCCTAAATCATCCATAACTTTCGCACTAATTTTGACATCACCGTAAATACGCTCCGTCCCTTTAAGTAGGGTAGGCAGCTCACGAAACACCTCATCAAACTCAACAGCCGGTGCTGCGGCTGCTAGTGCAGCACTTGCAATCATCATGATATCCAAGCCAGAGGAAGGGGATCCGTCCCCGCCCCCAACTATCACAATATCAATGATTTTTCCGTCAACCTTTGATAGGCGAGCAATCAAAAAAGAGTGCTTACCAATAGGAACCTTCAAAACGTCGTTAACGTCCCCAATGACGACGCCCTTTGTACTAACACGATATTTCAATTTGATTTTTTTGAAGACGTCATTCAATTGCTCAACGTATTCACCAGGTTCAATTTCAAGAGAACTCACCTCAGACAATAAACTCTCAGGCATGGTTTTTTCAGGTAGCCGCGACAATCCAGAGTCACTATTTATCACGACCTCCGCAGGCACTTTTTGCTCTACAGGCTTTTTACTCTCACCGTCTGAGCACATCGAAACACTTATGGCGATAATGACGCCCACAACTAAAATTCCAGCAATAACCTCTATACCCTTTACGCCAGGGTGTGCAATTCCACAATGGGGGCATAATTTGGCTGAGTCATCTACTTGTTGCTTACAGGACTTACAGGGTTGCAGCGCCATTCTTCTACTCCTTTCAATGTCCTTTAAGAGCTGACGATTGATGGAGCCCAAGCTGGAGCTTGGGCTGAAGACCGCTACAGAAAGGTCAACCTGAAGATGCTGCAAGCACCTCAGCCACTCGGCGAATGTACCGCCGGTCACGCTCGGACATTTCCCTGTACCACGTAAGAAGCCTCCTCTCGTTATCCGTTAACGGGGAGGTGTCGATGATTTTTTTGTTGTTGGGATTACCACTGGCTCCGCTTTGCTCCGACATGATCATCACTCCGTTGTGTAGTGGTCTAATGAAACCGGACACCCATTTAGGCGAGAATGCTCGCCAGATCGAGGTGTCAGATGACCAAACAACGCCGCTCCTTTACTCCTGAATTCAAGCGCGAGGCTGCCGACCTTGTGCTC